>ENA-ORTS01001811-ORTS01001811.1-human-gut-metagenome-genome-assembly--contig:-NODE-1811-length-13826-cov-3.397938_pt1 | contig 13826 bp, 11 predicted proteins | sample MGYA00241911_ERZ509186 | MGnify/ENA primary metagenome ERZ509186 (study PRJEB26280, sample SAMEA2338852) | human gut metagenome | biome: human gut; feature: human-associated habitat; material: faeces...
CCCGTACCTGCGGGGCCGACGCCGATGGTGATGGTGTTTTTCAAAACGGACTCGATGTATTTTTTCTGTCCGATGGTCTTGGGCTTGATGGGGCGGCCCTTGGAGCTGATGCAGATGACGTCCTGCGTCAGCTCGCTGATGCGGTCCTCCTGTCCCGCGCGCACGAGCGAGATCACGTAGCGCACATTCTGCTCGGTGATGGGTTCGCCGCGGTTCGAAAGCGTTAAGAGCGCGTTGAGTGCTTTCGTGGCGAGCATCGTGTCCTCGACCTCGCCGTTCACGCGCAGCTCGCCCTCGCGATTGGAAATGGTGACCTTGAATTCCGATTCGATCAGCCGCACGTTCTCATCGAATGAGCCGAACAAATTGACCGCCTGCTCCATGCGTTCGATGCTGATGCGCTGTTCCATGCTGTGTTTCCTCCTGAAAAAATGTTGACGCCGGCCGGTCGCGGCTGACGGTGTTATCCTTCACTGACGGCAATGGGCACCTCTTTTCCGATCTGCTCCTCACACTCGGTGGAGAGCGTCACGACGAGGGTGTCGCCCTCCACAGCGGTCGAAAAGCGCCGCTGCGTCACGCTGCCAGTCTCCCCCAAGAGGGCGGCAAGATACGTTTCGAGCACGTCTTTTCCCTGCGCCTCCGCGTCGGCGCGGGAACGTGGTGTTACTTCCAATTCGTAGGGCAGCAGCGTTTCCGTCTCCCATGTGACGGGCAGGGCAAAAAGGCCAAAAAGCGTCCATTGAGTTTGATTTTTTATTTTATCACAATCAGCATTGCAAATGCTACTCCCTTTTGCACCAATTTTCAACCGATTCTCGCCCCAAATCAAGGTATGGCTGCGCTTTTCTTTTCCGGTGTAAACCTTCTTTTCATACGTGAGCGGCACGCGGACGGTGAGGTCGTACCATGTCCGTGCCCAGACTTCGCCCTTGCCCGCTAAAAAGCGCGTCGTCACGCTCGGCTTTTCTGTGCCGCCCGTGTCCACCACGCCCGCGATCAAAAGCTGGCCCTGCTGTACGCTCGTGCCGGGCAGGACTCTTTTCTCCCCATCCAGCGCGCGGACCTTGGTGATAAGGCCAGGCTTTGCCGCGATGACGTTCGTCGGCTCGCTCTCGTTTACCCGCTCGGGTGCGCGCACGCGCTCGCGCACCTGCACATAGGCCTTGCAGCCGCGCACGTTGACCGCCACCCAGCAGAGGTCCTTGAGTTCCGGCAAAACGCGGTTGCAGATGTCCTGCGAGCGGAACGAGTAGATGAATGTCCCGCGGTGCACGCCGTGCTCGCGCAGGGCGGCAGCCGCTGCCAGGTCGTGAACGAACACGCACGGCTGCGTGTTCTCGGTCTGCGAGAGCTCCTCCTTGGAGGCGCTCCGGCACTGCTCACTGGTTCCCGGACGCACCTCGTCGGCAATGGCGAACACCTCGGCAGCCGCCGGCGATGCCTCGATCAGGTCGACGCCCATCGCGGGGTGTTGGGCACCCTGGCCGGCGAACAAAAACGCTACGCTACCCATGTGGACGCACCCTTCAGAACGCGCTCGGCACCATCGACCAGGTCGTCAACGATTTCACGTGCGCTTTGGCGTTCGTTGACCATACCGGCAACCTGTCCGCACAAAAACGAGCCCTCTTCGTAATTACCGTCCTTTGCGGCTTTACGAAGCGCGCCCGTGCCCATGGCCCCGAGCTCCTCGGGGCTTGCGCCCGCCGCCTCGTTCTTGGCATACGCGTTGGTGAAGGGGCTCTTAAGCGCACGCACCGGATGCCCCGTCGAACGGCCAGTCGCGCGCGTCGAGGTGTCTCCTGCCTTGAGCACCAGCTCTTTGTATTGCTCGGAGACGGTACACTCATCGGCAACGAGAAAACGCGTGCCCACTTGGACGCCAGCGGCGCCAAGCATAAAGGCCGCTGCCACGCCGCGACCATCGGCGATACCGCCAGCTGCCACAACGGGGACATCGACCGCGTCGACAACCTGCGGAACGAGCGCCATCGTCGATGTCTCGCCAATATGTCCACCCGATTCGGTGCCTTCGGCAACCACGGCGGTGGCCCCGCGACGCGCCACGAGACGCGCCAGCGCCACCGAGGCAACAACCGGGATGACCTTGATGCCGGCGTCGTTCCAAGCCTTCAAGTACTTGGTGGGATTGCCGGCACCCGTCACGACGACCGGCACCTGCTCGTCGATCACAACCTGTGCGACCTCGTCGGCAAACGGGCTCATAAGCATGACGTTCACACCAAAGGGCTTGTCCGTCTTGGTGCGCAGCTCGTGAATCTGATCGCGCAGCCAGTTGGCGTCGGCATTCATGGCCGCGATGATTCCCAACCCACCTGCCTCGGACACGGCCGATGCCAGCGAGGCATCGGCAATCCAGGCCATGCCGCCCTGAAACACGGGCTTTTCGATGCCGAGCAGCTCGCAGAGAGGAGTCTTGAGCATCTCTACTTCTCCAATGCCGCCTCGACCGTATCGGCGAACTCGCCGACCGTCTTGGGGTTCTCCTCGGTATCGAGCTGGATGCCAAACTCGTCTTCGACGGCAACGAGGATCTCGACGGTGCCCAGACTGTCGAGGCCAATCTCCTCGAGCGTGGACTCGGGCTTCATCTCGACGTCGTCAAGGCCAGCGGTCTCGCGGATAACGTCGCAAACGCGCTCGAAGGTCTTCTGATCTGCCATGGTAGTTCTCCTTTGTTTGTGCCCTAGGGGCGTTTTCATTTCCTATGTGCGACTACTTCCAACGAAGCAGATAGCCACCTATATCCAGGCCCGCGCCAAATCCAACAAGGGCGATGGTGTCGTCCTCATTCAGTGCGTCGGTACGTGCCAGCCGGTCAAGCGCAAAGGGAATGCAGGCGCTCGAAATGTTGCCGGTCTCGCGCAGCGTTCGAACCACGCGCTCGTCTGGCACGCCGAGGCGCTTGACCGCCTGACTCAGGATTCGTTCGTTAGCCTGATGGAATACAAAATGATCGATGTCTTCGACCGAAATGCCCGCATCGCTCGCAAGCTTATGGACCGTATCGCAGATGGCGTTGACGCCGAACTTGAACACGCGGCGGCCATTCATGGACAGTACGCTCGCGCTATCTGCGGAGTCCTTAAACGGCGAGGTGCCGATCAGACCGGGAACGCGCAACGTCTCGACGTCGGGCGCCGTCGAAAGCTCAACGGCAAGGGGGCTGTCTCCCCCAGCCTCTATCACAGCGGCGCCTGCCCCATCGCCAAAGAGCACGCAGGTGGCGCGGTCGGTCCAGTCAAGCGCGCGCGTCATCTGCTCGGCAGCAACGACAAGCACATGCTTGGCTCGTCCTCGGGCGATATAGCCCTCGGCGACATCGAGCGCAAATACGAAGCCGGCGCAGGCCGCCGAGACATCAAAGGCGGGACACGTCGCGCCCAGACGCTCGGCAACGGCACACGCCTCAGCGGGAACAAGGTGGTCACCCGTCGTCGTCGAGCAGACGATCAGATCCAGCTGGCTCGCGTCGATTCCGGACACCTGGAGTGCCCGCTCACTCGCCGCTACGGCAAGGTCGTCAAGTGACTCGGTGGTGCAGACGTGGCGGCTCTTGATACCTGTGCGGGTAAAAATCCACTCATCCGAGGTATCGAGGAACTCGGACAGCTCGTCGTTGGAAACGCTGCGCTCGGGAAGAGCCGAGCCCGTTCCCAGTATCGTGAAACCCATCACTAACCTCCTTTGAGTTGTTGACGTGTTTACATCGACCAAGAGAGGATAACGCATTTCAGTCTTTGTTGACGTGTTAACATTAAATTGTCCAAATGCGACAAAGGCTTCACATTGTGTCTATCTCTCGACACCATTGCGTCATTCACTTATTCAATAAGGAGGTAGCAGCCGCTATGGATGCCCAATTAACGATTGTCGATGTAACCGGATCGACCAACGATGACCTGCTCGAGGCAGGAAAACAGGGTGCGCCGCACGGCACAGGACTTGCCGCCCGCGCGCAAACGGCAGGACGCGGCCGGCGCGGCCACAAGTGGGATTCAACCGCCGGCAACCTATTGCTTTCGATTGTCCTGCGTCCATGCGTTAATCCCGCAAAGTACTCTGGTCTTGCCGCCGTCAGCGGCTTAGCGGTGCTCGAGGCGCTCGAAAAGCAGGGTCTTGCAAACGAGATTGGCCTCAAATGGCCCAACGACCTGGTCGCGAGAGGACGCAAGCTCGGCGGCATTCTGGTCGAGGCCGCACGCGATAACGAAGGCAGCCCCTTTACAGTCTGTGGCATCGGCGTCAATGTGAACTATGTGCCCTCGGAGGTTCCCGATGGCGGCTTGCCGGCAATCGGTCTCTCGGATCTCAACGAGAACGTTCCCGCCGTCGATGTGTTACTCAAGGAGGTCTATCACACCGTCGTAAACGCTGTAGACGCGTGGGCAGATCTACTCAATGCCATGGAAAAATACGCCGGACCGCTCGCGCCCGTCCACGGCGAATATGTCGCTCACCTCAATTGGATTGGGGAACACGTTATCGCCCGTTCCCCTGCCGGTGACGAGCTGGCACGCGGACTCTTTAAAACCGTCGATGCCTTTGGTCGCGCGTGCATCGAAACGGAAGGCGGCGTGCGATCCTTCCATTTTGAGGAGGCATCGCTGCGCCCCTTGAGCGAATAAGGCGCCGCACCCACCTACTCGGCAGCATTACCCGGCAGCGCAAACCATCATTCAAAACAAAAGAGCCCCGCTACCGTAATGGCAGCGGGGCTCTGTAAGCTATGAGCGATATCGCTTAGAGCTTGATGTCGATGTCGACGCCAGCGGGGAGGTCGAGACGCATGAGCGAATCAACAGTGCCCGAGGTGGGGTCGAGGATGTCGATGAGGCGCTTGTGGGTGCGCATCTCGAACTGCTCACGGGAGTCCTTGTTCACGTGCGGCGAGCGGATAACCGTGTACAGGTTGCGCTCGGTGGGCAGGGGGACAGGACCGGAAACGCGAGCGCCGGTCTTCTGAGCGGTCTCGACGATGAGCTTCGCGGACTGATCGACGACCTCGTGATCATAGCCCTTGAGGCGAATGCGGATCTTCTGGGTAGCCAACTTAAACCTCCAAAGAGTGCGAGAAGTGTTCTCGCAGGATTACGTAACAGGGAGCTCGAACTTAGGCGTTCTTGCTCATGACCTCGTCCACGATGGACTTGGGCGCGGGCTCATAAGAGTCGAACTGCATCGTGTAGGATGCACGGCCCTGGGTCTGGGAGCGAAGGTCGGTAGCGTAACCGAACATCTCGCCCAGCGGCACCTTGGCACGGATGAGCTTGCTGTTCTTGCGATCCTCCATGCCCTCGATCTTGCCGCGGCGACCGGAGAGGTTGCCCATAACGTCGCCCATGTACTGCTCGGGAGTCTCGACCTCGACAGCCATGATCGGCTCGAGCAGCTGCGGGTCGGACTTCTTGAGGGCGTCCTTGATAGCCATGGAACCGGCGATCTTGAAGGCGGCCTCGGAGGAGTCGACCTCGTGGTAAGAACCGTCGAACAGGGTGACCTTAACGTCGAGGACCGGGAAGCCGGCGATAACACCGGTGTTCAGGGCCTCCTGAATGCCCTTGTCGATGGACGGGATGTACTCCTTGGGCACGACGCCGCCGACGATAGCGTTGACGAACTCGTAGCCGAAGCCCTCCTCCATCTTCTCGAGCTTGATGACGGCGTGGCCGTACTGACCGCGACCGCCGGACTGACGGACGAACTTGCCCTCAGCCTTCTCGACGTCGTGACCAGCGGTCTCGCGGTAGGCAACCTGGGGCTTACCAACGTTAGCGTCAACCTTGAACTCGCGGAGCAGACGGTCGACGATGATCTCGAGGTGCAGCTCGCCCATGCCGGCGATGATGGTCTGGCCGGTCTCGTGGTTGGTGGACACCTGGAAGGTCGGGTCCTCCTCGGCGAGCTTGGTCAGAGCCAGGGACATCTTGTCCTGCTCGGCCTTGGTCTTGGGCTCGATGGCAACGTCGATAACGGGCTTAGCGAACTCGATCTTCTCGAGGACGATCTCCTTGCCCTCGGCGCACAGGGTGTCACCGGTGGTGGAGTTCTTGAAGCCGACGCAAGCGACGATGTCGCCGGCGGCAGCGTCGTCACGGTCGATACGCTCGGCAGCGTTCATCTCGAGGATGCGGCCGAGGCGCTCGCGCTGACCGTTGGAAGCGTTGACAACGTAGGAGCCGGACTCGGCGCGGCCGGAGTAAACGCGGACGTAGGTGAGCTTACCGACGAACGGGTCGGTCATGATCTTGAAGACCAGGCCGGAGAAGGGCTCGTCGAAGGAAGGATGACGCTGGATCTCCTCGCCGGTGTCCGGATCGGTACCGGTGACGGCCTCAACGTCAAGCGGGCTGGGCAGGTAGTCGACGACAGCGTCGAGCAGCTCCTGAACGCCCTTGTTCTTGTAGGCGGAACCCACGAAGACGAGGTTGAGCTCGTTGGCCAGAACGCCCTTGCGCAGAGCAGCCTTGAGCTCCTCGACGGTGAAGTCCTCCTCCATGAGGATCTTCTCCATGAGCTCGTCGTCAAAGCTGGCAGCAGCGTCGAGGAGCTCCTCGCGCTTGGTGGCAGCGATGTCGGCGAACTCAGCCGGGATCTCGTCCATCGGCTCGGGGTAGGTCATGCCCTTGTCGTCGGCCTTGAAGTCCCATGCGGTCATGGTGACGAGGTCGATGACGCCCCAGAAGTTGTCCTCGGCGCCCATCGGGACCTGAGCGGCCACGGCGTTAGCGTCGAGACGATCCTTCATGGTCTCGATAGCGTTGAAGAAGTCAGCGCCCACGCGGTCATACTTGTTGATGAAGGCGATGCGGGGGACGTTGAAGGTAGAAGCCTGACGCCAAACGGTCTCAGACTGGGGCTGAACGCCGGCAACGGCGTCGAAGACGGCGACAGCGCCATCGAGGACGCGCAGGCAGCGCTCGACCTCGGCGGTGAAGTCAACGTGGCCCGGGGTGTCGATGATCTGGATGCGGTAGTCCTTACCGTCCTTGTTCCAGAAGCACGTGGTAGCAGCGGAGGTAATGGTTACGCCGCGCTCCTGCTCCTGAACCATCCAGTCCATGGTGGCAGCGCCCTCATGGACCTCACCGATCTTGTGGGTCTTACCGGTGTAGTAAAGAATACGCTCGGTCGTGGTGGTCTTACCGGCATCGATGTGAGCCATGATGCCGATGTTACGGGTATCGGAAAGCTTGTACTTAGGCTTAGCCATGTTAGTTCCTTACCTTAACTTACCAACGATAGTGAGAGAACGCGCGGTTGGCCTCGGCCATCTTGAAGACGTCCTCACGCTTCTTGACGGAAGCGCCCAGGCCGTTGGAGGCGTCGAGGATCTCGTTGGCGAGACGCTCGGCCATGGTCTTCTCCTTGCGAGCGCGGGAGAAGTTGACGATCCAGCGGATACCCAGAGCGGTGGAACGACGGGAGTTGACCTCCATCGGGACCTGATAGGTAGCGCCACCGACACGCTTGGGCTTAACCTCGAGCGTGGGCTTGACGTTGTCCATAGCCTTCTTGAAGGTAGCGAGAGCGTCGCCACCCTCGGACTTCTCGGCAACGATCTCGAAAGCGGTGTAAACGATGCGCTCAGCGGTGGCCTTCTTACCGTCAAGAAGGACCTTGTTGATGAGCTGAGTCACCAGGCGGTTGTTGTAAACGGCGTCAGGCTGAACCTCACGACGATTAGCTGCTGCACGACGCGGCATGTGAAATCTCCTTAAGTGTCTACCGTGCGGCGCTTAGGCGGCACACGGCGAAAGTATCAAAACGTTATCTGGCTTATTTAGCCTTGGGGCGCTTAGCACCGTACTTGGAACGGGCCTGCATACGGTTCTGGACCGGAGCAGCGTCGTAGGCGCCACGGATGACGTGATAACGGACACCAGGGAGGTCACGGACACGACCGCCGCGGACGAGCACGATGGAGTGCTCCTGCAGGTTGTGGCCCTCACCCGGGATGTAAGCAGTAACTTCGATGCCGTTGACAAGGCGAACACGGGCAACCTTACGAAGAGCCGAGTTCGGCTTCTTGGGGCTCGTGGTGAAGACGCGGGTGCACACGCCGCGCTTCTGGGAGTTGTGCTGCAGAGCAGCGTTCTTGGACTTCTTGGGCACGGAACGACGGCCCTGGCGAACCAGCTGGTTAATAGTAGGCAAAGCGTACTCCTTCTCGAATGATTCCAGCTTTCTGTAAAGTGCAACGGCTTGAATCGAGGGGTCAGCATCCCCCTACGAAACACGCAGTTCGATAGGATACGTGCCGTTAGCTGTGTCGTCAACAGACCACGCCGCCGGGCGTATCCCAAAATGAGCACATTTCCGCAAAGCCTACACAAAAGGAATCCCCTCCTGTGCGTGAGGGCGGATTCCCGGTCCGGGCGGCGCAGGGGTTAAGTTTGCTGCTCTACAGTCCTGGCTCGCACGGAGGCCACATTAAGTGGCCTCCGGCTCGTGCGGAACTCGCGACAAACTTAAACAGCGGGCGGCCCGGTCCGGGAATCCGACGTGCTCGTCGGGGCAACGCCACCTGCCAAATAGGGACAGGTTTATTTTGGTCGGTTTTATCTGGGGAAACGTCGCACTCCAGCGATGATCTGCTCTCATCTGTCGCATGGAAATCGGCGGCGTTTTCGGAAGTATGCGGCAAATTCTGGACCTGCCGAGCACACCGGGGTTTTGCGACAACAAACCCGCAGGTAGAACGCTTGAGCATATGCGGTGTGGTCGACCTATTAAGATTTTGCCGCATACTTCAGAAATGCAGGCGAATATCGCTCAAAATAACCGCCCATTTAACACTAAAAAGGCCGCTTCCCCTCTTGGGAAGCGGCCCAGACCTTACGAATAGACGATGGTAAAGGGTACTTCTGTTTCGGTCTCTCCTGTTGACGTGCACCTCGTGCCCTCAAGCGTTACTGAGACCACTTGGTCGACATCAATCAGCTTCGTTGGCACCCAGATGTTCTCTCCGCTATTGCGCGCATAAGAAAAATATAAGTTGAACACCCCTGCGTTGTCATCTTCGATAATCTGCTCCGATCCATCCTTGTAGCTGACGGTCAGCTTATTTTCAACTGCTTCATAGCCCAAATCATCGATGTGCGTCTGGATGGAAAACGGGCTAATCTCAAGAGGCGAGTCATCGGAGTGGAGTTCCTTTGTATCGACGTACGCTCCAACGCTAAACTCGGGCGTCGATGCCTCGAACGGCTTCGCATCCTCGCCTTCGCCCTCGGTCCACGAGATATTCCAGGTGACCGCATGTTGAAAACCTCGCTCGCGATCCATAGAAGCAAAGTACATCGTGCCATTAATGACCGTGTCGCTTGATGTGTCCTTATCAATGGTGCAGCGTGTATCAGCCCATTCCTCGCCGAAGTTCATGCTGGGCGTGCCGATGCCTTGTTCTTCTTCACCATAGAGAACAAGTTCGCCTGTCTCTGCTGCCGGCTTGTAGTAGTTAACACCATTTGGATTGGACAACGTAAACGTCACGGCACCGCAACCGTTTTTATCGATAGCCATATCATGAATGTCGAGTGTATAGCCGTTGCCCTCGACGGACAGATTGACCTTCTGTACTGAACCCTCCAAGCTTTGGGGCGCGATACCATCACCAAACTCTCTGGTGTAGGTATATTTAGTCCCCGACGAGCCACCTTGAGTCCAGGTAATGGACTCTCCGTTGCCATGGTTTCCCCAGGCAGAGGCAAAATAGCTGGAATTGACAACGGCGTAGGCGACCCCTCCAGTCGCCAAAACTCCGGCAAGACATCCGATTACGGCAACATAGAGAGGCTTCGCGTGGCCCTTTCGATGAAGCGGCTCACCCGCAGCGGTATTTAGGACGCGATCTGCAAGATCGCTATCGGCTTGGATGGACTCGAAGGCCTGCTTGATTTGATTGGATTTCACGGTCGCCCTCCTCTAGGATGAATTTGAGCTTCGATCGACCGCGAGCTAAACGCGTTCGAACGGTCGCGGCTGGCACATGCAGTAACTCGGCAATCTCTGAGGTCGAAAAGCCCAGATAGTAATAGAGCACGATGGGAACACGGAATCGCTCCGGAAGTCGCATAACGTCTGACAAGACCGCCTTGGTCTCATCCTGCGCCGCCGAAAGCGAATCGGCCAGGTTCTCAATATCCTCCACACGCCTCCATGGCTTTCGAAAGAGCGATTTGCATTCATTGATCGTGACCCGGATAAGCCAGCGACGAAGATGTTCCCGACTTTCAAAGTGTCCATCGCTTTTAAGCAACTTAAGAAAGACGTCTTGTGCAACATCGTCGGCATCGGCGCGATCGCGCAGGTACGTCAATGCGATTCGAAACACGACATCCCGGTGATCTTCGACCGCCTGTCTAAAAGCTTGTTCTTCCATAATCACCTCCCGGTGACGGTAATGATTCTTGATGAGGTCCTCACCATAGATACGCTCTGGCCGGACGAAATGTTTCAAATTCAAGCAGTAAAAACCTACCAAAATAAACCTGTCCCTTATTGGCAGGTTTTCTTCAACAAAAAAGACCCGCTCCCCTGTTGGGAAGCGGGTCTTTGGAAGAACGGTTAACGTACTAGGAAATTACTCCTCGTCGTTGTCCTTGGCCTCTTCGGCGTCGTCAGTGTCCACGAGCTGGTTGAGCAGCTCGTCGAGGGACGCCATGTCCTCGTTGATGGCACCGTTCGCGGGAGCCTTCTTGTCGTCGATCGGGGCGCCCAGGAGCTCCTCGTCGGCGTCGGCATGATGCGTCGGAGCGGAGGTACCCAGCAGGATATCGTCCGGACCGTCGGGGCTAAAGACCATCTGCAGCAGCTGCGAGAGGTCTTCCTCGTCGGCAACGTCGTCGTTGTTCTCGAGGATGTAGAGCAGGTCGTGGGCCTCCAGGCCGTCACGGAGCTCCTCGATCGCCTTGGCACCGATACCATCGATGCGCAGCAGATCCTCCTCGGACTTGCCGACCAGATCGCCGACCGTCTCGATGCCGACCTCGCTGAACTTGTTGGTCCAGCGCTGCGACACGCCCAGGTCGTCGAACAGGTACAGGCGAGCCTTCTCGGCGGAGATGGTATGGCCGTTGCGGGTGAACGAACCGTCAGCACCACCGAACTCGTCGTAGCCGGCCCAGTCGAGCTGCTGCGGGAGCTGCTCGTCCAGGTCCTTGAGCTCAACCGGAGCCCACTCGGGCAGCGACTTGGCGTTGGGCGAAGCCGGGCCGTCGATGTCCACGTAGCCGTCGGCCGTGCGATACGTCAGCTTGGCGTTGGCGTACGGCTTGAGGCCGGTACCAGCCGGGATCTTCTTACCGACGATGACGTTGGACTTAAGGTCGAGCAGGTGGTCGACCTTGCCCTCGATGGCAGCCTCGGTAAGGACGCCAGCGGTACGGATGAACGAAGCGCTCGACAGCCAGGAGTCGATGTTGGACGCGACCTTGAGCGTACCCAGGATGACGGGCTCGGCCACGGGAGCCTGACCGCCCAGACGGGCAACGCGCTCGACCTCGTCAGCGAACTCGTAGCGGTCGACGTACTGACCAAGCAGGTACTTGGAGTCACCGGGGTTGGTGATCTGAACGCGACGCAGCATCTGACGTGCGAGCACCTCGATGTGCTTGTCGTTCAGGTCGACGCCCTGGCTGGTGTAGACGTCCTTGACGCTCTCGACGAAGGTGTGCATCGTCGACTCGATGTCGGTCAGCTTGCGCAGGTTGCGGAAGTTGACGAAGCCCTTGGTGATCTGGTCGCCGGCGCGAACCTCGCAGCCGTCCTCGATCTCGGGCATAAAGCGCACCGAAGCGGGGACGCGACGTTCGTCGAGAACACGGGTGTGGTCCTCGGAGTCGGTGAGCGTCAGCACGTACTCGGACTTCTCGGGCTTAATCGAGAGGTGACCGGAGTACGGAGCCAGCTCGGCCTCGCGACCCAGGATCTTCTCGTTGACGTTGCCGACGATATCGAACATACGGCTGACCGTAGGCAAACCCTGCGTAATATCGTCGACGCCAGCGACGCCGCCAGAGTGAATGGTACGCATCGTAAGCTGCGTACCGGGCTCGCCGATGGACTGGGCGGCAATAATGCCGACCGCGGTACCGATGGCGACCGGACGACGGGTGGAAAGATCCCAGCCGTAGCACTTCTGGCACACGCCGTACTTGGAGCGGCAGGTGAGCAGCGCGCGAAGCTTGACCTTCTTAAGGCCGGCATCGACCATCTTCTGGATGTCGGCGACCTTCTCGATGTAGCCGTCCTGCTCAAAGAGCACGGTGCCATCGGGAGCCACGACGTCCTCAATGAAGCAACGGCCGACAAGGTCGGTGTTGAGGTCGGTGGTGCCGGGGATGATGAGGTTGTAGGTGACGCCCTCGTGCGTACCGCAGTCCTCCTCGCGGACGATGACGTCCTGGGCCACGTCGACCAGACGACGGGTCAGGTAACCAGAGTCCGAGGTGTGGGATGCGGTATCGACCAGGCCCTTACGGGCGCCGTAGGTCGAAATGAAGTACTCGAGCGGCAGCAGACCCTCGCGGAAGTTCGCCTTAATGGGAAGGTCGATCGTCTCGCCGGACATGTCTGCCATCAGGCCACGCATGCCGCCGAGCTGACGCAGCTGGGTCTTAGAACCACGGGCGCCGGAGTCGGCCATCATGTACAGCGGGTTCTCCTCGTCGAACATGTCGAGCATGAGCGCTGCGACCTTGTCGGTACAAGCGGTCCACTCGTTAACGACTTCGATATGGCGCTCCGTCTCGTTGATGAAGCCCTCCTCGAAGTACTCGTTGATCTGGTCGACGTTGGCCTGGGCGCGGTCGAGCAGCTCCTGCTTCTCGGCAGGGATGAGAGCGTCCCACACCGAGATGGTGAGGCCGGCGCGGGTAGCGTAGTGGAAGCCGGAGTACTTGATGGCGTCGAGAATCGGGCCGACCTTGGCCTCGGGATAGCGATCGCAGCAGTCGGCAACCAGCTTGGCAACGTCGCCCTTGACCATCTTGTAGTTCATGAACTCATAGTCTTCGGGCAGGCACTGGCGGTTGAAGATGATGCGGCCGATAGAGGTCTCGAAGCGCGCGGTCTTGTTGCCGGTGACGTCGTAGTCGACAAACTCGTTCTTGCCGTTCTTAACGCGGAAGATACGGGTGCCGTCCTCGTTGATGACGTTGGCATCGGCAGCGGACACGCGGACCTGGATCTTGGCCTGCATGTCGACCTCGGAGCGGCAGTCATAGGCGTGCAGCGCGTCGTCGAAGCTGGCGAACACGTGGTTCTCGCCGGGCAGGCCGTCGCGGACCTGGGTGAGGTAGTACACACCGATGATCATGTCCTGCGAAGGGATGTTGACCGGCTTGCCGGATGCCGGCGAGCGCAGGTTGTTCGCAGAGAGCATGAGCACGCGAGCCTCGGCCTGAGCCTGGCTGGACAGCGGCACGTGGACAGACATCTGGTCGCCGTCGAAGTCGGCGTTGAAGGGCGAGCAGACCAGCGGATGCAGGTGGATAGCCTTGCCCTCGACCAGCACCGGCTCAAAGGCCTGGATGGACAGACGGTGCAGGGTAGGTGCACGGTTGAGCAGCACGACGCGGCCGTCGATGACCTCTTCGAGGATATCCCACACAAAGGTGGCACCGCGGTCGATAGCGCGCTTGGCGCCCTTGATGTTCTCGACCTTGCCAAGCTCGACCAGGCGCTTCATGACGAAGGGCTTGAAGAGCTCCAGTGCCATGGTCTTGGGCAGACCGCACTGGTGCAGCAGCAGCTTGGGGTCGGTAACGATGACCGAACGGCCGGAGTAGTCGACACGC
>ENA-ORTS01001824-ORTS01001824.1-human-gut-metagenome-genome-assembly--contig:-NODE-1824-length-13753-cov-3.309680_pt1 | contig 13753 bp, 5 predicted proteins | sample MGYA00241911_ERZ509186 | MGnify/ENA primary metagenome ERZ509186 (study PRJEB26280, sample SAMEA2338852) | human gut metagenome | biome: human gut; feature: human-associated habitat; material: faeces...
CATCGCGCCCTCCATTGAAACCGAGCAGGAGGACAGAGAGGAAAACAGCAGTACAAACAGCAGGGCCACACCGCCAACGATGATCAGAACGCCCTTATTGTGCTTGACAAGAGCCACCGCCGCCTGTCCGACGTTGCTGACCGCCTCCTTTGCTTTCTTGGCTACCGCTGCACCCCGGCTCCCGGTCTTATGGGCCTTTCGGTAGGCTTTGGCATATTCCCGCTTGAGCCGCCGTTTCTGGAACATCGCAGAAGCAGAGTGCTTCTGCAACTCAGGGTTATCCCGTATAGCAGCGCGGTAATGGGCATTGACAGTAGCCTTAGCACTTTTGGCTTCCAGCCGTTCCACCCGGCGATACGGCGCGTCTTTTGCCTTGCGGTAGCCGCTCTTGGCCGCCCCAACCGCCAGATTTTCCGCTGCAAACTCTGTCTTATGAGCCGCTTCTACGCCCACGTTTTCCTGTTCCACCTGACGGATTTTGTTATGGACGGCCAGATCAGCGGAACGCCCCGCCTTGAGTGCGCCCTGCGCCACAGGATTTTTCCGGCCGCGCGGTTTCACCTCATCCTCAAAACTCAGCGTATGGCGCACCTTACCAGATATAGCGTCAAACTGGCGGTTGATACGGGGCCGGTGTTTCTTGGGTAATGCCGCCTTTGCCTGTTCCAGCTTTTCCCCCAGGATTTCCGCTTTCTTCTCCGCATGGGCGGCCCGTTCTTCCGGCGAAAAATGCAGCCATTTACTTCTGGCTGCATCGTCCGCGTCATAAATATTTCGCTTCCGCTTCATCGGGCCACCTCCTTATGCCGCCAGGTCGGAGGGCTTGGTGGTCATCACGCGGTATAGCTGCGTATCACGGGGGAACTTATCTTCAAAGGGGATAATCTTGTCCCCAAAGAATAGCAGCCCCTCGCCCTCGCCGCTGTTGGTCACATGGTTAAGCTCTTGTGGAGAAATGCCGAGCCGCTGCGCCAGGATATTGCGGTCGCTGGCCCCCTGGTTTAACATCAGTACAAAATCGCTGTTCTCTAAAATGTTTTCAATTTCAGAACTTTCCAGCAGATCCTTAACATTTTGCGTAAGCGAAGTCGGGATTCCATTCCACTTACGGAAGCGTTTATAGATTTCTGCGGTGTACGCGGCAGTCTGCGGCTCCTTTAAGAGTAAATGGAACTCGTCTAAGAAAATGCGGGTCGTAACCCCGGCATAGCGATTGACAGCAGTGCGCTGCCAGATATGCTTTTGCACGTTGGACATAACCAGCTTCTTTATGTTATCCTTGACCACGCCAATATCGGAACGGGAAGCCCCTGCGGGAACCACGCCAGCCGGCAAGTACGAGGGCCGCTCTATCCCGATATCGGCCAACATCTCATAGGCCTGATCGGTGTCGGTTATCGGAGCCGTGTTATGGTACGTATTCCTACCCATATACAACATGCTCCTATCATACATATCGGAAGGGGATGTATTCCCGGACCTTACATACACCATCCTATCCCCAGTAGAATAAGTATCCTGAACCTCGTATATCGGGTTCCCTTTTCCTGTTATCCTATCAAGATCGGAGATAAAGCTATCGTATACCGAATTGCCGGCCTGTATGGAAGACAACATGACATCCAGCGACGCCATAAGATCACGGATATCCTCCGGTCTGGATATAATCATCTCATCGCTGATCGCCTCGCTTATATCCACACCCATGTCGGCAAGATCCATGGCTATGTCATGCAGACGTCCGGCAACGTCCTTGATGTCCTTAAAATCATCCATATCGATTATCTCCCCAACCTTATCCCTTAGACCCTTCATATCCTTAGGCATACTGATATACGGTGTGGTACTATTGAAGTACGAGTCGGTAATCGTATTTCCGTCCTGACTCCGAACCTCCATACGGGTCATATTACGATACGTGTCATACATCCGATCTGCGTAATCCTGATCCTCCTGATACCGGAGTGCCAAGGAAGGGTATGGGATGGAGGCGAAAGCCTGATCGAACTCCCGGCGGTCACTGATACCGCCTACCGCCTTCATGATCGTATCCCTTACCTCTATTGGATTCAAGCCCCTTCTCTTTCCTAACGAGTCATATGTATCCTCATATATCATATAATCATCACCAAGGCCTGACTCGGAGGACAGGAAATACATATCCTTCTCATTAAGATTCCCCTCAGACATAAAATCGACAATCCTCCTCATCATATCCCTTACCCGCTCATACTCCGATCGGTTAGTCATGATATTATCAATCTCATCAGCGTCATACATCCCAGATCGCTCAAGATTGTACCTATTGAGGAATATATCACCGCCGGAAAGGAAGTTAGATACGATCATATCATTAAGATCATTGATATTATCAACACCCAAGGAAGTAAGAGTATTATTAATATCCTTAACCTCATCGGCCATGAAATTGCCGGCGAAATAGTTCTTCCGCTTGATAAATGACATAACATCATCATACCTAGGTTCCCCGTTACTATCCAAATCATATTCTGATGGCATGGACATCCAGTCGCCAAAGAAGGACACGAAGTCGGGGGAGTAGGCCGTACCCCAGACCGATAAGGCCTGCTTCTGGTCGCCCAGCACCTCCATCGCCCTTTGGTATAATCCGGATGGTTGGTCGTTCGGGGCAAGGACATTATCTATCCCACCCTCCTTATTTTTTATAACATAACAAGATCGTCCCATTACTAAATCGTTTTGACACAAAGATAGAAAATCCCGCCTACTCTCACGAGCGGACGGGACACCAAAATAACAACATAATAACAAACCTTATGTTTCTACTGAAAAGTACAAATCATTTTGCCGATCCTCACGAACAGGCAAAAACTAAATCCTAAATAACAAAAAAATGGAATTTATCGTTTAGCGAAAATATCCTTATCTGATTAACATATTGATTGTGAATAGGGGTGGATTCGTATACCCTCCCCTATCTCCTAACAATCTCAACCTGCTACAATAGAAATCAATCCATGACTGACATATTCCAATTTCTTATAAGATATATCTTTCTTATTTTCTCCGTTGATATCACGGATATTAAAAATTCCACGAAGCCTTCTTGCGTAAATAAAGCGTTCTTTACCTTGAAACATCACCTTATCAAACAATCTAAATCCGAAAACCTTAAAAGGAAATTGATTCATCCTTTTATTGCCTCCTTTAGGTGCTTTCATCTTATGAATTTGTCTGTTATGACGACGAACTAATTTACGTTTGTAATAATATCCAAGTCTCTCGGAGTCAAAATTCCTTGAAATCACAAAAGCGTCGGATACATGGGATTTTTCAATCCCGTGATTTATACGATTATATTTTGTTATGTATCCGAAAGTCATTTTTACGTTTGGATACAAAGATTTTAACTCATCGTATAATTCCCATTTCATGATACTCATAACCGCAGCGTCACGAAGCGACTCACCTCTGTTTACTTTCAATTTGATATTTCCTTTATGAAACTCCTTATGGCAAGTCTTACACAATGTTATCAAATTAGAAGGTGAATCTCCTCCAGTCTTGCGTGACTCAATATGATGGACATTAAGGACAGGATCTTTTGACTTACCCTTACAATACTGGCATTTATGCCCGTCTCTTGCCAAGACATACTCCCTTACATTCCAAAATCCTAATTGTTCACCTTCCTGATACTCTTTACCTGATATCTCTGGATTCTTGATCTTTTGAGTATCAAATTGGGCAACCTCAATAATCAGTTTTGAGACAGGTAGTATAGAATATACAAAACCGATAATCCTAATATGAGAATCAATCTTCTGCCGGATTGATGGAGCGATCCATCCTCTCTTCTTTGATTTAATCCTATTCATGAATCTTGGCTTTCTATATCTCAATCTGTACCTTCTAATCTTCCTCAATTCCCTTCTTGTTGATAGAAGATCAACAACATCACTTCTCAGAATAACCTCACTTGCGTAAAGTTCCTTGCTTTTCGTTGTTGCTGACAAACCAACGTGTTTTGTACCTGTGTCAACGCCTAACGTAATCTCTTGCTTATAACCGGTTGTATCATACAAAAGCCTGATTGTAAAAGGACAAAGATTTACCACGGTTGCTTTCTTTGATTTAAGCAATCTTCTAACCTTACCATGCCTCGTTGTTGGCATTAAGGGTCTACCATCTATATCCTGTACATAAACCATTTACAATAAATAATTTAATAAAATGTTTATTCAACATAAGTCAGGGCAAAACCCTGTTAGTACCCATCGCCAATGTTATTGAAGGTTTTGTACAGGCAACACCGGAACCCAAATACAATCCCTGTTTAATCACCTACCTTAGAGCTACGGACTTGGATAAACATCCGTAGGTAACTATATATTCTCCAATAACGTAGTCTTTATTTCAAGACTTAGGCTAATACCCGGCCAGTAAACTGGATATATAAAACTCAAACATTGTTTAACGTTTTATATATTATTGCAGATATTACTCCACCAATGACTCTCATTTATCTTCTCTCACCATACAAAGCGATTATATCTGGTCTCTATCATCTCCACCACCTTCTTGATATCAGATAAAGTTAATTTCTTTATCTCCATATTCCTACTATCCATCCTGACGAAAGAGTCCTTGAACTCCTGCTCGGTTATGGCATCCAACCTAAATAGATTGTATTTTATAAGCAACTGGCTTACGTCAAATATCAGGATATTAAGATCAATATCATCCTTCAACTCATCAAGAAGATCACGCATCATGGCTTTGATAGCATCAGTATCAAGTTCCAGTTTCTCGGCCTCTCTCATCAACTTCTTGATAATACCATTGTGCTCGATTATGATGTTAGCGTTATCGTCATCGGTAGGCAGAAGTACATCCATCGTACATTTTATACCCACCTTATCACTAAGTCTTTTATTGAACTCAGTCATATAGTCAAAAGCCTGATCCATGCTTAATGAGTATGTATGATCAAGCAACTGCTTTTGTCTGACATCGACAAAATAGTTACTGGTGTATAACATCATCAAGACCTTTACTCGCTGGATGCGTAGGTCTTGCATAATTTTCCGGTGTAAAAAAGCATCTAATTGCATAATATAAAGAGTCCCCACCGGGGCCATCACACACCCGACAGGGACCAACTTTTAAATATCTTACTCGTCAGGTGATGGACTGACGCCGCAAAGATAAGTCAAGATATTTAATTTAGCAAGGATTTTCCGCCTCATTTTCTCCGGATACTACGTTACCGTCGGAAACCAAAGACCTATCCTCGGCAGCCTTCGCAGGCGAGGCGAACTCCGATGGCAGATCCGGCAGGTTAGGGAACGAGACTTCCGTCTCCTCCTTGGATACCTTGTTCTCCTTGATACTCATCCTAAACTTAGGAGCTATGAAAGGATCGTTGTTAAGATCAATGTTGATCGTAACATCATTCATCAAAATATCCTCCTTAGTTCTGGAATCACCTATCCATCCTCTTACGTCAGCGGTCATAGGCATCCTGCTAGCCGCTTCCTTGATAGCTTCAAGCCGGCCCTTGATAACATCCACATCTCCCGCCAGCGGAATCATATACGTCTTGTTATCCAGCCCGGATCTGGCTATAGCGTTGTTAAGATCCATTATATCATCAATACTTACTCCACCACCTAGACCCTCTATAATTCTATCAGCCATCGATCCGATCATGGAAGAGAATGACAATATATCCTGATTTTTCAATCTTACGGGATATAGATAATTTCTTCCGTTCCCTGTTTTTATAGCCACGACCGGGATACGTGAATTTTTATAATCACCATACTTATCCCTAACAATAGCCGTGCAGAACGGGAATATGTTATACTTGATATTATCCCTCATCGTAACCTCCCCATTCTCTATATATCCTACGCTCTCTACCTTGCCAACCGTCTCGTTGGTAAAGTCATTTTCGGATACCATCAACGTACCATTATCATCACTTATGCTAAAATTAGGTCTTCCCGGTAAAACGCTAGTGACTGTACCTGTAAACGGTATATCAATCTCTCCAGCTACAGATCCTACATTATCCCTATACAACTCAAAGGCCATACTCCTTAAATCAGCGTTACTTCCTTTTGAATCCGGGTCATTGGCTTTCAGTACCGAGACGAAATTGCCGTCGCTATCCACGATCTTAATAACCATATTATCAACCAGCTCTCGGTAAGCCGACTTAGTCTCATCAGAATTAGGGTCAACGGCGTTAAGGCTATTGTATTTATCATACAATTCCTTGGTATATGGATCTGACATATCCATCTTAAACCTTACGATATTATCCTTACGGAGATTAGCTACGGCTTCCTGATTCACCGACTCGTTGTTAGATCCAAACGTATCACCCGTATAATAAGGGACAATAGATCCATCCTGCCCCTTGCGATACACCATGAACCAGATGGAGGTCGACAAGGCGGTTTGCCGCCCCAATATGACACCGGTAGCGTTCTCGAAAGCCTGAGCGTCATCCTCGCTAATCATCCATCTTGAGTGGTTATCTGACTCTATAACAGTAAATATGTCGGTTCCGTTGGTGAAATCCATCACCCTTCCATTATCAGTATCAGTGGCATCAGATCTTTTAAGCCCAAGACTGTCCATAAACCTGTCAAGTCTCATTCCGCCAACTTCATAATACATAACCCCACCGATCTCTCTCTTCTGAGCCATCAACACCACCGGATTCTGGGCGGCGTTAACTTCCGTCCTGCCGGTGGATGTCCCGGGTTCGCTCTCTGTGAGGACATCACCCATAGGTATGGATTTATCGTAATCCTTGACAGCTATACTTCCGTTATCATACAACCTCATCCATTCCACGAATTGAAGAAGAGGCCCATCGGAATAATTATTGATAATATCAATAGCCTCATTAAGTTTATCCTGATCAACTTCATTCCCGTTGTCAATATCATTCATAAGATCATTATAAATCTGTATAGCCTCCTTAACCTGATCCTGATCAAGACCATTAATGTTCATATCTATGATATCATCAATAGTATCCCTGATGTTATTTAAGACGTTATCGTTGGTATTTAACCTATCTATCATTGACCTAATCTTATTAAGCTTAGCTATAGGATTATCGCCAAACCCATTTACAAGATCATTGATACGATCCTTGTTATTATCATATATCTGCCTCTCCCTAGGAGATAAGATATCCTCATTACCGTTCCATATCTTTATAGCTATATTATTGATTCTATCATCAGAAGGATTTATGATATCCTCATTATCAGGTACATTCTCAACGATACCGCCCTCATCAGCCTTGATATCATTCTCCATAGATCTGGCGATCATATGATTATAGGTCTTGAACATAAATGCCTCGTCCTCTCCTATAAGACCATCTTGATAAGCCTTATCTATGGCCTGATCATTGGCATAAAGGGAGTTGGCATCAGGATCATCGGTATTCCTGAAATCATATTTACTATCATCCTCCTCATAAGTCTTTCCCCATATGTTTGACAAAACCTTCATGAACCCACGTTCCTGCGACCGTATGAATCTCCTATCACGCATACGGCGAAGAGACTCATTTATATTCTTATAAGCCACAAGATTATGACGATACTCGCTAAGTAACGCCATAGCCTCTTTATAATTATCAACCCCACGGATAGATACAGCATTCTCAAAACCAACTATAGTCTCATAAGCTGCCATAAGGTCGGCGGCACTGATCCTTGATTCATTCCTGTTTAATAACAGCTTAGATATATCTGTCTCTGAGTTAACTAACGTAGCTAATCTCCTCTCCAAAGCAATCCTATCCTCCGTCAATTTAAGAAGTCTATCATTCTCCTTGACTAACTTGACCTTATCAGACTCAAGAGTTTCTTTAGACGTGATACTCTGCTGAAGCTTCAAAACATTCTTCTCCATCTTCTGTATATCATCTGTAAGCTTCCTGAGTTTCTCAAGATCCCTACTCGAATCAGGATTAAGACGAGAATATATATCTAAAGCGGGGCCTATATCCGTATTGTATATCCTTCTTAACTGATTGGCAATATCGTTCAAATTATCCTTCGCCTCAAGGCCATTATAAGCCATATTGGAGATATAGGCGTTAAACGACCTATTGGATATACCATCGGTAAGGGAGTCGGCGAATCTGTTGGCCATAATGAAATTATCCACCTTCTTATTAAACTCGTTGACAAGATCGGCTTTATACTCATTGACCTGCTCATCCGTCATATTCATATCGGACGCTATATCGCTATTAGGTATAGATTCGACTACCGTCCTGAAATTCTCCTTCGTATCATCCAGCATCCCCATCTCCGAATCATAACGAAGACGATTGAATACGGCGTCACTAAAATCCTTATTTATGATCCTACCATCACTCTCGTACGATGTGTCTATGCCGGATAATTGAGCGTTAAGAGCCATACTGCCACGAATAGCACGGACAGCGGCGGTGGTCAAGGCGCCGGCATTGGCGTTGTAGGCCTCCACCATCCCCTTGTTCCGGGACATGTCTTGGCTCCATTCCTTTATACCCCCAATAGTCTTTCCACCCATAACCGATCCGATAATCATACCGATGCCGATTTCCTTCCATCCCTGATTAGATCCGTAAGCCTCCTTGAACCCGTTCTTTATAGCCTCCATATAGCCTATATTCTGACGAATAGCCATAGGATTGTATCTTGATTCTACCCAATCCTCGGCGGATTTACTAGCCACTCCTTGAAGACCTTCCTCGAACAAACCCTCAGATACCGGTCGCTTGATGATATTAAACGTATTACCAGCTATTTTCTGCCATTTCTTTGGTGTTATAGCCCTTAGTGCACCGTTGTCCATTCTCTCGGCTCCTACGCCAAATATATTGCGTTTTATGAACTTGTCTACACCCAGCTCCATACCAAACATATCACCAAACATAGCTATGTTGGATAATGACAATATGCCGACGTTTGCGGCGAATACGGCGTTAGCGGCATTGGCATTGTCAGCCCTGAACCTCATAAGCTCCTCATACGGGACTTCCCTCCCATAAGCGTTACGATAAGATTGCCTGAAATTCTCCTCGGCCTCCATCAACATACTTCTGGCTTCCACTGAAGCTTCCCATGAGGTAGACGTACCAAGAAATAGGGCGGCATCCAACCCCTTGCCTACCCTCTGCCCTATACGGGCGGCCCTAAGGTAAGCGCCGAATGCTTTCTTGGTGTCCGAAGCGGCCTTACCTATCCTAGCTAAAGCCACCCCAGCCCTAGCTCCGGTACGAGCAAGGTTCATCAGACCGGCCCCGGAATATACGGCGGATGATAACATGGCGCCAGCGGTAAAAGCCAGACCCGACAGAAAGTCATTAGACCAGAAGTTAGCCGTAGTCATACTTTGAAGAAAGTTCATGTCCCGCTCCTCTCGATTATAATAATGAGCTAGACCATAATCCATCTTCTTATCCTGATCATCTAACCATCTCGTAAAATCATTATCAAAAACAGCATTGAAATTACCTTTGGATACTCCGGCATAAATACCATAAAAAGGCTGGATAACGCCCCCTAACCCGTATAAGGCGGTTTTTCCGGCAAGCTTACCCAATCCTCTCATCCATTTTTCAGTCCTACCTTGACTCCTAGATAAACGTGTGTCATTATCTACACCGGGGATATAAGACTCGTATTTAGGTATCCAAGTACCGCTACTAAGTCGATACCTTGAATCCTCCAACGATATCTCCGGACCAGTAAGATTAAACCTGCCCTTATAGCTTTGATCAGAAGCCATATATCCTAATGGGGACATATGTTTCATATCATCATAATAATTTGTCTTAACAGTATTCTTGATCCTCTCCGACAATGACGGTATCTGGGACTTTGATCTCTCGGAAGCGGAATACGGATCCAATACCGGAGGCAGGTCACGATCCGGTATATCATAGGGATCCGTACCAATAGCCTTTATATTATCTACGTTTATGGTAGGATATCTGTACTTCTCGGCAAGATCCTTTCCGTTAGAGGTATTATTATAGATTTCCATTGTTTCCATTATTTCCACTATTTCCGTTATTCCTGTTTCTTATCTCCTGATCAATCATATCAGCTATGGGCGAGATGAAGCTCTCGAAATCATCAGTAGTAGATCTTCCCTCGCTCCTCCAATACACCTCATTCTCCTTGCTAAGTATCTGTTGCCATGCCATGACCAAATAATACTGCGGGCAGAAGTCGATCTTCCTTGCTACCTCATCAGCATAGTTAACGCCATCCAGATCAATTGAATACAACGGGGTATTACCCTCTCTAGCCCCTCCTTTGCTATATATATCAACATTTATCCCAGAAGAACCATTATTATACTTATATCCGGAAGCCCTTAACTCGTACATAGAAGCGTTATCGAACAACACGTCAGTAGCGATCATCATCTGATTCTTCCTGATATTACCGTCATTTATATTCGTAAACATATCTATATAAGGCATTACCGTGTCCTTGGCCCCGCTAGCGTAAGCGAATGGAGCTACCTGCAATGCCTTGGCCATCTTCCCATAAGCGTTATCGCTTGAATTGGCAAACGATATAGATACAACACCAGAGTCGTAGGTCTCGGATGGGATACTTACATCCTCCTTATAAAAAGTAAGGTCATTGGCGGCTAGATCTGCCTCACTTACCTCAACAACAGATCTTCCATCACCTCCATTATTACCAATGATCTGATAATTGCCATCACCTATAGGAGATATAGTAAACGTTATCTTCTTATTGGCATTATCCTCATCCTTGGGGATAAAACCACCACCACGAGTGAATAGATCACTAATCTTTATATAATCATACTCAGCTTTGCTTTTAGACGGATAATCACCAGAGAAGATATACTCACGCTCAGCGTACTCATGACGATATTGTCTTAGATAATCCTCACCGGCACGTTTAGCGTCGCTAGCAAGTCTTCCTAAATCGCCACGGCTCCATTTATGCCTAAGTACATCCCCATTCTCTTTATTTATCTCATCATATATAGCTGTAGCAACAACGGCATTCCTCTTGTTATAATTACTCAACCCTTCACTTAGATTCTTTTTAAATAAATCAGATGTAGAAAAATGACCAGCCCCCATATTAGCTAATAACTGTATATCATCCAATGTTAAGGAGGTTCCCATAAGATCATTTATTCTTCCTAGGACTACTGACGCTTCTCCAGAATTAACACTTCCAAGACTCACACCTTTATATGATACTGGATGCGTAGGGTCATTACCCATCTTAATAAATTCTACACTATTACTAAGGATAGAGCTATATGCGGATAATTTGGCCCAATCTTTTAACGATATATCTTCTATGGCTTCATTACAAAAAGCCCAATGCCCTCCTTCTACAATATCTCCAAGATCAAACGTCCCATATCCATAACTAATATCAATTCCAGATCCAGTAATAGATCTAGCTTCTCTCTCGACTATAGCATCAACTCCATCCAAGACAGCGTCCTCAGCCTTATTGAATCCCTCATTGATCCTATTATACTTATTCCTTTGGTTGTTTAACCCAAGAAGCTTTATATAGCTGTCCTTGCCATTGTAATCAAGAAGCGTATTCGTAGACCCGCCATTAGCCTTGAAATAAGTCATGATGACTTGATCATCACTCATATTCTTGACAACATTACTATTCTCAGGATCGGACGCCCATGCGCTAATTTTTCTCTTGGCGTCATCTGATAGTGATTTAACAAAGCTATTCATACCAGCATTAACAGCCTTCTCATTAGCCGTAAATCCGTTCATGAACTCATCACTTATATTCACGTCATCAAGATTATCGCTCTTCGTAACCACCGTAGGCCCAACAGTATTATTACCACCACCATCACCACCGGATTCACCCGATTTACTGGCTTTCATTAAAGCGGCTTTCTCCATAGCCAGATTATGCCTCTTTGTCTCGTTAAACCTAGCTCTTTCCATCATCTGTTGGTTAGCCTTAAAGTAATACTCATCTACGCCCAGCGTCTCATATGAGTTATTATAAGACCATCTCAATCCGACACCACGAAGGAACTGCTGCCGTACCATGAACATGCCGGCCCGCTCCGGGCTGTAGTTGCTGCCGATAACGCCCTCAGCCTCCTCCACGAAATCATTCTTCTGTTTGGTGATATCAGCCAACTCCGACTCCAGCTTAGCCTTCTTTATCTTATCGTTACCTACCCCTTTGAGTTTGGCACGTATAGACTCTTCCTTGGCGCTAAAATCATCAATATATCCTTTTAAGAAATCAGACGTGCTTTGGACGTTGAACAGATCGGGATTAGTTCTAGCCATGTATCTTCCTTCTAACTGCATCTGAGCCTTGCCGTTCTCGGATATGGATGCCATAGCTATATCCCTTACCTGAGCATAACTCATCTCATCTACATAAAGCTCACGCATCTCACCCGTCCTGTTCCCGTCAGCGTCAGTAACAGGTATCTGAACCTTCTTACCTTTGTTAAGGGAGATAAAGTTCTTCATCTTCTCGTCAACCTCAGCGTGATAATCCGTATAAGGAGTATAATGTATAGGGTTAAGACGTGTACCTACCTGACCGTCATTCATCCACGCAACAGCGTCAGCGAAAGCCTCAGCCTCATTGATAGGGCTATACATCTTAGGGTTATTAAGCTTCATATCCTCCATCTTCTCGCTGAAGTTACGGATCTCCCTAGTGCCGGCAATGGCGTTCAGCACACGAGTATCCAAAGCCTCACCAAGACGGGATTGTATGCTTCTGGCTATACCGTCAGAAGCTAGATTGGATTTACGATACACGTTATTCACGTCCTGTATCAACCCATTCAACTTATTTTGAAGATACTCCCGATCCTGAGGCTTTATAATATCAGAATTGATAATATAATCAGCGTACTCATTAATAGCTTGCCGATTCGTATCTATCTTCTGCTGCATGTATCCCATACCCTGCATCATGACATCCATGTTGTAGGGCGATACGTACTTACCGTAATTCCTTAATATACTGTATTGTGACGCCATCTTTTATCCTTTCTTGCCTTTAGTTACTTCCTGAGCAGGATACAATTTCCTGTAACTCAATACATCTCCCTGAGGATCCGCTATCAATTGCCCGTTCGAACCGATCTTGACATCCCCGAATATAGATCTTAATGTGTTCATGGTCGTAGCCGTGTTCCATTTCTGCTGGATCTCGTCATTCACGCTATCAAAATATCTAGCCCAATTCTCGTCATTAATAGCCAATCCCTGCAATATCCGTTGCTGATAAGCTTGACGTTGCGCTATGTTCTTGTCATAAGTATTCGCCCATGATTGAGAATTGACATTATCAGCCCAAGTTCTTTGAGCGACATTACCCTGCTCTACCTCGTTAATATACCTACCTATATTAGAACTCATGATAGCCTGTAGGTTAGATGATAAAGCTCCTCTTTGGGAATCCGGAACATTTCCCATCTGATCCAATTGCGACTGAAAAGCTCGATTAGCCTCAACTATATACTGATCGGCCGATCTCAATACCGGATCCACGGTAGGAGCGTAATGCCTTTCCAGACCTTCCGTTGTCACGGATCCCGGAGTCATCCTGAACACCTCAGGAAAATCAAGACCACCACCTACTATATTTCTTCCTCCCCTATTGTTATCCGACTTACCTGTATTTGTATTGGTATTCGTCTTAGGAAGGGTACTAGCATCGATAAGCTC
>ENA-ORTS01001827-ORTS01001827.1-human-gut-metagenome-genome-assembly--contig:-NODE-1827-length-13732-cov-4.097317_pt1 | contig 13732 bp, 9 predicted proteins | sample MGYA00241911_ERZ509186 | MGnify/ENA primary metagenome ERZ509186 (study PRJEB26280, sample SAMEA2338852) | human gut metagenome | biome: human gut; feature: human-associated habitat; material: faeces...
AGGACAATGAGTCCGAAACTTTGGAGAACTGATATTCCGATTGGTGAAATGAGGGAGTAACGCCCCGAAGCGCCTACCTGATACTCCGCATGGCAGAGAGACATCGCAAACGTCTCTTTCCAAAAATGTTATAGAGCGCGGTGAAGTCGGCAGAGAGCAATCGTAAGAATGGTTTTCAGACCATACACGAAAGCTGTCCAGAGGTGGACGGTGTTGCCTATATGCCGGGGTTCGGATGACTATGGTTAGAATTGTATGAGAATACTGACGTACTTCCGAATGTACGAGTCTAGACGTTGATACTGTCGAAAAGGCAGTACACCTTTTATGGTGGTATTCGTGGATGAGTAAAAATGGTTGTTATGAAAATCCATGCACCGTTACAGGCGGTGCGGTAATGCATGACCGAATACAGGCTTAGAGGAAGGACCTAAGGTCATCCAATGATAGGAATATCGGAACGTGGAAAGCTGGGAACATGGAGGCTGTTGCGAGCCAGTGAAATGTTGAATGGGAAAGCCTATTTACATGGTATAACCATTCTTTATTCCAGTGAGAGTAGAGGCACAGTACCTGTGAAGCGGTAATAATAAGACCGTGGAGGGATAGCCTCAAGTCGAATTCAGTAATGAAAATGACAACACATGAAACGCAGCTTCGAGTATGACAAAGAAAATCTAAACCGAAAGGGGAGGATGCCTGTGTTGACTTCGAAGAAGCAAGTAAGGAAAAGAAAACAAAGAAAAATCCGTAACTCTGAGTACTACGATATGGAAAAAATTTTCGATGACCTATACGCACAGGGTAAAACCGACAAGGTATTCAATCATCTGATGGAAATCATCGAAAGTGAAGAAAATATCAAGTTAGCGTACAGAAATATCAAGAGAAATTCAGGCAGTAGTACCGCCGGAGTAGACCACAGGACGATAGACAACCTTGCAATACTTAGTGAGGAAGCATACGTTCGTCTCATACGGAAACAATTCAGCAACTATCACCCACGACCGGTACGGCGTGTGGAGATAGAAAAAGACAATGGAAAGAAACGACCGCTTGGTATTCCGACTATTGTTGACCGTATGGTACAGCAATGTATCTTGCAGGTCATGGAGCCTATCTGTGAGGCGAAATTCAGTGAAAACTCAAATGGTTTTCGCCCAAACCGTTCCGCTGAAACTGCCATAGCGCAGTGTATGCGGTTGATACAGGTACAGCATATGTACTATGTCGTAGACCTTGATATCAAGGGATTCTTCGACAACATCAATCACAGAAAACTGCTACGGCAGATATGGGCACTGGGAATCAGAGATAAGAAGCTGATATGCATTATCAAGGAAATGCTGAAAGCACCTGTGATTTTACCAGATGGAAAAAGGATATATCCCGAAAAAGGAACACCGCAAGGTGGTATCCTGTCGCCGTTACTGGCAAATATCGTATTGAATGAGTTGGACTGGTGGATAGCTTCTCAATGGGAGCAGATGCCAACAAAAACAAAGTTTAAAACGAGGGAAAACACGCAGGGAACCGAGATTAAGAGTCATGCTTACAGGGCTCTTCGGAGAAGCAATTTAAAAGAGGTGCACGCCGTTCGCTATGCAGATGATTTCAAAATCTTCTGCACATCTCATGCAGATGCAGTGAAGGCGTATAAAGCAACAGAATTATGGCTGAAGGACAGATTAGGACTGGATATCAGTCCCGAGAAGTCAAAGGTGGTAAATCTGAAGCGTCAGTATTCTGAGTTCCTGGGATTTAAGCTGAAAGTCCGTAAAAAGGGTAAGAAATATGTCGTTCGTTCCCATATGAGCGACAAAGCATACAGGAAAGCTCATACAAAAATCACAGAAGAAGTTGCAAAACTGGAACACTCTTCGGATGATGCCCAGTTTATACAGCTACAGAAATATAATTCTGTGATTGCAGGACTGCATGAGTATTACTGCATCGCAACTGAGGTCTCGCAAGACTTTGGAAGGCTGGCATTTGCAGTTAACAAACAATTGCGGAACAGACTAAAGGGAGATTTATCCAAAAAGGGACAATTGAGAAACGGATTTATCAGAGAAAAGTATGGAGCAAGCAAACAGCTTCGGTTTTTGCATGGACGTCCCATCGTTCCGCTGGGATATGTTCAGCCAAAAAATGCTCAGCATAAGAGAAAGGCGGTTAATAAATACACAGCGGAAGGAAGAAAACAGATTCATCAGAATCTGAAACTTAATACTTCCGTTATGCTGTGGATGATGCGCAATCCTGTGAAGAGCAGAACTGTGGAGTATGCGGATAATCGTATCTCACTGTTTGCGGCGCAGTATGGGAAATGTGCAATAACTGGAATGCAGTTGAGCACGGATGACATCCATTGTCATCACAAAGTTCCCGTCAGCAAAGGCGGTGGCGATGAATATGCAAACCTTATTTTAGTGAGTAAGGACATTCATACCGTTATCCATGCTTCTACGGATGAGACCATCCGAAAATATCTTACAATCCTTAAACTTGATGCGAAACAACTAACAAAACTTAACAAACTTCGTACTATGGCAGAAATGCCACAAATCATTCTTTGACTAAAAGCTAATTCGAAGTGTGTAACGTGTGTTGAAAACCCTGGACGACTGAATTCGAGGGAACGCCGTGTGCGGTGAAAGTCGCATGCACGGTGTGGAGTGGGGGAAAATCTGGAGATAATTTCAAAGGATTACCTATCACTATCAGGTGCCAAGTCACAGGGCATGAAACAGCTCATGGCTGGCGGAGGGATTGCGCTGGTGGGTGCCACGCTGATTCCGCTGCTTTCCGGCCTGTTCGGTTAATAGCCGATGGGCAGTCTGTTTGAATGGATCACAGACTGGATTAAAGAGGGCTTGATCGAAGCAATCACAGGACAATACACCAGTATCTTCAATTCGGTAAACAATCAGGTTGCCGATGTAGCGAACCAGGTAGGACAGACACCGCAGGGATGGAATGGCGGCGTGTTCAGCATGATCCAGAATCTTTCTGAAACCGTCGTCATTCCCATTGCGGGAATCATCCTGACCTTTGTGCTGGTCTATGAGTTGATCCAGATGATTTTGGAAAAGAACAACATGCACGATTTTGATACGTTCAATATTTTTAAGTGGATTTTCAAAACCTTCGTTGCCACCTACCTGCTCACCAACTGCTTTACCATTGTGATGGCGGTGTTCGATGTGGCCCAAAATGTGGTCTCGAACAGTGCGGGGATTATTAACGGCAGTCTGGATGTCAGCGCTGCTCTTTCTGACCTGGAAACCCAGCTTGAAGCAATGGGGATGTGGGAACTGATCGGGCTGTGGCTAGAAACCAACATCATCAACCTGTGCATGTGGGTATTGTCTATCGTGATCTTTGTCATTGTCTATGGCCGGATGATTGAAATCTATTTAACGGTCAGTTTGGCACCCATACCGTTTTCCACAATGGCAAACCGGGAATGGGGGCAGATGGGGACCGGTTATCTCCGTTCCCTGTTTGCCTTAGGGTTTCAGGGATTCCTGATCTTAGTCTGCGTCGCGATTTATGCGGTGCTGGTGCAGGCAATCCCGTCCTCCGGTGACATTCACGGTGCGATCTGGGGCACAGCGGGCTATACGGTCCTGCTGGCCTTTGCCCTGTTTAAGACAGGCTCGTTATCCAAAAGTATTTTTAATGCAAGGTAATACATGATCTGATTCTAATTTTGAAAAGGAGGAACTTCTATATGAGTAAAAATAATAACGCTGAACCGATGCAGCCGGAAGTACAGGCGGCAGGGCTGAAACTGGATGTCAATGTACGCCCCATTGCCCCGATGGGAAACCTGCTGGCTTTTGCCAATGTGACCGTTGGCGACTGTTTTAAGATCGACGGATTCCGTATCTGTTCCGGGGAAAACGGTCTGTATGTCAACATGCCGGCCACCCAGGATAAGCAGGGAAAATGGAGGGATGTGTGCTGGCCGGTGACAGCGGATTTTAGAAAACAGCTCAATGACGCACTGATCGAAGGCTACGGTGTGGCGATTGAGAGTTTACAGGCTACCCTTGATGCGACAAAAGAGGCGGCGGATAAGCCTTCCCTTTCCGGGGCACTGAAAGAAAATGCAGGAAAGGTTAAGAGCCAGCCGGCAAAAGCCACGCCTTCTAAGAATGAGCAGGCACGCTAATGAGTGAAGAAAAAAAGTACGGTATTATCTACGCCGATCCACCCTGGCGGTATGACATGAAGCGCGGGAACGGTGTGGCGGAAAATCATTATCCTACCATGAGCATAGAAGAAATATGCGCACTGCCGGTTGCGGACCTTGCAGCCAAAGACAGTGCGCTTTTTCTATGGGCGACTTTTCCGCAGCTTAATGAATCCTTCCGTGTCATGGAGGCATGGGGATTTAAGTATAAGACGCTGGCATTTCTCTGGCTGAAGCAGAACCGTAAGGCAGATTCCTGGTTTTACGGGATGGGCTTCTGGACCCGGAGCAATGCGGAAGTCTGCCTTTTGGCAACACGCGGACACCCGAAACGTCAGTGTGCCGGGATTCACCAGTTTGTCATTTCCCATATTGAGCAGCACAGCAAGAAACCGGATGTGGTGCGGGAAAAAATCGTTCAGCTTATGGGCGATCAGCCGAGACTTGAACTATTCGCCAGACAGCAGTTTCCCGGATGGGATGTGTGGGGAAATGAGGTGGACTGCAGTATCACTATGCCGGACAGAAAGGAGTGAAAACATGCCCTATGTACCCGTACCGAAAGACTTAACCAAAGTCAAGACCAAGCTGGCTTTCAATCTGACGAAACGCCAGCTCATTTGTTTCAGTCTGGCAGCCCTTGTGGGGCTTCCGGTGTATTTCCTGACCCGCGGCACCATTGGTAATTCTGCGGCGGTGCTTTTGATGATCGGGCTGATGATGCCCTTTTTCTTCTTTGCTATGTATGAGCGTGACGGCCAGCCGGCAGAGAAACTTTTGAAAGCCAGGATGCGCCATAAGCTGTGGCCGAGGCAGCGCCCCTACCGGACTGAAAATCTTTACCGAACATTAGACAAAAAGGAGGTATCGCATATTGTCAAAAACCAAACAGCAGGAGGCACAGGAAAAACGTCTGCGGAAAAATGTAAAGCAGGCAAAAAAAAACAGAAGCGAAGTAAAAAAGGCAGGTCGTAAATCTGCTGCTTCCCATGCAAAGCCGTCTAAGAAAGGCGGCTTTTTTGCCGGGCTTCGGGCGGACGCACCGCAGACGGTCCAGCAGAGTATTCCCTATAAAGAAATGTACCGTGACGGTATCTGCCGCTTAAATAGCAGATTTTACACCAAGACGGTACAGTTTTTCGATATTAACTATCAGCTTGCACAGGCGGATGATAAGGCACAGATTTTTGAGGGATATTGTGATTTTCTCAATTACTTTGACGCCTCGATCCATGTGCAGCTTACCTTCATTAACCAGAGAGCCAACATGCAGGACTTTGCCAAAAGCATTGATATTCCGTTTCGGGGTGATGAGTACGACGGAATCCGCGGAGAATACGGCGATATGCTCAAAAGCCAGCTCCAAAAAGGAAACAATGGCCTTACCAAACGAAAATACATCACCTTTGGAATCGAGGCCGATGACCTGCGTACAGCGAAAATGCGTCTGGAACGTATTGAGACGGATGTTCTGGCAAACTTCAAAACGCTGGGGGTTCAGGCGGTACCGCTCAATGGTCTGGAGCGTTTGGAACTTCTGCACAGCCAGCTTCACCCGGACGGGCAGGAGAAATTTCATTTTAACTGGAGCGATCTTCCGAAAACCGGGTTATCTACAAAGGACTTTGTTGCACCTTCCGGTCTGTCCTTCTCCGGTGACGGCAAGACCTTCCGGGTGGGCGATCATTCCGGTGTCGTGTCTTTCCTGCAGATTTTAGCGCCGGAACTTACAGACCGGCTTTTAGCTGATCTGCTGGATTTGAATGATGCCGTAACGGTGAACCTGCATATCCAGTCTATCGACCAGGCACAGGCTATCCGCAATATCAAGCGCAAGATGTCCGACCTGCAGAAAATGACCATTGAGGAACAGAAAAAAGCGGTACGTGCAGGTTACGATATGGAGATCATTCCCACAGACCTTGCCACTTACGGGGAAGAAGCCAAAAATCTGTTACAGGATTTGCAGAGCCGTAATGAGCGAATGTTTCTGGTTACGGTGCTGGTGGAAAATATCGCTCCCAAGCGTCAAAAGCTGTTCAATGATATATTTGCTGCTTCGGGTATCGCACAGAAATATAACTGCGCCCTGAAACGTCTGGACTTTCAGCAGGAACAGGGGCTTATGTCCTCACTTGCCCTGGGTCAGAACCAGATTGAGATTGAGCGCGGGCTTACCACCAGCAGCACGGCAATCTTCGTACCGTTTACGACCTGTGAACTGTTCCAGGAGGGCGAGGCTTTGTATTACGGTCTCAACGCCCTTTCCAACAACCTGATTATGGCTAACCGGAAGAACCTGAAAAACCCTAACGGTCTGTTTTTGGGTACACCCGGCAGTGGTAAATCCTTTAGTGCCAAGCGTGAAATTGTCAATGTATTTCTTCTGACCGAGGATGACATCATCATTGCCGATCCCGAAAATGAGTATGGTCCGCTGGTGCGCCAGTTTGGAAACCAAGGGCAGGTCATTGACATTTCCCCCAATTCTACCAATTACATTAACCCGATGGACATTAACCTGGATTATTCGGATGACGAGAACCCGGTCACGCTGAAAAGTGATTTTATCCTGTCTTTGTGCGACCTGATTATCGGCGGCAAGGAGGGGCTTTCCCCCATTGAGAAAACCATCATTGACCGCTGCACAAGACTGGTGTACCGGGAGTATTTGCAGGACCCGCGCCCGGAAAATATGCCGATTTTGGGCGACTTGTATGAACTGCTCCGAAGCCAGAGCGAGCCGGAGGCCCAGAACATTGCCACAGCCCTTGAAATTTATGTCAATGGTTCCCTGAATGTATTTAACCACCGTTCCAATATCCAGATGGATAAACACCGTGTTCTCTGCTTCCAGTTAAAGTCTTTGGGAAAAGCCCTAAAAGAGATCGGACTTCTCATTATGCAGGATGCGGTGTGGAACCGTGTTACCGCTAACCGCAGCAAGCATAAAACGACCTGGTTCTATATCGACGAATTTCACCTGCTCTTAAAGGGCCAGACGGGTAGTTTCAGTGTTGAAATCTGGAAACGTTTTAGAAAATGGGGCGGCATACCAAGCGGGTTGACGCAGAACGTCAAGGACCTTTTGGCCTCCCGTGAGATTGAGAATATCTTTGAAAACAGTGATTTTATCTACATGCTGAACCAGGCACAGGGAGACCGGCAGATTTTGGCGAAGCAGTTAGGTATTTCCCCACACCAGCTTTCCTATGTGACCCATTCAGGACCGGGTGAAGGACTGCTGTTTTTTGGAAACGTGATTATACCTTTCGTGGATCACTTCCCGAAGGACACTCTGCTTTACAGTGTACTTACCACGAGACCGGAGGAAGTCGCAGGCACCGGAGCCTAATGTCCGGCGGCAGATTTCATGTAAATTGTACTGGAGGTGATGATTATATCCCGTGACAAAGAATTTATCAGAAGAAAGGATGAAGCGAGGCAGCCGGCACGGGAGCCTGTAAAAGATACGCTGGCAGGAAAAGACCGAAGCGTACAGGATTATGACCTGCGCCGGGCGAGGGATGCTCCCGCTACTTCAAAGGGCAGGCACAGGCAGCGGCAGCCGGAACCGGAATATCCTTCTGCTGCAGTAGAGGGTGCTTTAGAAGAACAGAACAGTTATCTTTCGGACCGGGAGGCGGATATTTCACGCACCGGAGCAGATGCGGCTTCTTTTTATGAAAAAACCGGTTATGAAGAATACGGACAGCCGGAGTATCAGAGAGAGCATTTCTCTTTCCGGCAGCCGGAGTCCTCCGGTTCCTCTGGAGGCACCGGAAAAGCTGATGGTTCGGAGCATACCAAACACCGGAGTGCCCTGCACCAGCATGGCAACAAATATCATCAGCGCTTTCAGGAGGCGGCAAAGGCGGAGGAACAGCCGGAGCCCTTACCGGAGGATGCGAAAAAGACTTCCAAGCTGGAGTTTACCGCTGACGAGCTCCCGCCGGAGACAGCGGATAAAAAACTGACCCATGCAAGGAGAAAAGCCGAGCGGATCGAGGAAAAACTTGCACAGGCTGAAAAGCGTCTGCCCTCCCGGAAAAAGCTGCGGATGGAAACTGTTTCTGATCCCGATACTGGCAAAGCCGCAAAGCATTTGAAATTTGAAAAGGAGGTTAAACCGCAGCACGCCCATGTAAAAGGATCTGTGCCCCTTCGCCCGGTAAAAGCCGGCGCCAATGCTGCTATCGGTTATGCACACCGGAAGATTTATCAGACGGAGGAAGAAAATGTAGGAATCAAAGCCGCGCACAGAACGGAGCTGGCTGGTGAGGCTGGTGTGCGTACTTTGTACCACCGCCACAAGACAGCGCCTTACCGCAGGGTGGCAAAACTGCAGAAAAAATCGGTCAGGATGCAGTCGAAGGTGGCTTATCAGCAGGTATTACATGAGAATCCCCAGCTTAAAAAGAATGTCTTTGCCCGGATGTGGCAGAAACAGAAAATCAAACGCCAGTATGCCAAAGCGGCCAGGGAGGCAAAAAAAGCCGGAACGCGGGTAAAAAATACGGCAACTGCCACAGAAAGAATTACGATGGGAATTGTCCATGCGGTGAAACGCCATCCGGTCATCTGCGGGATTGTGATTCTGCTCCTTTTGGTATTCTTCCTGATTACTTCGGTGTTTTCTTCGTTCTCCAATATTGCCAGCGGAGGCTTCGGCGGGATTGCCGCCTCTACTTATCTGGCGGAGGATCAGGACATCAACCAGGCGGAACTTACCTATACCGAATGGGAAACGGATCTGCAGATGCAGATTGACCGTGTGGAAAGCGACAGGCCCGGCTATGATGAATACCGTTACCAGATTGACGCGATTGAGCATGATCCCTATATTCTGATGGGCTATCTTACTTCGGTCTATCAGAACTTTTCTTATACAGAGATTGAGGGTGTGCTGCGGCAGCTTTTTGAGGAACAGTATTCCCTTACCTTTACAGAGGAAACGGAAACCCGGTACCGGACGGAAACACAGACGGACCCGGTCACAGGAGAAGAAACCGAGGTGGAGGTTCCTTATGAATGGCATATCTTAAATGTCAAGCTGACGGCAAAGCCGATGGCAAATCTGATCGTGGCACGCATGAGCGCCGACCAGAGGGAGATTTGTGAAATCCTTTTGCAGACCAAAGGAAACCGGCAGTATGTAAAAAATGTCTTCGGTACCAACTGGCGGCCTTTTGTCACCAGCTACTACGGCTACCGGGTACACCCCATCAGCGGGGAAAAGAATTACCATACCGGTGTTGACATCGGCATGGCCCAGGGTACGGAAATCTTAGCCGGGCATGACGGCACCGTCACCCTTGCCGGAGAGGCGGGCGGCTACGGTCTGTGCGTGGCAATAGAAGGCGAGGCTTACGAGGGGCACACCCTGACAACCAAGTACGGGCATTGCTCACAGATTCTTGTGCAGGCAGGCCAGCAGGTCAAAGCCGGGGATGTGATTGCCAAAGTCGGCAATACCGGAAATTCCACCGGACCGCATTTACATCTGGAGGTTTTGGTAGACGGTCAGTATATGAATCCCCTGTATTTTGCTGATACCGGAGATACAAGCGCCACATCCTTACCAGCAGCCGGAGCAGGCGGCGGCAATTATCTGGACTATGACGTTCCGCCGGAGGCGCTTGCAGACGAACAGTTTGCAGCTATGCTGGAAGAAGCAGAAAAATATTTAGGTTATCCCTATGTGTGGGGCGGCGCAAGCCCTTCTACTTCTTTTGATTGCAGCGGCTATGTGTCCTGGGTAGTCAATCATACGGGATGGAACTTCGGAAGGCTGACTGCTGACGGGCTGTTAGGTGTCTGCACCCCTGTCACAAGTGCAAACGCAAAACCGGGCGACCTGATTTTCTTCCAGGGTACCTACAACACCAGCGGCGCAAGCCATGTAGGAATCTATGTAGGCGGCGGAATGATGATCCACTGTGGCGACCCGATTTCTTATGCAAATATCAATACAAGTTATTGGCAGAGCCATTTCTATACGTTTGGCCGTCTGCCCTAACAGAATGGAGGTAATGTTTTGAACCCTAAAATTGAAAAACTGGAAAAGGAAATAGAAAAGACCAAAGCTAAGATCGCAGATATGCAGGGCAAGCTCCGGGAACTGGAAAAGCAGAAAACGGAGCTTGAAAATACAGACTTTGTGGCAGTCGCCAGAAGCTATCACCTGACACCCGGAGAACTGGCTGAATTTTTGAAAACGCGGCAGATGGCTCCTGCATCGGAACCGCAGAAACAGGAGGAAGTGAATGAGGACTAAACATATTTTTAAGGTGTTGGCGCTTGTGCTTTGCATAGGCGCCTTCGCTTTACCTACAACAGCTTTTGCAGCCGGAGGAAAGGATACTGTACCCCCTTCCCTTGAAGCGTCTCTTACAGACGGAAAGGTTCAGATTGAGGCAGCGGATGATAATTCCGGCGTGGAGGCAGTTTATATTGATGAAAACCGCGTCAATTCCCTTACGGATGGGAAAGCCTCTGTGATCCTGAAAGATTATGCCGGGAAAGAAAAAAGCGTGAGCGTCTATGCGGTGGATTATGCCGGCAACCACTCGGAAACGGTCAAGTTTGATAATCCGTATTATACGGAGTCCAAACCGGAGGCACAGACATCCACAAAACCGGCACAGACCCAAAGTGCGGGAACGGCGGCACAGACAAAGCCCTCCGGCAGTTCGGGTGGTTCGACTAATACCGCTTCCGGAAACGCAGGAAATGCTTCTGCTGAAAATAGCGGCAATGCTGATACCGGCGACACCCAGGAAGAAAACACATCCTCGATCCCGGAGGGGGCTTTCACACCGGATGGCAGCGCTTCCGTTTTGGATGAAGCCCAGGAAACGGCTGACGATAAACAGTTTTACACCATTACTACCGAAGCCGGCAATGTGTTTTACCTGATTATTGACGGTAAGCGCGATTCCCAAAATGTTCACTTCTTAAACGGAGTGACCGAGGCTGACCTGATGGCGCTGGCCGAAAAGGGCGACGGCAGCATGAGCGTGATCCCGGCAGGTGATACCTGTACCTGTACGGAGAAATGCGAGGCCGGAAAAGTGAGGACCGACTGCCCGGTCTGCAAAAACGATCTGACCGGCTGTGTTGGGAAAGAAACGAAACCTTCTGAACCGGAGCAGCCAGAGACGGAACAGCCGAAGAAAGATACCGGCAGCATAGGCACCATCATCTTTGTTGTGCTTGCACTTCTGGCTGTGGGTGGCATTGGCTACTATGTCAAAATCGTGCGTCCAAAGCAGCAGGCGGCAGACGAGGAATTTGAGGATGACGGTTACGGGGAAGGATTTGACCCGGATGAGGCTTACGGCGAACCGGAATATCTGTCAGAGGATGATTTTGACGATCAGGAAAAAGAACTAACAGACCAGGACAGTAAATAAAGCTGCCCTTGATTATGAAGAAAGTGAGGATTTTCTATCGTGAATATGAAAACCAATACACACCGCCACGGCTTTCACAGGCTTGTGGCGCTTTTACTTTGTGCGGTATGCGTCCTGGGGCTTCTGCCAGCCCAGGCGTTTGCCATGTCACCGGGCGAGACGGCAAGTTCCTGGCTGGGTGATTATTATAAGGGCTCTGACGGACAGCATTACAATGCCCCGGCGCCTTACACCTATCTGGTTTACCAGTCAGACGGTTCTATGGATGTGCGCACCAGTTCCGGGGGTAATCCGTATAAGCATTACATGCTGACAACTTCGGATGGGAGCAGCCACCAGGTTTATTGTGTGGAGAGCGGAATCCCCTATAATACTTCCGATAACTCTTATACGTCGGAAAGCGGGAAGAACAGCCACTATTTAGAGCTTCTTCCTTCCACTGCAAGAAAAGGAATTACCTTAACGACGATTTACGGATGGAAACCCGGTGCGGCGCTTCCTGTTTCGGGGATCAATGAGGACGATTATAAAATCGCAACACAGATTATTTTGTGGGAATACCAGCAGCAGCTTAGGACTGATCCGTACAGCCGTCATGGGAACGGACATGCAAAGGCAGACCAGTATTTCAGTGTCATTGCCGGACGTCCTGCGGAAAAAGCCTACAACTGGATTCTTTCGCAGGTTGCCTCCCATTCTACGGTTCCTTCTTTTACATCTGCCAGCAAGGATAAGGCTCCTGTGTTGGAACTGAAATGGGATGTGGAGAAAAAGGTTTATACCCTGACGGTCACAGATACCAATAACTTAAAGATTGACTTAGAAAAGCTCTCCGGCAGCGGTGTGAGCGTTACCAGAAGCGGCAACAAATATACCTTTACCAGTAAAAAAATGATTATGGACCCGGTGAGTTTTGCCTTTCGGAAGAACATTCCTGTGGCGGAGGATATGCTGATCTGGGGCAGACCCGGCTATCAGACCATGATGACCGGCGCCAGTGATCCGGTTTTCTTCTACCTGAACATCAAGACCGAAACTTACGGTACGGCAAAGATTGTCAAGACCAGTGAGGACGGCATTGTGTCCGGGATTCCGTTTCATATCTCCGGCACGGATGTGCTGGGAAATAAAGTCAGTGAGGATGTTGTGACCGGGGAAAACGGACAGATCGAGAAGAAACTTCTGCCTGGTACCTACCTTGTGACGGAGCAGCCGGTAGACCGCTATGTGACACCGGCAGCACAGTATATCACCGTGGAAAGCGGCCAGACGTCCTCTGTCCATTTCAGTAATATCTTAAAGAAATTCCGTGTCCATGTGGTTAAGACGGATGCAGACACCGGAACCGCCCAGGGTGACGCCACCCTTGCCGGAGCTGTCTATGGGATTTATAACAATGGCGAGCTGGTGGACACTTATACCACCGGACCGGATGGGGATTTTATGACCCGCTACTATGTATGCGGCGATAACTGGACCATTCGGGAGATCGAACCCAGCACTGGCTACCTTCTGAACGATACCGTTTATGAAGTAGGTGCTTCCCCGCAGCTTTATGAAGTGGAATTAAATACTGCAGAAAACCAGGTAACGGAAACTGTGATCTACGGCAACATCCAGCTTATCAAGCATACGGATGATCCGGACCCTGATGTGTCCGAAAAAGAAAATACGGAAGAACCAAATGAGGGTGTGATAGAGCGCCCGGAGGCCAGAGCTGTCTTCGAGGTGTTCTTAAAGGCTGCCGGCAGTTATGACGGGGCAAAAGAAAGTGAGCGTGACCTGCTGACAACGGACAGTGACGGATTTGCTGCTTCCAAACAGCTCCCTTACGGCCATTACACCGTACACCAGACAGCCGGCGAGGAAGGCAAGGCATTTATTCCTGACTTCACCGTCTTTGTGAATGAGAACGGATTTACTTACAGCTATATCCTGAACAACCGCACCATTACCGCAAGACTCCTTGTGGAAAAGTGCGACGCCGAGACCGGAAATATTATCCCGATGACCGGCACCGGATTTCAGATCAAGGATTTATCTACCGGGGAATTTATTACCCAGGAGATTTTCTATCCGAACCCGGAAACCCTCGATACCTTCTATGTTTCGGATG
>ENA-ORTS01001828-ORTS01001828.1-human-gut-metagenome-genome-assembly--contig:-NODE-1828-length-13732-cov-3.063245_pt1 | contig 13732 bp, 9 predicted proteins | sample MGYA00241911_ERZ509186 | MGnify/ENA primary metagenome ERZ509186 (study PRJEB26280, sample SAMEA2338852) | human gut metagenome | biome: human gut; feature: human-associated habitat; material: faeces...
ATGCACTGAATCTGCAGGACGAAGCGATTGTTGAGGCAGCAAAATGTCTGGGGCCGAATGGCATTCTTTACGTTGAACGTTCGGGTGTCCTGACGTCGCCGGAAGTGCTTGACCAACAAAAACTCGTTCGCTTAAGGAGTATGAGTGCAGGGCAGGTGACTTGCGAACTTTTGGGTTTTGCAGCTGGTTCTCTGGCTGCATTGGCCAAAGTCAAGAAGCCGCTTCGCGGTAAAGCGGCGAAGATTGCCGCTAAGCAGGCACAGAAGGCGGCTCAAGGTTAAATTCAACGCTCTTATTGCTTCTTTAACGTCTGATCAGCTCTGGCTGATGCACGGACAGGACTAGAGAATTCCTCACAATGCTCAATGCTGTTTATCCTGGAACGTTCGATCCCCTGACAAACGGTCATCTCGATCTGATTGCCCGCGCCTCACGTATCTTTCCTAAGGTTTATGTGGGAGTGGCGACAAGTGCCGGCAAGCATCCGCTTCTCTCGCTTGAAGAACGCCTTTACTGTGCCCGGTTGGTGTGTGCTGACTTTGCCAATGTTGAGCCGCTTCCCGTTACGGGATTGCTTAAGGATTTCGTGATGTCGCACGATGTGGGTGTTATTGTGCGCGGAGCACGTGCCGTAAGTGACTTCGAATATGAGTTTCAGATGGCGGGCATGAATCGGCAGCTGATGCCAGAGGTTGAGACAGTATTCATGACACCGTCACTGCAAAATCAGTTCGTGAGCGGTACGTTTGTGCGTGAAATTGCTCGTCTTGGCGGTGATGAAGCGGCGGCTTTCGTTGATCCTCGTATCTGGCCGACACTGCAGTCGGCGGCCAGACGCAACCCAATGTAACACCTGACCGCAAACAACGAACTAAAGCAAGTTTTTAGGCTCGGCGGCACTCGAGTCAGATGCTCTGCTTCGAGGATCTGTCCGCGTCAGTTGGTTGCCTAGGCGCTGCGCTCTCATCTGAATCCCAAGGCATCTTCGGCAATGAAGGCAGTTTGGGCATGTCGATTTCCGGGAATTCGATGCCGTTCCAAAAATCTTTCATGGCTCGTTCAAACTTTTGTCCAAGTTTCTTCAGTGTGAATGGCTCATCAGCATGCGCCGCCGTAGCAGGTTGCGCCGCAGCAAACCAGTTGATGATCCATTGAGGAGCGGAACCCGTCTTGAAGATTACTTGCACAGGCAACATGAGTTCCGGCGTTTTGCCCTCGGCGGCAAGTGTCGCTTTAATGTCAATGGTCGTCTGCGAATGTGAGGCTTCGCCGGCAAACTCAGCGATCCACGGCAATTCGGCTGAACCGACTCTCGGGGCAAGTGCTTTGCCGGAAATCTTGATGAAGTGTTCAGATTCTGACGTTTTGGTAAGGGCGATGTCAGCAGTCAGTTCACTCAAGCGCGTCCGTGCAGTCTTTGCGACCAATTCTGGAGGGAGTGTTTTGGGCGCTTCATTGATGAGAATCTGACGCGCTTTCTCCAGATCAATGCCAAGCAGTGTGCCTTCGGTTAAGTGGACTTTTCCTTTAGCCTCAGCAACAGTAATGGTGCCTTCGAGCGGATAGAAGGTGCCCTCGAGGTCGAAAGTTCCATCCATCCGCCCCGCAATTGGGGCCGGCACTGCAAAGGCATTTTGTGCATCGGCTCCCTTTAGAGTGCTGTTGATACGCCAAATACCGTCCGGCGTGAGAATGCCGGCAAGCTGTACTGCGCCGTTAAGAAAAGCGGCTTGGCCGCGGGTGAGATTGACGATGCCTGCGGAACGAGTGAGATCCGCCGACACATCGTTAAGAGCAGTGAGCTTTCCTGTTTCGGATAGTTTGAGGGTGCCAATCGTAAAGGCGATTTTGAAGTCTCGTCCGTCTGCTGCGACAAAATGTCCCCAGAGAGGAGAAAGGCTCTCAAGCGTGGCCGCGGATGCCGCTCCCAATGCGATGTTGCCCGATACGGCATTGCCGGACAGCTGAGCGAGATGCAGGCTGACAGTTGTGCCAAAAAATGTGCCTTCGAGGTTGGTTTGCAGTGTATCGGCGGAGAGGTTAAGCGTGCCGGTGAGTCGATTGACAGTAGTGGAGTCGGTTGAGCTCGAGAGGTCAAGCGCAGAGAGCTTAAGTGAACCGTTGGCCCAGGAAAGATCAACACCGGCGGTGCCTGCAAGTGACCAATTACGCTTGGCTGCAGAGAGTTGTCCTCGCGCAGAGGCGTATTCGGCAAAAATGCCGTCGGATGTGATGGATGCCGTTGGTGCCTGAATAGAGAAGGTAGTGCTCTCTCGCAGGGAACCTCCTAGCGATGGTTTTTCAGCAATCCAGGGCTGGCCCATTGGGGCGCTGGTCAGCCTACTGGCTGAGGCGGATGCTTTGAAGTTCATCGAACCGGAGATGCCGTCAAAAGTGGCAGCAGGCATCTGCAGCACCAATCCTTTCTGGGCATCAAACGTGAAGACGCCAGTAAATGTCAAGGTGCCAGTAAGGCCGTTGAGCGTCTGTGCGGAACCTTCCGAAACAGGGGCGGCCGAGATGCTCGGTGCCTGAGGGAGCGTTAACGTACCCGCCAGACGCACCGTTCCGCCAGTTTCAGAGAGATTGGAAAATTCGGCATCGAGCGCTGAGAGCATACCTGCGCCAACATGCGGCAGAGCATCAAAACGAATGGATGCCTGAGTGAGTTCGAGTTGGTCGATATTCCAGACGGCATGTTCGGCAGAGGAGGTTGTGTTCTCCAGCAGTTTCGCATACGAGATATCGTTGAGCTCAAGGCGATCAACGGAAACACGGTCGACACGCGGCGATTGAGCGAAGAGACTCCATGGGGCGAGTTCAATTTCTGCGCTGGCAAATCGGCCGGCATGAGTGCTGTCCTTTGTGTGAATGAGCTCTCCCGCAGGTATGCGGAGAATAAGTTTCGGCAAACGCTTCAATTCCACATCGCCAGAAAGTTCCGCTCGCAGCCCAAGATGTGACTCGAGCATGGCTGCGGCCCGTGCTGTAACGCGTTCAGGAGTGGCGTAGAGCGTGAGGGCGCCGACGAGGGAAAGAGCGAGAAGGGAAAGAAAAAGCAGAATGACGATTGTGGTGCGGAGAGTTCGCATGAAGCGGCCTGTGATAGAGAGTCATCAGCGATGTAGTCTGCCACACAACAAAAGAAGCAGGAGCTGACTGCCAAGCTGGACAGCATCCTGGCAGGTCATAAGGAAAAAGGGGAAGAGCTTAACGAGAAATTCGAAGTCGTATCCGGTGGCAAGGTAGTAACCAAGGTCAGAAAATATTCCAAGGAAGAGATTGACCTGGCAGTACGCAGAGTATCCCGTATCGTTAAGATCGGAATGTTCATGAATCGTTATCCTGCAGAACTGTCCGGTGGACAGCAGCAGAGAGTTGCCATTGCCAGAACACTGGCACCGGAACCCCAGGTATTGTTCATGGATGAGCCGCTGTCTAACCTGGACGCGAAACTCCGTCTGGAAATGAGATATGAGTTACAGCGTCTGCATGTGGAGACCGGAAGCACCTTCGTATATGTAACCCATGACCAGATGGAAGCTATGACACTGGCAACGAAGATCTGCCTGATCAACAACGGTGTGTTGCAGCAGTATGAAGCACCGTTGACTGTGTACAGCAGACCCAACAACCTGTTTGTGGCTGATTTCGTAGGAAATCCTTCCATTAATTTTATCGAAGCCAAGGGTGTGCAGAATGAAAACGGCAGCCTGGATGTGACAATCTTAGACGGTAGAAAGGCAAAGTTTGTTCCGAAAGAACACCTGGATCTGCAGAGATGGTTCGCTGAGAGAGATAAGAACGAAGCCGATGAGGCAGCCCGTCACAAAGAGAAAATGCAGGATAAGAAAGCCGTGGAGAAATCCAACAAGGATGAAGTCTTCAAGTATCATATTGCCAGAGTGAACGAAGATGATTATGCACTGCAGGAAGCTCCCGTGATCACCAACGAGGATTTTGTCATCGGTGTACGTCCCGAAGCCCTGCAATTACACGATGGTGCAGGTCTGGACGGCGTGATCTACGGTGCTATGCCCACCGGTATGGAATCCACGATTAAGCTTCGTATCGGTGATTTCCTGTTGACCGGCGTAGTCTTTGGCAATACCGCTTACAAGATCGGTCAGGAAGTGAAGTTCGAGATCGGTGGAGAAGATATTCTGTTATTTGACAGAAAAAGCGGCAAACTTATTACAGCCGGCAGACTGCAGGTATAGTCATAAACATAGGTGATTCAACATCTGAAAAAAACGTATCGGAAAATGAGACCAAATGTCTCACTACCGATACGTTTTTGTTGTAATCGAACAAAGATTCGTATATAATGAATATGTCTGCAAAACGAGAGCATCACAGATGCGGTTTTGCGAATGAGATTCTGCATAGTTCCAATCTTTTGAAACAGGTGCTACAGGGTTAATGCGGGAGGCAGCAATATGAAAATCATCCATTGTGCGGATATCCATCTGGATTCCAAAATGAGTGCAAATCTGACCAAAGAAAAAGCGAGAGAACGCAAGACGGAATTGCTGACTACTTTTCAGAATATGGTTACCTACGGGGCAGAGCAGGGCGTGGCGGCGATCATAATCGCAGGAGATCTGTTCGATACGAAAAACGTATCCGCTACCGCCCGGAATGTGGTAAAAGACTTAATTCAGGGACATCCCAAAATAGCTTTTTATTACTTACAGGGGAATCATGACGAAGGAAGCTTTACGTCCGGTCTTTCGGAACTTCCGGAGAATCTTCATCTATTTGGGAACAACTGGACAAGCTATGAACTTTCAGGGACGGAGAATACCTCAGGTAAGGGAGTTGCAGTTACTGGGGTGGAACTGACACCGGAAAACAGTGGAAGCATATATAATACGCTGTCACTGGATGTGGATCAATGCAACATTGTAGTCCTGCATGGGCAGGAATCGGAATACAGTGCGAGAGATAAGGCGGAGATCATTCATCTGACGGCATTGAAAAATAAGGGAATTGATTATCTTGCCCTGGGACACATCCACAGCTATAAAAAAGAGCGTCTGGATGCGAGAGGCGTCTATTGTTATCCCGGCTGTCTGGAGGGCAGAGGGTTTGATGAATGCGGAGAGCATGGATTTGTGATGCTTGACATTGATGAGCTGACAGGTACAATTGACAGTACGTTTATTCCTTTCGCATCCCGAAAGCTCTATACCATCCCGGTGGATATTACCGGTTGTGAATCCACGACGGAAATCATGGAACGGATGAGAGCCGAGACAGCCGGGAAAGGTTACCCGGAGAAAAGTCTGATCAAGTATGAACTGGTCGGGAAAATAGATGTGGAAAGTGAAAAGGATATTGACTTTCTGTTACATCAGTTCAGCCACCTTTTTTATTTTGTGAAGATTAAGGACAGCTCTGAGTATCTGGTGGATTATGCTGCTTTTGCAAAGGATAAGTCCTTAAAGGGAGAGTTTATCCGTACTGTCATGGGCAGAGCGGATCTGCCGGAAGAGGACAAGGCGACAGTGATACATTACGGATTGCAGGCACTGGCCGGAGAGGAGATCCTGGACGCATGAAACTGATCAAATGTCACATTGAGAATTTCGGAAAACTAAGTGACTTTACATATGATTTTACAGATGGCTGCAACACCGTCTGTGAGGGAAACGGCTGGGGAAAAAGCACACTGGCAGCATTCTTACGCGTTATGCTGTTCGGATTCCGGAATGAAGGGAAGAGAGACCCGCTGGAAAATGAGAGGAAGAGATACAGTCCCTGGCAAAAGGGCGTCTATGGCGGAGAACTGCGATTCGAAAGTGAAGGAAAGCAATATTCTGTTCGCAGAACCTTCGGAAGTAAAAGCGCAGAAGATGAATTTCAGCTGACAGATACGAAAACAAATCTTCCATGCAGTGATTTTACACAAAATCTGGGAGAAGAGTTGTTCCGGATCGACGCAGGATCCTTTGAACGAACGATTTTTATCTCACAGAATGACTGCGAGACCTTTGTTACGGACGGCATCAATGCCAAAATCGGGAATCTGGCGGAGAATACGGACGATATCAATAATTTTGAGACAGCGGACAAGCGGTTGAACGATCTGTTAAACAGCATGTCACCCTCTCGTAAGACCGGATCGCTCCGTCAGAGCAAGGACCGCATTACGGAACTGAAGACGCAGATCCGTAACGGGCAGGAGATACAGAATACGATGGAAAGTATTGATACCCGGAAAAAGGCAGCAATCGAGGAGAGAGAAAAGCTTTCTGCGGAACTGACAGAACTGCAGGAGAGACAAAAGGAACTGGGAATTTATAAGGATCAACAGGCGAAAAAAGAGAAGTACCTGGATCTGCGTGCAAAAATGGCACAGAGACAGCAGACTTTAAAAGAAGCGGAAAGCTATTTTAACGGCGTGATACCAAAAGGGGAAGAATTACGCGAAAAAGCAGCCGTCTGCAATCAGGGGATTTCTGTCCGCAAGGCAATGGAAATCTATTGCCTGACAGTGGAAGAACAGGCGCAGTGTAAAGATAATTTCCCCATGGTGGACAATGCCCGGCTGGAAGAAAAATATGCTGAGGCACAAGAACTTGAGAGCCTGGAAAGTACGATAAGAAAAAATGCCCTGTCAGGGGAAGAGAGCAGACGGTTAGAGGAGCTTTCCGGATATTTTGCGGAAGGAATGCCACAGGAGGCGGAGATCGACAGTGTAAAAAATGCCTGGACGAACCGCAATGAAGGAAAAAGTCTTCTGCAGGCGAAAGAAATACAGCGGAAAACCTTGCAATCCATACAGGCACAGGAAGATGCCAGATGCTTACGGGAGCAGGAAGAAGCAGGTAAAAGGAAAAAAATACTATTGCTTTTTGGCATTCTTTTATCGCTTGGCGGTTTTGTTGTGATCCTGTTGGGACAGGGAGTGATCGGAGGAGTCCTGATCGTACTGGGAATTGCAGCTGTGGCAGCGGCACTGTTGTTTACAGCAGGCAGATCCAAAGTCCAAACGGGAGAAAATACAGAGCTTTCCTATTTGGAACAGGAAATGGAAGAACTTGAGGCACAGGTCCGCATAGAGGAAGAACAGATTGATGATTTCTGCACTCGTTGGGGACTTCGGGAAGGACTGGAACTGACCTCCTGGCTTGTGGAACTGCAGAATAAGAGAAGAGATTACGAGGCACTTTTGGAGCGGCAGAAGCAGGACGGATCGGATGAAAAGACTGCGAGAATTGCCGAATTGCAGAAAGATTTGCAGCAGTTTTTTGCAGAATACGGAGAAGTACCGGAAACACAAAATTATCTTGCGGCATTGCATGAACTGGCGGGAAAGTGCAGACAGAGACAGCTTTTACTGGAAAAACAAAAGAAATATTTACAGCAAAAACAGAAATACGAAGCGCTGGAAGAACAGGTAAAAGACTATTTTGTGTCGTTGCAGCTGATTCCGGAGGAGCACCCGGAAGAACAGCTGGCTGAACTGGAAAGTCATAGAAAGGATTATGAGAAGGAGTTACAAGAATATAGGAGAATCGAGCAGGAGATAAGAGCGTTTGAAGTGAAAGAGGACATTCCGGCACTTCTGGCACTGAAGGTTCCGGAGGGAGAGGAATCCCTGGAAAGTCTGGCAGATGAAATGCAGGTCCTTTCAGAGCGTATGGAAGAATGTTTTCAGACTATCGACAGCTATCAGAAACAACTTTCCGACTTACAGGAATCCTGGGATAATGTGGAGAATATGCAGGAAGAGCTAAAAGCGTTGCAGAAGAAGACAGAGGAAGGATTCAAACAATATGAATTGCTTGGAATGACAAAAAATCTGTTGGAACAGGCAAAGAGTTCGTTCACTGCGAAATATACAGAACCTGTCATGCAGGGGTTCCGGAAATGTTACAGAATTCTCACGGGAACGGAATGCGAAAATTATCAGATGGATGCCAATACCAGATTACAGGTGATTGAAGGAAATATGCCCAGAGACATCGGATACCTGAGTCTGGGCAACCGTGACCTGATCGGTATCTGTATGAGACTTGCTTTGGTGGAAGCCATGTATGAGGAACAGAAGCCGTTTTTGATTCTGGATGACCCTTTTGTGAATCTGGATGAGAACCGGACCAAGGGAGCAATGCGGTTCCTTACAGAGATCGCGAAAGAGTATCAGGTGATTTATTTTACCTGCCATGGCAGCAGGGAATAAGGGAAGGCTGTAGTTTATATTTGTAGAATCAACCGATTCTGAGAAATCAGACGGTAGAGATAAGAGATATACATAGACTACAAAAGAGAAAGGGGTACTTGTATATGGGAAGAGGTAAAACAGGAAACTTTTGGAAGGCAGCGGCAATTCTTCTGGGGTGTGCATTACTGACAGGCTGCGGAAATACCGGAGAAGTGGACGATTATGCTACAAACATCGGATATGAGGCAAGGGGTAGCAATGGGACAACGCAGGTGGTGCAGTCGGAAAGCGGCAGCAGCGCAACAACACAGACTGCAGGGATTCCAAAGGAGGAGATCAAGGTAGGAGTATTGCATCTGTCGGATCCGGCGGAGGGCAGCGGTTATACATATACGCATGATCTGGGAATTCAGGGAATGCAGCAGAATCTGGGATTATCAGATGATCAGATCATCCGCAAGATTAATGTCAATGACAGTGATACGCAGGAGACCAGACAGGCAATTCAGGAATGTATTGATGAAGGCTGTAATATCATCTTCACTACCAGCTGGGGATATATGGAAACTACAGCGGAAATGGCGGAAGAATATCCGGACGTGTACTTCTCCCATGGCACCGGCTACCTGAGCAACGGTAAAAATTTCAACAACTATTTCGGTAGAATTTATCAGGCGAGATATTTGAGCGGTATCGTGGCGGGAATGAATACTTCTTCCAATAAAATCGGGTATGTGGCAGCTATGGATTCTTCCAATTCGGAGGTCACCGGCGGTATTGATGCCTTTGCACTCGGCATCTATTCGGTGAATCCGGACGCAAAGGTATACGTAAAGGTGACAAACAGCTGGTACGATCCCGAGGGAGAAAAAGCTGCGGCACAGACGTTACTGGATATGGGCTGTGATGTGATTGCACAGCATTGTGATACCGTATATCCCCAGACACTGGCACAGGAAAAGGGTGTGTACAGTATCGGATATAATTCGGATATGAGTAAGGATGCTCCGCAGTCCTGCCTGTGCAGTGTGGTATGGAACTGGAGTGCTTACTATACGGCAGCAGTGCAGAGCGTCATTGACGGCAGTTGGGACGGCAGCAACTATTACGGCGGCATGAATGAAAATCTGGTGAGCATCACGGATCTGGCGGATTTCTGTGCGGAAGGAACGAAAGAGAAAGTAGAAGAAGCCAAGAAGCAGATTTTATCCGGAGAAAACGGGGTATTTGACGGTGTGATCGAGACTAATACGGGAGAGACTGTGGGCAAAGAAGGAACAACGCTGGATGATGCAACGATCACCGGAGGTATCAACTGGTATTTCAAGACCGTATCTGTGGTAGAATAGGGGGCATTTTCATGAGTATACAAAAAAAGATTCTGTCAATGACCATCGGACCGGTAGTATTGTTGGGACTGTTATCTATCTTTTTTATGCTGACGACGGTACACAGTTCCATGATGGAGGAAATCGAAGAAGGACTGAAGGGAACTGCTGCGGCAACGCTGGCAGCGTATGACCAGAACACCGGTGACTATATGGAATCCAGTAATGGCGACATCTGGAAAGGCAGCTATAATATCTCACATTCCGAAAGTCTGGTGGACCGAATCAAAGACAATACCGGAATGGACGTAACCTTTTTCTACGGAGACCGCAGAATCATGACCTCCGCACTGGATAGTAATGGGGATCGTATTCTGAATTCTCCGGCAGGAGAGCGGATTGTGGAGAAGGTCTTACAGAACGGCGAGGAATATTTCAGCAATTCTGTATCGCTGGACGGTGTTATGAATTATGGCTATTTCATGCCGGTCTATCAGAATGGCTCCGATGATGAGATTATTGGTATGGTATTTGTGGGTACCGATAAAGAAAGCAAGGATGCGGTAGTAAATGGAATCATTTTCGGCATCGGTGCAGCAGTATGCGTGGCAATGATCCTGTGCATCGGCGTGGGGCTGAAGCTGGCAACCTCTATCAGCCACAATATCAAGAAGAGTATCAGCATCATGGGTAGGGTCGCAGAGGGGGATCTCACCGTCTGGGTCGATGACAAGATGTTAAAGAGGAAGGACGAGATCGGAGATCTGTCGCGGGTTACAGTAAAGCTAAAGGATACCTTGAAGGGAATATTAAAAGGAATTTCCGAGAATTCTGCGAGTCTGTTGGAGGCTTCCAAGGCTTTGGGAACTGCGGCAGATACTACCAACGGCACCATGAATGAAGTGCAGAACGCTGTAAGTCAGGTGGTGGCAAATTCTACGGAGCAGTCGAAGAATTCCGAAAGTACTTCCGAGAACATGCGGATCATGGGAGAACATATTACAGAGACCTCCACAGAAGTGGATACATTAAACCAAAATGCCGCATCCATGCAGAAGTCCAGTAAGAAGACCGCAGATACGCTGGCACAGCTGTGCCATATCAATGAAGAAGTGGAGCGGATCATCGTAGAAGTCAAGGAGCAGACCGACCGCACCAATGTATCGATCCAGAAGATCAATTCCGCAATGGAATTTATCACTTCCATTGCCGAGGAGACGAACCTGTTAAGTCTGAATGCTTCCATCGAAGCGGCAAGAGCAGGAGAGAGCGGAAGAGGATTCGCTGTGGTGGCAGACCAGATCAAAAAGCTGGCAGAACAGTCCAACCAGTCCGGCCATGAGATCGAAGAGACCACCAGAGAACTGATGGAAGATTCCGCCCGGGAAATGGAGATCATGCAGCGGATGCAGGAGATCATCATCGAGCAGAGTGGAAGCATGCAGGAGACCAGAGCCAATGTCTCAGAGGTATTGAAGGAGATTGAAGATTCCATGCAGAGTATCCTGCAGATCAGAGAGAGTACCGGCAGACTGGCTGAGTCCCGTGGAGAAGTCATGGAGGCTGTGGAGAAGCTTTCGCAGATTGCGCATGACAATGTAGATAGTACGCAGCAGACCTATACCGAGACACAGGAGGTTCTGGATACCTTTAAACAGGTATATGACAGTGCCGGACAGCTGAAGAAGATCGCGGATGAACTGGCGCAGAGTATGCAGTACTTCAAGATTCAATAGTTGATTTCGCATAAAATAAAACCAGGGACAGCTTTCGGATGTTTGGATTCGTAAGGCTGTTCCTGGTTTTTTACACAAGTTCGTTGTGCGATTCTTGTCGTTTGGCAGGTGGTTTATTCTTCAGATTCTTCCCTGTCCCCGCTTCCGGCAGCCCGGACGGTGATGCCGTTGACTTCGATATTACCGTCCAGCTCGATAACGAGACACTGTCTGCCGTCGATCAGCTTCGTGTTGACGAGATCCGTGCGCTCAGGATTGACCTTAATGACCACATCCGGTGTCTTGACCTCGAAACTGCGGGGATTATAGACATTGCTCATCATGAGAGCCGTGTTCTCTCCGGCAGTCTCGTCAAAACACTGATCGAAGACGTCCATGCGGTCGTTCGCTACACCGCTACTGGCGAAGATCGTTTTCACTTCATTTTTATCCAGCATGACAGGTTCGGGATCTTCCTTATGCTCCTGGGCAATCTCGCTCATTTTTTCATGAATGTTCTTTACTACTTCAATGGCACAGGTATCGCCTAATGTCTCCTCCACCAGTGATTGGAAGGTTTCCTTCTGACCGCCTGCGGACAGGGGGAGAGGACAGCCTAACATCAGCTCCACGAAGTTCTCCTTTAATTCCTCCGCATCCTTGGAATAGTACAGAGTGCTGTGCAGATCGGTGCTCCGGTCATTGAAAGCCGGGAACAGGAAAGCAGCGTCCGGCATACCTACCACCCAGTCGCGAATACGGTTCTGGAAGGTGTTTTCCACTGCGTTGTAGCTTAGTCCCGGCTTGGACAGATCCACAGGACAGATGCAGGTAAGGATATAGTCATAGACTTCGTCGGAAGCATCCTCCATCTCGATACCGTCTCTGGTGCGTCCCGGTACATCGTAGGCATCGTGGATCAGCAGGATCAGATAATTGCCCACATATTCATAAGACTCGATGATACGGTCATAGAACTGCTCAAGCAATGCATCGTCCTTCAGCCTGCTGTCTCGCAGACGCAGCAGGAATTCCTGCGTGCCGCCCTCCGTTTCACTCTTTAACGGGAATTCCAGATTCAGCAGATTCTTGCCGATGGTGCCGGACAGACTCTTACGCAGAATCTCGAAATACTTGAACATTTCTTCCTCCGGCAGTGCCAGAAACGCCTGCTTTAATTCCGTCTTTTTATTCTTCTCTCCATCCACGTAGCATCCGCAGATTCTTGTGATGGAGCAGTTTTTCGGGGTGAACAGCTTTTTAATCTCGCTGATTTCCTGTTTTGTCATCAGAGTACCTTCTTTCGATTTGATGATATCAGTATAGTATAAAAAACGTGATGGGACAAGTGCTCAAGTTGGAAATATGTTGTATAATGGGGGCAAGAGTGATAAAATAATACTGAACATGGTTCTAGTGGTCTAAGAGTAAGACGTTTATCAGATGATAAAAGATAGTGGTGCAAATCCACTCTAAAAGTTCATAAAGTTTATGGATTTTTAGAATGGATTTGCAAAGAGGAATTAGTAAAAATGACATTAATTGTAGGATGGTTGGCTTGTGATCAGAGAGGCCCATGTTCTGCATATATAGCCAGTGATAGTAGAATTTCTGATAATAGGAACTTTTATGATTATAGCCAAAAGACATTTGCATTAAAAAATACTCCTGATATATTAGGGTATTGTGGAGAAACATTATTTACATATCAGATATTAACTCGCTTAACAAGTATGTGTGATGTGGGAATGCTGTTATCAGCAGATATGGATTATCAAGATAGAAGTGAGATTATTTTTAATGAAATCAAAAGAGCACATTCAGCATACAAACTTAATAATGGAATTATTAAAATATATCATATAGGGCGAAATAAAAAAAGAATATTTGATGCGAACGTATACTTTTGGAATGGAATAATATGGGAGAACATAAAAATACATACTGATTTTAAGAAGTCAAAGAACCTTTTTTCAGATGGAAGTGGGAAAAAAGAATATGATGAAAACTTTTTGAGGTTCAAAAATGGAAATAACGAAAGCACAAGTAGAAATTATTTCCATTGCTTTTGTGATATTGTAAAAAATGTCAAGGATAAGCATACAGGAGGGATTCCGCAACTAGTTGGTCTATATAATGGAAGCAAATTCAATGGCATGTATCATGGAACGATTGTAGATGGACAAGCATATTATCAAGGATTAAAAATGGGAAATGTATATGGAATGTCCAATATAAGATGGTACAATGAAAATTTTGAAATATGTGATTGGAATACGAAACAACGCGAAGCTAATGCGATGGTTCAACCAATATCAAAAAAGGCAACTCCCTGACTCTCCATTCTAAAGAAAAAATACAGTAGGGGGAGAGCGAGGTGCTTTTCAAGGGGGAAATAGACTCCCCTTTTGAAATTAGGGTATCTCCAAAATCAGGATAATATAGATTTTATGGCAACAAATTAGCAACAGAAAATCAGTGAGCCAAAATAATATATGTAACAGAGATAAAATAAC
>ENA-ORTS01001829-ORTS01001829.1-human-gut-metagenome-genome-assembly--contig:-NODE-1829-length-13725-cov-3.260497_pt1 | contig 13725 bp, 11 predicted proteins | sample MGYA00241911_ERZ509186 | MGnify/ENA primary metagenome ERZ509186 (study PRJEB26280, sample SAMEA2338852) | human gut metagenome | biome: human gut; feature: human-associated habitat; material: faeces...
GCTCTTCCAGTAGGTGCACATAGTACAACCTTTTTCTCCTCTTGTTTATACATTTCAATTATTGTTTTTATTATAGTAGTTTTTCCCGTACCCGGTCCACCGGTAATTACGCAAACGTTATGCTCTTGAACTGCAATTACCGCTTCTCTTTGTTTTTCAGATAATTCTAAATCAGAATGTTTTTCAATTTTCTTTAATTTCTTTTCAAAATTACTAATTTCTTTTACATTTAAATAATTATCTAAAGCTATCAAACTTTCAGCAACATTTTTTTCAGCCACATAATAATTATATAAATATACCCACTCCTGATTTTCTCTATCTTCTAATACAATTTCATTTTTTGTTTTCAAAAATATAATATTGTTTTCTATCATCACTTCTGAAACATTTAGTAAATCTTTTACAAACTGAATTAAATTTTCATATAATACTGCACAATGTCCATTATTAGTAGATAATTTAAGGGCATATTTTATACCACTTCTAATACGTTTATCATTTTCTAAATCCATTCCCATTTTTATAGCAATCTGGTCTATTTGTGCAAAGTTAACCCTAACTGTCAAATCTATTAAAATATATGGATTTTCTTCTATTGTCGTTATTGTATTTGGCCCCAGTTTTTTATATATTCCTTCTGCACTTTGTGGACCAATTCCGAATTTCTCTAGATAACTAACAATTTGCCATACTTCCCAATTTTCGTTAAAGCTTTGTGAAATTTCAATTGCTTTTTCCTCAGTAATTCCTTTTATACAAGATAACTTTTCAGGTTCAAATTTAATAATATTTATTACATCTTTTCCAAAGGTATTAACCATTCTTTTAGCTGTTGCAGGACCTATCCCTTTGAATTTTCCATTCGCTAAATAATTTTCTATTGAATCTAAATCTTCTGGCATTAACTTTTCAAAAGTCTCAATTTTTAATTGTCTACCATATTCAGGATGTTCAACAAAATTACCAGTTATTTTTAGATTATCACCTTTTTCAATAAAAGGAAGATAACCCACAACAGTAGTTTCCTCTTCATCTGTTTCAAATGTTGCAATTGTATAGCTATTTATTTCATTACGATAAATAATATCTCTAATTCTTCCTTTAATCTCCAAAGTTAATACCTCACTATTTTACTGTTTCATATTTATGAAATCATTTTACTCTATCTATTTTATCTTTATTTAAACAGTTTAGCAAGTATTATCTTTTAAAAAATGACATTTTGAGCATAAAAAAACATATGGCGTGTAATTTTCTTACACACCATATATGTTATATACACCGTTACTTTAGTATCAATTGCAGTTAGCATTTGATGCGCTAAAGTACGTGTTAAGCACATTAGTGCTAACATCGTATTTGTTCATTTTTTCTGGTTCATTGAACCAGTGGTCAGTGCTACTTCACATAAAGTAGGGGACGCAAACTATAGATGATGTGGCTGTAAGTCGTGCCATAGAAGAGGCGGTTAGACGTGCAAGAGCTATCAAAGCCACCCACTATACCGCAACCCTCCACGAGGAACACAAGGGCAGAAGTCGCTATCGACAGATTTGGCAGAGTATTCTGTGGTCCATTCATATGCATTTCCTGACATGTCAAATATATTACAATATTTGTCATTACTTTTTCCTGTATTTGCAAATGATGTACTTTTATTTTGACTTGCATAACTACTTGCGTCTGTTTCTGTTGAATATGTTTGTATAAATATTATTGCTGTATCCCATGCATAACTATTTACTAAATCACTTGCATATACCAATTTATTATTTTCTTTTATTTCTCCATACATTTCTCTTGCTGCTTTTGCTGCATTTGGTTGTGTTATATTACCTAATACTGTTTGATTATATTTTGAAGTTATTTTTGATGCTGTTCCACTTGCTTCAAATCTTGCTATATAATATCCTCCATTAGATAAACTGGTTGATATAAACTCTGCTAAATTTCTGGCTGTTGCATTTTGCGCTGTTGAATCTGTTGCAGTATTTCCTTCTCTAAATGTACTTAATTCTTTAAAATAAGTATTTATTGTAACTTCTTGTGTACAATTATTTGCATTTTGTGCAGGCACATAGGTCCCGTTTTGTTTTGCAAAATTGCTATATCTTCCTAAAGTTATTGTATTTGTTGAACCATCTTTGTTTTTTATTGTTCCTACTGGCACCCATACAAATTGGTTTCCATCTGTTCCATTTTCTATTACTATTCCATCTTGTACTGCTGGTATATTATTTCCACTATAAGTATAACTTGCTGACTCTGTTGATGTTCCTTTTGCTAATACTTTAAAGCCTTTTGGTATTGTTATTTTATTTCCATATGCATCTTCTGCTTTTGTATTTTTATCTACTACTTTTCCTACTAATGTTGAGATTTTTTGTGTTGTTGAAGTATCATCTCCGCCTGTTGTATTTCCTCCTGTTGTGTTACCTCCTGAGTTTCCATTTATTTTGCTATCTAACCAATTACTTAATTCATTTATTCCTTTTTGGTCATTTTCTGCTGCTTGGTCCATTTTATTTTGGGCATCTTGTGCTCTTTTTATTATTCCATTTTCACTAAATATTGCATTTAAGCTTACTCCTGCTAATATTAGCAATACTACAATAGTTACTACTAACGCAATTAGAGTAATACCTGTTTGATTTGAGTAATTTCTTCTTGCTAATTTTTTATTTATTTTTATCTCTTTACTTATTTTATTTTCTTTTTTATTCAAGGCTATATTCCTCCTCTTTCTTAAGTGTTTTTATTATGCTTTTTTCTATTTTGTATTTAGTATGTACAATTTTTTCCTTTTTATGCACATTTACTCATTTTTAACTGTATTTCGCAGGTTTACTCTATTTAATTTTGCAGAGCATATTTTATCTGTAGTTCAGTCGTTTCCCTCCTTTCACACAGCTAAAAAGTCAATGTGCTAAATCCAAATTTTTATCTTACTAAAAAAATCAAAGTAAGATACTTGTACATATCTTACTTAAGGATAGCATAACATTTTTTTATTTTCAATACTTTTCTATAATTTTTATCTACTTTTTATTTTTGTGTTGTATTTGTATATCTTTTGTGATACATGGAGGATTTAAATAATAATGACTAACCCTCCTGTGGTGGATTTAATATCAATTGTATGTCTTCATCATTTTTTAGTTCTTCTGATGCAATATATTCTTTTGCTCTTTTATCTTGTTTTATAGCTGCTAATACTATATCTTTATCTTGTCTTAATCTATTACTTGCATACTTTAATATTAACCCCTTATTTGTTACAGCTGCTAAAACAGCTTCTTTGTCATCTCTTAATTCTTTTGATACATAATATAAAATTTGACCATCTATTTTCAGCCCTGATAACATAATTTCTTTATTTGCTCTTAGTTTTTCACTTGCATAACATGCTGTCCAACCAACTCTTGATACTGACTCCATTACTATTTTTGCATTATCTTTTAATCTACTACTTGCAAATTCCAAAGATATAGGGTTTTGTTTAACCGCTTCCATTACAATTTCTTCGTCATCTTGTAATCGTTCAGAAGCTAAATCTAATAATTTTCCATCTTGTTTTACCATACTTAAAACATATTCTCTATTATTGGCTTGTTCTTTATCAAATTCGTCCATTTTTACTTCTCCATATTAACTATCTTTCCATAGCCAATTCCATTTTCTTTCATGGTTTTTATAACATTTATAACATCCTTTGTATCTCCATTTTTTATTTGCACAATTGCAATATGTCCTCCATTTGTCAAGCTATGGTATTGTGCTTCGATTTTAATTTTATCTTCTGTAGAAATTCTATATCCTTCTGGAATATGGAAAGAGTTAGTATAACGATTTTTGTCTGTTATACCTTTTAATTTTCCATAAATAGCTTGGTCCATTTTTATAAATTTATTTGATATTTCTTCTTTTGGTGTTGCAACTAAATTAAAGTTCAAATTGTATTTTTCAGAGTATTCGTCACATTTCTTTCTCATAAATTCTACTATTTTAATACCAAATTTTTGTGCCTCTTTTGACTCTCCCTGATGTTCTCCTGTCAAAGCTTTTAAACATTCTGCTAATCCGCTAAAACCTATATTCAAAATGCCATGTTTTAGTGCTTTTTTCAAATTATCATTATCTTTTAATTTTTCACTGTCTATCCATATATTTTGCTCTAATAGGAACGGAAAATTGTATGTATTTTTCTTACATTGTATTTCATATCTTTCTAAGAGTTGGTCTTTTACTAAATCTAATTTTTCTTCTAGTTCAGTAAAAAATCCCTTTTCGTCTGCTTTATCACTTGAAATAATTCCATGTTTTATTCCTAACCTAGGTAAGTTTATTGAAGTTGTTGATAATGTTCCTCTGCCCACTGATACTGCTTTATTTGAATCAATTACATTTTCTAACACTCTATTTCCTATTCCTGTGTATGCAACTTCTGTATCATAATCTCCTTGTTTGTAATCATCTATATTAAATTCTGCATCTAAGAAAGAAAAGTTAATGTTTTTTCTCTTAGTAGATACTTCACATGCTAGTTCAAACAAATCATAGTTTGTGTCTTCCTTGTTAAAGTTTGTTCCAGTTTTCACTTTAAAAATTGCTACTGGAAATGCACATTCTTCACCATTTCCAAGGCCATTGTTAATTGCAGTTAATATTGATTTGGTTACCATTCTGCCTTCTGGTGATGTGTCTGTTCCAAAGTTAATACAAGAAAATGGTAGCCTATTCCCTGCTCTTGAATGTATTGTGTTTAAATCATATATAAATGATTCCATTGCTTGGTCTGTTAATTTTTTAGTTTTTTCAATTGCCTTGTTATATGCAATTTTAAACATTCTTTTAAGCTCCTCAGACTCTCTACAATATTTATCAAATATACTTGGTTCAAAGTCAATAGTATTTATTTTTTCTATTTCTCTTTCAATTCCATTTATGGCAATGAATTTATCAAAGTCTGTCAACTCTAAAAAGTCAAAAATCAATTGTTTCAATTGCTTTTTAAATGTTTTAAGGACTCCTTGTGCCATATAATAGTCAAATGATGGTATACTTTGTTCACCATATTGATCATTTTGATTTGCTTGTATTGCAACGGTTGCTAAGTTTGAATATGCTATTATTCCACTTGGCTCTTTTATATAGTTATTTCCTACATAAAAACCATCATCATATAATTTGCTTATATCTATTTGACATGAACTTGTTGTACCTGTTGGAATAAAATTCATTCCATGAATATATATGTCTCCATTTTCATGTGCTTCTGAAAATTTCTTTTTCATTAAATATGTTATTGCAAATTGTCTTGAAATTGTACTTGCATATTGAAACATATTTCCCATGGTTGTTTCATTATCATTGTTTCTATCCCTTTTATTTTCTTCTGCATTGGCTGACTTTAATCCTAAGTTTTCCAATGCTTTTAGAAATTTATGTTGCTTTTTTTCATCAAAAAACAACTGTCTTGATTGGGCTCTTTTTTCACGATAACTTGCAAAAGCTCCATAAACATCCTGATAGCCTAGGTTCTTTAATTCTTCTTCTATCAAGTCTTGAATCTCTTCAATCTTTATTTTATCAGAATCTATTTTTTCTATTCTACTTAAAACTTTACTATATACTTTATTTACATCTGTTTCATTATATTTAGCTGTTTTAGGATCTTCATTTCCCACAATATCTCCAAAACCTTTTTGAATGGCAAGTGCAATTTTTGCACCGTCAAACTCGACTTTTTTTCCATCTCTTTTTACTACTATTTTTTTAGCAACTTTTTCTGGAACTTCAATTAACATTATTAGTCCTCCTTATTTTTTTGCTATGTTAATTATATATTTCATGGAATTATTAGTCAATAAGTTTGACAAATCTATTTAGTGTGTGTATAATAATTGTAGAAAATGGTATATAACATTTGTTCGCAAAAATCAAGTGAACAAAGCAAATTTTTTCCAGTTTTCCTTTTTATAATCAATAAAAAAATAACCATTCTACTTTGCTGGGTAAATGGTTATTTTTCTGTTGTTAAATATTTATATTATTTCTACCAAAAGTTTCAAACCCTTATGCAGACTTTAATTCAAGCCTTAATTTGTCGCTAATCATCGCTATAAATTCTGAATTTGTTGGCTTTCCTTTGGCTGCTGATACTGTGTAGCCAAATATGTTTTCAACTGCACTTTGCTCTCCTCTTCCCCATGCTACTTCTATTGCATGACGGATTGCTCTTTCTACTCTACTTGGTGTAGTATGGTATTTATCTGCAATTTCAGGATAAAGTTGTTTTGTAATTTGATTGATTACATCTGTATCTTTTATTACCATCATTATTGCTTCTCTTAAGTATTGGTATCCTTTTATGTGAGCTGGTACTCCAACTTCGTGAATGATATTTGTTACTAGTGCTTCTAGGTTTTCTTGGTTCTTCTTTTTATCTGGTGCAATATCTATGTATTGGGCCTTTATTTCTCTAGTAATAAATCCTCCCTTAAACTGAGTTGGTTGATAATTTTTCAACTCTTTCATTCTTTTTATTAAGACGTTTATATCAAAAGGTTTTACAATATAGTATTGAGCTCCCAAAGATATTGCTTTTTGTGTTATTTTATCTTGTCCTACAGCAGACAAAATAATTACTAACGGACTTTTTTCTAAATTAGTTTCTCCTAATTTTTCTAGAACTCCAAGTCCATCCAAATGTGGCATAATTATATCTAATAATAAGATATCTGGTTTTAGTTCTATTGCCTTTTCATATGCTTCATTACCATCTTTAGCAATTCCAACAATTTGAATTTGCTCTTCCTTTTCTAAATAACTAGATAATGTCATAGTAAAGTCACTATTATCATCTGCCACTAATACCGTAATTTTCTCATTCACAATTCTTTCCCCCTATTTTTAAATTTGTAAAATTTTTACATTTTTTTACTGTCCTAATTATAATATGAATATAAAAATTTTGCAATAGGTTTTTGGAAGTTTTTTCCATTTATTTGTAAAACCCTTTATTTTTATGTATTATTTTTTCATATAAACTTCTTTTGTGACTTCTATGTTTTGTATATTATACTGTTTTTTTACTGTTTCTTGCAATATTTTTTCTTTTTCTTCAGGTATTGCTTGTATTTTACAGATTATATTTTCACCATATTCAAGTTCTATAACATTTATATGGTTTTTTTGACAATAATATTGAAACTCACTCAACTTATCATATGTTATAGTTACAAGCATCTCTTCTCCAACTTGTATTGTAACTAAATTTGCTTTTTCTATAGCTTGTTTTGCTGATTCTGTATATGCTCTTACCAGCCCTCCTGTGCCAAGTAAAATCCCTCCAAAATATCTTGTTACTATAACTAAGCAATTTGTTAAGTCTGATTTTGAAAGTAAATTTAGCATTGGAGCACCTGCTGTTCCACTTGGTTCGCCATCATCACTTGCTCTTTCTACAATTGTGTTTTTTTCACAAACTCTATATGCAAAACAGTTATGCCTAGCATCATTGTATCTCTTTTTTATCTCTTTTAGCTTATTTTCAGCTTGTTCTACTGTTTCAACATAATACAAGTTACTTATGAACTTTGATCTTTTTTCAACAATTTCCGCTTCTGTGTTACCTGTAATAGTTTTCATAAATTTCCTTTCTTACATTCCAGCTGTATATCCAGTAGACCACGCAATTTGCAAATTAAATCCACCTGTATATGCATCCACATCAATTATTTCTCCTGCAAAATATAATCCATGCACTATTTTTGATTCCATTGTTTTTGGATTTATTTCTTTTGTAGATATTCCTCCTGATGTTACAATTGCTTCTTCTATTGGTCTAAATCCACTTATTTTTATTCTAAAATCTTGAAGTAAACTTACTAAATTTTTTCTTTCTTGTTTAGTTATTGAATTTACCTGTTTTTCCCTATCTATTCCTGATAACCTAATTATTGGTTCTATTAGTTTTTTAGGTAATAAGTCATTTAAGCTATTTTTATATTCTTTGTTTTTTTGCGCTTCAAAGTCTCTTAATAGACGGTTTTCAAGCTTTTCTGCTGTAAGTGCTGGTTTTAAATTTATGCTTAATTCTATTTGTCCTTTAGATAACAGCTCTTCTACGTTTTTGTATCTCAACAAATGAGCTGAGCCACTTAATATTATTGGACCTGAAACTCCCCAATGTGTAAATAACATTTCTCCAAAGTCTTCATATATCACTTTATTTTTTGATGTGTCTATTAGCTTTATTGATACATTTATCAAACTTAGACCTTGTAGTTCTTTGCACAATTCCAAATCTTCTCTTTTGGCTGTTAATGGTATTAGTGATGGCTTTATTGTTGTTATAGTGTGGCCTAATTGTTTAGCTAGTTCATATCCATCACCTGTTGAGCCTGTTACAGGGTAGCTTTTTCCTCCTGTTGCAAGAATAATTTTATCTGCATTTATTGTTTGTTTTTGACCATTTATATTTGCTTGTAGCCCTGTCACTTTTCCATCTTGTACTAATATTTTTTCTACTTTTGCATTTGTTTTTATTTGTACATTTGCCTTTTTTAATAATTTTATTAGTGCATTTAAAACATCTTTTGCATTATCAGTAGTAGGGAATACTCTGCGTCCTCTTTCTTCTTTTACATGTAATCCTTCTTTTTTTAATAGTTCTATTATGTCTTGATTAGTAAAATTATTAAAACTACTATACAAAAACATACCATTACCAGGTACGTTTTGTATAAATTCTTCAATTGGAAGTGAGCTTGTAATATTACATCTGCCTTTTCCTGTTATCAATAATTTTTTGCCTAATGACTCCATTTTTTCCAATAGTATAACATTGTCTCCGAATATTACTTGCTTTTATGGCTGACATCATTCCTGCTGGTCCACCACCTATTACAACTGTTTTCATATTTATTCCTCTTTCAACATGTAAGCTACTGCTTTAAGCACTCCCAACTTACCATATTCATAAGTAAGTCCACCTTGCATAAATGCCATATATGGTTCTCTAATTGGTGCATCACATGATAATTCTATTGATGAACCTTGTGTAAATGCTCCTGCTGCCATAATTACTTGATCTGTATAGCCAGGCATATCCCATGGTTCAGGTATTGAATTGCTATCAACTGGTGAACCCATTTGTATTCCTTGGCAAAATTTTATAAGTTTTTGCTTATCTCCAAAAGTTATTGTTTGTACTATATCTGTTCTTCTTTGATCAAATTTTGGATTTGCTATATAGCCTAAGTTTTCTAATAATTTACTTGCAAATACTGCTGTTTTTAAACTACTTGCTACAACATGTGGTGCAAAGAATAGTCCTTGTAATATTTGTTTGTTCATTCCTAAAGTTGGTCCAACTTCTTTTCCTAATCCTGGTGAGGTTAATCTTTCAGCAGCTAGTTCCACTAATTCTTTTTTACCTGCTATATATGCTCCATTTGGTGCGATTCCACCACCCAAGTTTTTTATTAGTGAACCTACTATGACATCTGCTCCTAAATCAGTTGGTTCTATTTTTTCTACTAACTCTCCATAGCAGTTGTCTACCATTATTATAACTTTGTCATTTACTTCACGTATTGTTTCTATAACTTTTTGAATTTTATCTAACGTAATACTATCACGTAGACTATATCCTCTAGAACGCTGAATTTCAATTAGTTTTATATCATTTCTTGATACTCTATCTTTTATTTGCTCATAGTCAAAATCATTTTCTATCATATCAATTTGCTCATATTTTACTCCATATGATTTTAATGAACTTGGATTATCTACTATTCCTATTACTTCATCTAAAGTGTCATATGGTTTTCCACTTATACTCAAGAAAATATCATTTGGTCTTAAAAATGCAAATAAAGCTACTGTTAATGCATGAGTTCCTGATATAAACTGTCCTCTTACTAAACTGTCCTCTGTATGTAATATTTCTGCAAATATTTTTTCAATTGTATCTCTTCCTACATCTGAATATCCATATCCAGTTGTACTGTTAAAGTGCATTTCTGAAACATTATATTTTTGAAATGCCGATAGTACTTTTAAGCTATTATATTCGCATACTTCCTCTATTTTCTTAAATTGTTCTTGCACTTCTAATTCTGCTTTTTTTGATAATTCTAATAATTCGTCGCTTATTCCAAATTGTTTATACATCATTTTCTCCTTATATTTCGTCACTAAATTTAGTTGCATTTACACGATAATACTTGCCTACAAATTCTGGGATATTTCTTTTCAAGTCATAAGTAGGTTCTTGTACCACTTCTCCATTTTGATTTATTGATCCCCACTTGCCATCTTTTTTTATTCCTGCAAATCCGTATTTATTAAAATCTGTTACCAATTCATAATCATTTTGTACTTTTAAATTTCCGTCTTTATCAACAAATCCCCACTTACCATTTATGTTCTTAGCAAATAAAGAATTGTTTTCAAAAAGATTTTGTGAAGTTAATATATTTCCCTTTTTATCTAAATATTTAAAATCTGTATCAGAGTATAGTAAAATGTATGCTTTTTCATCCTTTACTTCTTTTACTATTGCATTATCCATGCTTACTATTTCTTTCATATTTAGGTTATATAGAGCTATATTTTTGTTTGTTTCCATTTGTAATATGTCTGTTTCATTTATTCTAGAAATGCTATCATATTTTAATTCAATAACTGATTTACCATTAGAATCAATTATTCCACTTTTTGAGTCACGCTCCACAATAAAATAGTCTCCAGGTAAATACTCGATATACGTGTAATCTTTGTCAATTATTATATTATCTTTTGAATCAACAACTTTATATTTATTGTTTTTATCAATTGTTATATAATAATTTGCATTTTCTGTTTTAGTTTTACTAACTTCATTTGTCTCTATTTTATTTCCATTTAAATCAAATATAAATATATCTTTATCCTTTAAGGCATTTAGGTACATTCCACCAGTATAAACATTATCATACTCAGGATATAAAACTGTAGTTCCTTCTTGATTTACAGCTCCATATTTTCCATTTCTTTTAGTTACAAAAATACTTCCTAATACATTGTATTGTATGTCTTCATATTCATAATTTAAAATTTCTTTGTTATTTTTTAGAAGTCCAGCTTGTCCATTTTCAAATGCAATAAAATATACTCCCTTTTCATTTGCAATTTCTGTAACTCTTTCAAGTTGAGTATAAATTGGGTTTAATATTATAGTTCCTCTATAATTTGCATATCCATATCTGTATCCATCTTCTGTTTTTTTACTTACAATAAATCCCGCTTGTTTTTTGTTGCCATTTTCACTATAGTAATTATCTGAGGTTACACTTTCATATTCACATTTTATTATAACTTTACCTTTCATGTTTATTATGCCTTCAAGTTCATTTTGCTTTACTAAAAATGTGCCCTCTTTATAGTTAATACTAGAAATTTCATCATAAACTGGTTTAGTTATTTGCTTTCCTTCTAAGTTTATCAATCCATACTTTCCATTTTCTTTATATGTTAATACACTTTTTTCATAAGGTGTTGAATTAACATTTGTATAAATTGAAATTGCTTGTACATTTTTATAATTTGAAAGCAAAACTTCCTTTTTCTCATTGTATACTACTGTTTCATACTCTTTTGTATTTTCATTATATTCTTTTACACAAACAAAAATAGCCTTAGATGGATTTGGAATTTGAACTGCCCCATATTCCGCTTCAATTACAATATTTCCATTTCTATCAATTACACCATATTTTTGGTTTTGTTCTAATGTAAAATACTTATATTCACTGATTTCTTCTACTTTATAATGTAATTGTACTTCATTTATAATTGCCATTATACTAATTGCAATTATTATTACTGCTACTATACCTATAATAATCCATCTAATTTTTTTGTTCATATCTTACCACCACTTATCCTTATTTATTATTATTTTTACATACTTTAACCCACTTTATCCTTCTGTCTTCATATTCTTCTATTTTGTATGTTAAATGTTCATCTTCTATAACTGGGTGTTCATCTTCCTCTGGTAGCCTTCCCAATTTTTCAATTAAGTAACCTGATAAAGTTTCATAGTCTCCTTCTGGAAGTTCTATATCAAGAATTTTTTTCATTTCATATAGGCTAACACTTCCATCTATTAAATATGTGTTATCATCTAAGCGTTTATACTCGACTTCTACATCATCATATTCGTCAAATATATTACCTACTAATTCTTCTAAGATATCTTCCATTGTAAGCAAACCTGCTGTACCTCCATATTCGTCAACTACAATAGCCATTTGCATTTTGTTTGCTTGTAATTCCTCAAAAATTTCATCAATTGGTTTTGATTCTGGTACAAAATATGCTTCTCTCATGATATCTGCAATTTTGAATTCTTTTCTTGTACTAACCAGTTTTAATATATCCTTCAAAAATAGAATTCCTTTTATATCGTCAATAGTTTCTTCATATACTGGTATTCTGCTGTACTTGTATTCATCAATTTCATCTAAAATACCATATATATCCTCATTCATTTCAATTGCATATATGTCTGTTCTGTAAGTCATAATTTCAGAAGCTATTATGTCATTAAATTCAAAAACATTATTTATAAGCTCTTTTTCATTTTCTTCAATTGAGCCTTTTTCTTCTCCTTGATTTACCATCATTTTTATTTCTTCTTCTGTGACAATTTCTTCCTCTTGTTCTCCTACTCCGAAGATTTTAGATACTAAATTGGTTGACCAAGTTAATAATTTAACAAATGGTGCCGTAACTACAGATATTCCTTTTATTACTCCAATTGTTGCAAATGATATTTTTTCATAATACTTCATTGCTAATCTCTTTGGAACAAGCTCTCCAAATACTAATGTAAAGAAAGATAAAATTATTGTTATAATAACAATAGATATATTTTGCCAAGTTGCTATACTTATAAATGGCATCCATTCATTTAATACTGGAGCTAACATTCCCGCAAATGCATCTGAAGCAAAAGCACTTGATAAGAAACCTGCTAATGTTATTCCTATTTGTATTGTTGCTAGAAATTTACTTGGGTTTTTAAGCATTTTTTGAATTTGTTTTGCTTTTTTGTTACCATCTTTTGCTTGTTTTTCGATTTTTGCATCATTTAAAGATATGAAAGCAATTTCAGTTGCTGCAAAGTATGCGTTTAACAGAATTAAAATAAATAAAAAAATCAATTGTGAAATCATAAAATTTCCCTTCTAAATTATTATGCTTTTTTTACTTAATAATTATATCTTCTATCCACGTGTATGTCAATAAAATAGGTTATGCAAATTACATCCAACAAAAAACGCTCCCAATATAAATGGAAGCGTTGTCTTTATCTTTTTTTAAAATTCACGATATTTTGTGGCAATCCTATTATAAGCTTTTTATTTCTTCAATGGATAGTCCTGTAACTTGAGAAATAGTATCAAGTGGAATATTCAAAGATTTCATATTATGTACCATTTCTCTTTTTTCTTCCATACGTCCCTCTGCACGTCCCTCTGCACGTCCCTCTGCACGTTCGGTATATATATTATCTCGTAGAATCACTATGTTATCCAAATGACGATAATAAGCATTTAATTCTTCTTTAGTCATCCTATCCAGTTTCAAGCGTTGACGAGCCTCATCCAATCCCGGTGCTGTTGCACTATCAGGTATATCACCTGTATTCATATAATAAATCCATTC
>ENA-ORTS01001830-ORTS01001830.1-human-gut-metagenome-genome-assembly--contig:-NODE-1830-length-13723-cov-2.715906_pt1 | contig 13723 bp, 9 predicted proteins | sample MGYA00241911_ERZ509186 | MGnify/ENA primary metagenome ERZ509186 (study PRJEB26280, sample SAMEA2338852) | human gut metagenome | biome: human gut; feature: human-associated habitat; material: faeces...
ATAGCCCTTTGGAGGGCTAATAATAAACCACCAGTTGAACTGGTGGTTGCTAACTAGTGATAAATTGTGAAAGGAAAAGAATGAGAAAATTAGCACTTAGTGACGAAATATTGCTCAGTGTTGACAATCTCTTTTTTCATTGTTGCGGCTGTAACAGCCATTTCTTTTGATTCTTTTCTCATTCTTTTTTCCTTTCTGCCATCATTGGCTAAGCATTTAACTATATTTCAGTTATATATTGTCCGATTTTCGCTCAGAATCCGATCTTTTATGAAAATTTTTGACAAAATTCTAAAAAAATGACATATTAATCCTGTAAGGTGGATGTCCATACAAAGAAATATATTTATAGAATACTTACGAGGATTTATTCATGGTAAATATATCAGTCGGCAATGGACAGGGGATAACACAGGCTATAGCTTCGAATTTGGGGCTTAGCAGTGCAGACTGCAAAAAGATTAACTTGTCAACATGGACTAAGGTAATGACACTTGTCGACCAAAATAATCAACAAAATAAGGCTGAAGGTAAAGATAGTATATTTACAGGCGGTAATAATGTTAATAATATAAATAATAAAGCTTCATGGAAAACTGACTTTCAGGTAAAACCTAATCAACAGTTGAATTTTGATGAAGGTATATGGAGCAAAATTAAAGAACTTTTAACAGGCAAGCCTCAGGAAGTAAAGAAAGATGAACCTACACAGCAGAATACTCCAAAACCTGAAGTTAGTTCCCCTTCTGTAAGCGCTCCCGAAGCTGCTAAGCCTGTTGCTGTGACAACAAAAGTTGAAACTCCTGCCCCAGCGCAGCCTGTTCCTTCAGCACAACAGGTAGAGGAAACAGGAGAAGCCCAGCTTTTACAGAAGGGAAAAGAAATGGCTGAAACTTTTAAAGCAATGCCAAATCTTGATGATGGTAATTTAATTAACGAAGATGTTGAGCTCCAGATTACAGACGATAACTGGAGGGCATTAGCTGGTAAAAAAGATAAAACAGATGCGGAAAAACAACAACTTGATACCCAATATAAGACAAATATTAAAACCTTAGGCAAAGCATACACAACATATATAGATAAAACTTACGGCAACGGTGATGGTGTTTTAAGCCAGGATGAATATACAAAATTTGAAGAAACAATGAAACCGGAAATTCTCAAAGATGATCCTGAAGCCGCTCAGTTACCATCAAATGCGTTTAAACATCTTGATTTAAATAAGGACGGAAGTATTGATCATGAAGAAATATCTTCATACCTTCATGCAATAGATTTCGGTACCGAAGAAGGCAAGTCTAACGGATTAAACGGTAAAATCAGTGCATATGATTTTATGTCAAACTCCATTGCGTTAGGAAAATCTGAAAAGAATATGATTGACCAAAAGCTGGCATATACATATAATGCTTTGTTTGGCAAGAAGCCTGTTGAATAGAGTTCGTTTTGTGATATTATTTTGGTATGAACAACCTGAGCTCATCCGTAGATGATTTACGCAAGAAATATCGTGAAATTTTTGAAAAATCTGTAGAAGAAATTCAAACACGTGTTGATGAAATCAAACCTGACAATTTGTCAGGCGACGTCTTTGACTGTTATGATGCAGGTAGTAAAGGCAGACAATGGCAGCGGCAGGTGCTTTATATGCTTGAAAATGATATTTCAAAAGAGATTTATCGTAAATTTCAAGAAATTCTTGCTTATAGAAATAATTTTAGCTGTGTTGGCTGTGCAACCTGTTGTAATCTTGCCTGTAGCGAATTTTCTCCCGAAGAGCTCAAGCAAAAGGCAGAGCAGGGAGATAATTTTGCCTCACAGTTTTTGAGCGTGTTTATACCTTATAAATCAAAGGAAGAAGCTAGGAAGGTTTATCCGGAATATATAGCAATGCTTGATGAAGCAAAGGAAGATAAGGTTTATTTTTATCATTGTCCAAAATTAACAGCCGACAAGCGGTGCTCTGATTATGAGAACCGCCCTCAAATATGCCGGGACTTCCCTGATAATCCGCTGAGCATTCTTCCAAAAGCGTGCGGATATAAGAAATGGAAAGAAGAAGTTGAACCTGTTACGCTTATGCTTCATTCCATGGTAGAAATTATTGAGTATTATATTGATAAGATTAAATTAAGTTTAAGGTAAAAGGGATTGTATGAAAAATTTATCAGGTCTTAGCCTAAAGGAAATAGAAGAAATAACTGATGAGTTAAAAGCGTCAAAATTCAGAGCGCGGCAAATTCATAACTGGATTTACCTAAAATCTGTTAAAGATATTGATGATATGACTGATTTGTCTGTAAAATTCAGGGAAGAATTAAAAAAAGCTGCATGCGTTTCGGATGTGAAAATTAAAGTTAAACAGGTTAGTTCAGACGGAACAATAAAATATCTTCTTGAATATCCTGATGGTGAGTGTGTTGAAACTGTTCTTATGCGTTTTGACAACAGAGCCAACCTTACGGCATGTGTAAGCTCACAGGTCGGGTGTGCAGTTAATTGCTCGTTCTGTGCAACCGGAAAGCGTGGCTTTATTAGAAATCTGTCTTATAAAGAAATTATTGAGCAGGTTCTAACAATTCAGCGAGATACAGGCTTAAAAGTAACAAACGTAGTTTTTATGGGGCAGGGAGAGCCGCTGTTAAACCTTGATAATGTTTTAAAGGCTATGGAAATCTTCAATGAAAACTTTCAAATAGGCGCACGCAGGCTTACTGTTTCTACCAGCGGAATAATACCGCAGATAAATAAACTGGCTGAACTTGATATGCAGTCAACTTTAGCAGTTTCTCTGCATGCTCCAAATCATGATATTCGCAGCCGTCTTATGAAAATTGAAAATAAATATAACATGGATGACTTGCACAGAGCTCTGAAAAATTATGTAGATAAGACCGGCAGAAGAATTACAATTGAATATCTGCTGATAAAAGATCTGAATGATACTGTTCAGGCTGCAAAAGAACTTGCGCATTATCTTCAGGATATAAAGTGTAATATAAATTTAATTCCTTATAATCCGACCGCAGAGAATGATTACCAGCGGCCGTCTAACAATTCTGTTATGAAATTTAAATATCTCCTGGAACATTCCGGCAAAAAGGTTACCGTCCGTCTTGAGCGCGGAGCTGATATTGATGCGGCCTGCGGTCAGTTAAAAGGGAAGGTTAATAGTTAATATCTGACCTTGAATGGGTAGTCTTCAGGGATTATCCAGTTATTTAGCTGGATAATAGCTGTACAGTATTTGGCACCATCTCTTGCTTTTGTATTGCAGCCTATTCTTGAATCATTTAAGAGTGTATTTCGGTTTCCGTCCCAACCCACTTTTACAGGTTCAAGCCCTTTGTTGTAAAGGTATTTCCAACCTGTGCTGCTGTCTATCGGATAGTATTCAAATTGAAACTTACAAATTCCATATCCATCTTGAGGGCATTTATCGGGATGCCCGGTGAAAAATACGATTTCTCTTGAAGTTAAAACAGTATCATCGTTTCCAAATTGAAAACTGGAGCCATCGCTTAAATAATATCTTAGCACTCCGTTTGTTTTAATAATTTTTTTTATAACTATAAGATTTGAAAAATATTTTTGAAACCATTCATCAATTTTGGCAGTGCCTTCAATTGGTTTTCCTTCTTCATCCAATAAGAAAGCTTTACGGTTGCACCATACATCCGCACTATCTAAATCTACATAGAATGGCATATCTCCCATGATTTTAAGATTTCTTGCGTGCGCATACATTTGAATTTCATCCAATTGTTTATAAAAAACAAACTGTAAAAATTCAATATAAAAAATCTCATCTTTATAATCATCCAAATCAATATCACGATTTTCTGGCCAATTCTTATATTCATCTTCCCACTCAAACCATGGAGCCCCATTATAAAAACTCTTAAATAAAGAGTAGGCAGACCAATCCTCTAGCCAAAATGCATCACGCTTAAATGCTTCAAAATCTTCTTTAAATGAATCAAATTCCTTTTTAAAAACTTTAAAGGCCTTTTGAAAATAAGATTCCTTGAATTCACGAATCTTGTCATATTCAACAAAGTCTTTAAACTTATTACAATTCACAATTGAGCTTTGCGTCAACAACCCCATTTCACACAAACGATCCAAGTTAATATAGATAGGATCCCCCGCAAAACTAGAATATGTCTGATATGGAGAATGGGTGGGGCCTGTCATCTGCAAAGGTAAAATTTGCCATATGGTATACCCTGCATCCGCAATAATATCTATCATTCGAATTGTTTTTTGCCCTAAATCACCAATCCCTTGATTTGCAGGGATAGAGAAAACAGGACATAAGATTCCTGCACTTCTATTCATTTTATCACCGCTTTGTAATCCCTTTCATTGCTTCTATTTTAACACACTTTTATAAAAAAGAACTATATATTTCAAAAAATTATATAGTTCCTATTCCATAGAGAATAAATCCCTCAATTCTTCCTTGGATAAAGTCGAAATGCCACCATTTGAATTTTCGACAAATATATCACTCATCTCTTTTTTGCGCTTCTGCATCTCATAGATTTTCGCTTCTATTGTGTTCTTCATCAACAACTGATACACTAACACATTCTTTGTCTGACCAATACGATACGCACGATCTGTTGCTTGATTTTGCGCACTCACATTCCACCAAGGATCATAATGAATCACAGCTTGTGCCTTAGTCAGATTTAGCCCAGTTCCACCAGCCTTTAATGAAATTAAGAATACATCCGAATCATCACTCTGAAAAGCATCTACTTCTTCTTTACGCTTCTTCTTATCAACTGCACCCGTAATCATATGGTATTTGATGCCTCGCTGATTAAACTCTTCAATAAAAGAATCAAAAATACTTGTGAAACTTGAAAACAACAAGACTTTCTTACCATTCTCTTTTAATGTCTCAATCAATTCAAGACACATTGTAAACTTTGTACTCTCACCCTTATAGTTTTCATATAACATTCTTGGTTCGCAACAAATCTGACGAAGACGCGTCATCATCGCGATGATCAAAATCGAATCCACTTGTTCCAATTCTAATTGTTGCTGAAGCTGCTCATTGACTTGAGCAAGATTTGCAAGATACAATTGCTTCTCCTCCGGACTAAAGTTTAACCATATATCTTTCTCAACCTTATCCGGTAAATCCTTCAACACTTGTTTTTTCGTTCTACGCAAAATAAATGGCGACACCAACTTTTGAAGTTTGGACTGTCTGTCATCATCCCCCATCTGAATGGGTTTCTCAAAATTCTTTGTGAAATAATTCAAACTATATAGATAGCCTGGCAACAAGAAATCAAAGATACTCCACAATTCACTTAAACTATTCTCAATTGGCGTTCCTGTTAATGCCAAACGATGTTTACTTTTTAAAGCCTTTACACTTTGCGCATTCTTTGTCTTAGGATTCTTAATAAACTGTGCCTCATCTAGAACAATATATTCAAATTCCATAGGCATATACAATTCAACGTCCCTACGCAAATAATCATATGTCGTAATATAGAGTTCGTGATTTTCCTGAATAATCTCTTTACGCACTTCTTGCGTTCCCGTAACACAAACAGCGTCCACACCAATCTTAAACTTTTCAATTTCTGACATCCAGTTATACATTAGACTACTTGGACATACAATCAAACTCGGTTTATCCTTTGAAACAAACTGTTCATAAAATACCAATACTTGAATAGTTTTTCCAAGTCCCATATCATCGGCAAGAATTCCATTTAAATTCATGTTTTTCAAATCATACAACCATTGAATGCCCTGCTGCTGATACGTGCGCAATAAAGATTTATACTCATCCTTCAATTGAATCGTTTGTTCTTTCACTTTCATTAATCGATCTGTATATTCTGTAACTGAATCATCATTACGAACATCCAATTCTGAATCCACATCTATTAAATGGAAAGCCTGATATGCTGGTTTTTCAATTGTTTCTTTCTTGAAATCCTTAGTCGTTAAATTCATTGTTGAAGCCAATTCATTCAACTGTTCTAAACCTGTATCTTCCAAATCAATCATTTCACCATTCTTTAACTGATAAAACTTTTTCTTCTTTCGATACGCATTTAAAATATGCGACAATTCATCTGCGTTCACATCACTATCTAGTTCCATCTTCAATAAATCATTTTGAACATAGACCTTTACACTTAAATTCATACTGCGACGATTCTTTAAACGTTTCAATTCCTCAGACACATACACATCCGCTTGTTTTTGAATCAAAGGAATTCCATGATCCAAAAAATTATATAACGCATCGCTTCGACCTTTAAATACAGCCTTATTATCTTCAATCTTTACCGCATAATGCGAAATAATTGCTTCTATACTGGCAATTTGGTTGGAATCTGTATTTGTGAAGAAACTCTTTTTTTGATTATTTTCTAGATAGTTTCCCCATACAATCATATTCGCATTTTCAAGATCTGAATACACACGAATATTCTCAATTACAGTCGCATATTTTTCTACATCTACATTCGTTTCTAATTGAATATAATCCATATATGGCTGCAAGCATTGTAAGTAAAAAGCTCTAAAATCACTTTTTTTAATCAACCAACCATCTTCTTGCGAAATATTATACGCAAGTGAAGCTAAAAAGCCATCCGCATCCAATGTATATCGCGTAATATTTTTATAATCCACTACATACAAATGTTTATTACCAATTAGAAAATTATCATCCAAATCTACATTGAATTCGAAACAATCATCATATTCAACCAATTTTATAACTAATTTTATATCTTTTTCATCCGTTTTAAATTCGGTATGGTCATTAGGCAAAGATACATTTAAATCAAAGAAATCATCCAGACATTCCGAATAGATTTCCCCGTCTTTTTGCCAATCTTTTGAAAAAGTATATTTCATCAAAAATGAATAAATCTTTTGACTTGGCTCATCCAAATCTTCTGGATTTAAATAAATCTGTGTGTTTTTCCCAAAAGATTCCAATTTCTTTTCAAAAAAGCCTCGCATTAAAGCTTGAATATTCTTTACTGTATATGCACGATTCACTTGAATCTTTAATTTAAATGCTGCCTGATCATAATAATACGAATTTGTAGGATGCAACGTCAAACGAATTCGATTCTCGTTTTCCTTAAAGAAATTGTTAACTTTATCTTCTTGTTTTTCTTTTAGAAAATCAAATGCCGCCTGATTCAAACTATGAATTCTACGACGCTTTCTTTCCAATTCTTCCTGACGATTTTTTTCTTCAATATATTGTTGATACTCCACACAAAACGGAAAAGTCTGGGGATTGATCGCATTAATGGCACGCACTACACTTACTAAATGCACACACCCTTTATGTGTCTCTTGTGTACAAGTACAATTTGTAGTTAATATCGTACCATACTCATTCACTCTAAAGTTAATAATTTCCTCATTCCAACGCGTTTGAATAATAGCCTTTACTTCATAATATAAAATCCGATCATGCACTCTTTCAATTGAGATACGCTCAATCTTACCTGCATAATAAGGATCATTTGCCTCATAATATATCCATGAATTTTTAATAAAACGATTTAAAGACTCTTCAAAAATATGCATACATAACCCACCTAACTTTCTCCTTATTATACCACAAATTTGACTTTCTATTTTTGAGTTGTTAATGTATCAGAAAGAAAGAGGAATAATATGAACACAAAAATTTTTACAACCTTACCACAAGATGCCAAAGACATTCGTATTGAAGTATTCATGAAAGAACAAGGCTTTGAAAACGAATTTGATGAAATCGACACTATTAGTCATCATATCGTTGTCTTTGATGAAGGAAAACCCATCGGAACATGCCGATTCTTCAAAGAAAACAATCATTACACTATTGGAAGGGTAGCCGTATTAAAGGAATATCGAAATCAACATATAGGTAACCTATTAATTAGAACAGCTGAAAAAGAAATCAAAAAATTAAATGGAGACTTAATTGTGGTACACGCACAAGTTCGTATCTGCCCATTCTATGAAAAACAAGGCTATATTCAGTTTGGTCAAATTGACGATGATGAAGGAGTCCCACATATGTGGATGAAAAAAAAGATACAGTATTAAGCTACTGTATCCAAAATATCCTTCATCTTTTTTGCGAGTCCCTTTGTCTTTTCAACCGATAAAGAACAAATCGCAACACGAATACCCAAATTTACTTTGACGGTAAAAATGTTGTTTTCCATTAATGCCTCATGGAATTTGTCACGTGTTTCATTATCCATAGATAAAGTTACGAAGAATCCTTCTTTGTAAGGATAATGTTTTAATCCCACTTCCTTCGCTTCTTTGACAAAGATATCTCCACGTTCTTTTAATAAATTTACATAGTGCAATCTTTCTTTATCATACGCATCTTTATGATTGTCTAATACATCTACAAATGTAGCCATAGCTCCATTGTTGATATTTGACCAAGTCGCACGCGCATCCTTTTCAAACACAATTTTTACTTGTCGAACTGCTTCTTTTTCTTGTCCTAACACAATGGCGGCTCCACAACGAAGGCCATAACTTGTCATTGATTTTGATAAACTAAATGCGACAATTACGACAAAATTTTTCTCAATTTGATCAAACTGTGCAAAATATTCTTTCGCCTTTTCTTGTCTAGAAGAAAAATCAATATACGCAATATCATTCAACAATACTACGGCATGTGTTTTTGAACATTCATTCAAGAAAGAAATGACTTCTTTCCATTCGTCTTTACTCAAAGAATACCCTGTAGGATTGTGACAAGGATCATTGATCACAATGACTAAACGATTTTGTTTTTCCATCACATTTTTACATGCCGATTTAAAAGAGTTTAAATTAAAGTGATCTTCTTCAAATAAACTATATTTTTCCACATTCAAATTGTGCATCTGCGCCATTAGTGCATAAGAACCCCATGCAATTTCTGGCAAGACAACTGTTTGTCCCTCATCTAGACACTCTTGTAAAGTCATACCAACGGCACCGGTTCCTCCAGGTGTTGCGATAACTTCATGTTCTAAGTGTGAATTTCCATTCAATACCCAGTCATATACTTTTTGTCTAAAGTCTGGATTGCCTGTAAAACTAGCTGCATAGGCTGCCAATACTTTATTATCCAAGTTTTTTAATGAACTAAATACACTGTCTAAGGCAACCAAAGTTCCCTCTTCATCATATAAAGAACCAATTGTCGCGTCTACAACATTTTCACTTCCCACCTTAGCCTTAGCCTCTTTTGCCTTGGCAACAATTGAGAATACAGTATCTACGATTGGTGTTTGATTGACACTTTCCTTCACAAAATTCATACTTATTTTTCCTCCTTTAAAGTATATGCTCCCAATACTTTTACACTTTCACACACAGACTGTACCTCTCGAATACAATCATTTGCCTTTGACATATCCCCTTCAATTTCGACAAAGAAGAAATACTCAAAAGGTTTATTTTTCATCGGTCTAGACTGAATACTTTCCATATTCAATCCATTCTTGGCAATACAATCAATGATCTTTGCCAAAGCGCCACTCTCATGTTTAACCGATAGAACCATACTAAAGCGATTGCCCTGCATTTGTGGCTTTAATCCAATTACTAAGAATCGCGTTGTGTTAGTCGCATTTTCTTGAATGTTTGTAGCCAACACCTTTAAGCCATACAACTCTGCATTTTCCTTAGCACCAATAGCTGCTTTATGCACATCCTGTTGTGCTGAAATATATTGGGCTGCCATCGCCGTATTTGGATAAGCCACCGTTTGTACATTTAATTCCTTTAAAAATTCTTTAGACTGTGAAAGTGCTTGATCCTTTGAATAGACCCACTCCACATCTTTTAATGTACTGCCCGGAATTCCAAGTAAACATTGTTCAATCTTTTGATCATAAATTGACTGAATATACACTGGATATTCCATTAATAAATCTAAGACTTCTCCAACCAATCCAGAATTCGTATTCTCAAAAGGAATCACACCATATTGTACGTCTGAATGGACAACCATTTGAAAGACTTCCTCAAAACTAGAAACGCCCACTTTTGGATTGGAAGGAAACAACTTCTCGCTCACCATATGCCCAAAGGCACCTTCAACTCCACAATATCCAACTTTATCATGCGACTGCAACGTTCTTTGATAGGCCTTCGATTCTTTCATAATGAACTTTATAAAAGACTCATAATATTCTTTATAATCTGGATTCTGAATAAACTGCAGATTCTTTTCAATTACAACCTGCTCTCTACCTGAATCTAGAATTGGTAAATCATTTTCTATTTTATACGCAATCACATCCTTAACAGCATCCAATCGTGCTTCATACAGCTTAGCCATTTCACGATCGATCGCATCAATTTGTGTACGTGCTTGTTCTAACTTATTCATTAGTTCACCTCGTGAATATCATACCATAATTTTCATACATTTTCTGAAAATGAATGTATCATTTTTTAGTCATTCATCTATTACTAATTTTAAAATGACTAAAAATAGAAAGTCAAACGACTTTCTACTTCATAATACTCTCAAATTCATCAATTAAAGAATCAAACAATTCAATCGCATCTTCAATTGGTTTTGGACTTGCCATATCAACCCCAGCCATACGCAATAATTCGACTGGAGACTTTGTACATCCTCCCTTTAAGAAAGATAAGTATGCTTCAATATCAGCTTGTGTTCCATGAAGCAATTTTTGTGATAGAGCCATAGCTGCACTAAATCCTGTCGCATATTGGTATACATAGAAATTCATATAGAAATGTGGAATACGAGCCCACTCCATACTAATTTCATCATCCACAATCACATCTTCTCCATAATAGAATTTATTTAAATCCGCATAGATTTGATTCAATGTATCACTTGTCAAAACTTCGTTGTTTGCGGTTTTTTCATTGATAATCTTCTCAAATTCCGCAAACATACACTGTCTAAACAATGTGGTTCTAAATTGTTCCATAAAGTGATTAATCAAATAAGCTTGGAATTTAGGATCTGAGTTTTGTTTGCGCAAATAATCCATCAATAAAGCTTCATTGCAAGTACTGGCAACTTCGGCCACAAATATTTTATAGTGACGATCTAATGGAGCCTGATATTTTGTAGACATATAGGAATGCATCGCATGCCCCATTTCATGAGCTAAAGTAAATTCTGTATCTAAAGAATCCGCAAAGTTCATCAACACAAAAGGATGTACTCTTTGTCCACTTGAATAGGCACCTGAGCGTTTACCTTCATTTTCATATACATCGATCCAACGCGAATTCAATCCTCTTTCATACACTTTGGCATATTCAGTTCCATACAATTGAATGGAATGTAAGACATCTTCTTTAGCCTGCTCAAAAGATACAGGAACATTACATTCATTAACCATAGGCACATATAGATCATACATATGAAGTTTCTCTTTCTTCATAACTTCTTTACGTACTCGCATATATTTATGTAAAACATGAATATTTTTGTGTACCGTTTCAATCAATTGTTCATACACTCTTGGTGAAACATTATTCGCATCTACAGCACATTCTAAACTCGATGCATATTTACGTGCTGTACTATTAAATTTCAACTGATTTGTCTGTCCATTTAAACAAGCAGCTAAAGTATGAATCATAGAACCATATCCTGCATAAAAATTACGATATGCACTCTCTCTTAATACTTCATCTTCCTGCTCTAACATATGGATAAATGTACCTGTAGTTAAAGTGTGCTTCTTTCCTTTTGAATCGATCGCATCTTCAAATTTTAAATCCGCATTGTTCAACATTCCAAAAATTGAATAAGGCGTGTCTTGCATCAATGAACTGGATGCCATTAATTTTTCTTCTGTTTGAGATAATACGTGTTCTTTTAACCGACATACTTCTTCTAGATATACACGATATCTTTCTAAGATGGGTTCAGATGCATAAAAAGACTCTAAATTTTCAATCTGCATGATTTGTACATCACTAAAAGATAGCTTAGTAAAAACTTCAACCGCTAATGCATTGGCTTTTCCTTTTAATTCTTGATGATGGGCATCTGCCGTATCTTGATCTGACAACAAAGAAGAATAGCCTAAGCAATCATCTAATAGACATGTTAATTTTTCATATCCTTTTAAAAATGATAATAAGTTGGATGCATCATCCAATTTTCCATCGTATGCACAAAGCTCATTTCCTAATTCTTTACAAGTATCTAAGCAAGCTAGAAATGCAGCTTCATCTTTAAATATATCTTCTGTTTTCCAAGTATTTTCTACCTTTTGTTCATTACGCTTCACAATAAACAACCTCCATTAATATGTCTATTGTAGCACATCTACATCATTTCAAACGAAACTAATCGAATATCATTATTTTTTGCGTATTCTATCGCATCTTCTGTAAAGCCAGATTTAGAAAATGCCATTAAACTCTTATTTTTATATTTAAAGATATCTTTTCGACTATTTAAAACAGTTAAAACTCGACTGTCTAATTCTTTATTTCTCCACTTACATTCACACAATAAGCACGAATCTGAATTTATCGCTACGATATCGATTTCTGCTTCTTCTTTTCTTGTTGGATCATTTCCCCACCACGTTCCAATCTTTTCCGGAATAAATGGTAATGTCAGGAAAACTTGTTTCTGATACAAATATTCAGTACTCATTTTTTCAAAAACATATCCCATATAATCGGATATTTTTGGTTTAACGTATTGATCATAAATAATATGACCTAAACCCATTTGTATATTTGAATAATTTGGCCTTACAAATTTGTACCAAAACAAAAACATTGTGTCTTTTATCTCATATATTGTTTTTCGACTTGATTCTTTTTCAGTAACAGGATATATTTTCTCGACTATGTTTAATTTGATCAAAGACTTCAATAAACCACTACAAGCAGATGTATCTAGACCCACTTTATTTGCGATTTCATTTAAACGACTAGCCCCTGAAGCTATGGCACCAAGTATACTATTGTAGCTTGCGGGATTGCGCATTTCTTGTTTTAAAAGATTAGTTGCTTCCTCAAATAATGCTCCATTATCATCAAAAAACAAATCCAATATATTCTCATCCAAAGATTTGTTTGTATCTATTTTTGAGAGATATTCAGGAATTCCTCCTGTTATGCCATATGCGATTGCCTGACTTTCTTGATCATAATTCACAAGCATTTTTTGCGTTTCTAAATATGTGAAAGGTGTGATTTTAAATTGTGCACTTCTTCGTCCATATAACGGGCTTTTATATCCCAATACTTGATTTTCCATGAAACTCATACTAGAACCACACAGAATTAGAAACATATTTTTATCTTTCCAACACAAATCAATATGCTTTTGAATAATAGAAGAAATAGGGGGATAGCTTTCAGCTAAATATGGATATTCATCAATCGCAAGAACTATTTTTTGATTTGTTTCTAACATTTTATCAATCGCATTAAATAAGCTTTCAAATGAATCATATACGATTGAATCATTCCTCGAAATCACTCTCGACAATCCAATTAAATTTTCTTTTTGAGTCCCTTCCAATGAAACATACAATAAGCTCTCTTTATTTTTCAAAAACTCCCGAATCAAAGTTGTTTTTCCAACTCTTCGACGCCCATAGGTTACCGCAAACTGAAATTCATTCGTTGAGTACATTTTTTCTAATTTTGTTAATTCACTTTCTCTACCGACAAACATATAAGATCT
>ENA-ORTS01001832-ORTS01001832.1-human-gut-metagenome-genome-assembly--contig:-NODE-1832-length-13708-cov-4.101956_pt1 | contig 13708 bp, 10 predicted proteins | sample MGYA00241911_ERZ509186 | MGnify/ENA primary metagenome ERZ509186 (study PRJEB26280, sample SAMEA2338852) | human gut metagenome | biome: human gut; feature: human-associated habitat; material: faeces...
ACAGTTGTATTATGCACAATCTACAACTGGAGGGAGGTTAGGTGTGAGACTATGTCAAATGTAATCGTTAAAGAAAACGAAACGTTGGACAGCGCTTTACGCAGATTTAAGCGTAGCTGTGCAAAAGCTGGCATTCAGCAGGAGATTCGTAAAAGAGAGCATTACGAGAAACCAAGTGTTCGTCGTAAAAAGAAATCTGAAGCTGCCAGAAAACGTAAGTATAATTAATGTGCAAAAAATCCCCGGCGATCTGTTTTGCCGGGGATTTTTATACTTGTAACTTAAAGTCGCAGGTTTTGACAAAACAGCAAGGCGGTGACAAATGAGAATTTTGTACAAAATAGCAAACAAGCTGTTTCGTATCGTGAAAAAGATTCTGAAGCTGCTTACCAGCCGTATGGTCATTATCGGTGTTGCACTTCTTCTGGAATTTTGCTGGCTGGCCGGAATTATGATGCAGCTCAATGAAAAATCTGTCTACATCAACTATGCGGTCACGATCCTTTCCCTGATTGCAGTGCTTTCGATTATCAATAATCCGAAAATGAATCCCGGCTACAAACTGATGTGGGCAGTCTGTATCCTGGCGCTTCCGGTAACCGGAATCTGCCTGTACGGCATTCTCGGCCATTCCAGTGTGGCAAGAAAATTCCGTACACATTACGATACAGTTCTGCTTTCGCAGGGAGGCGTTCTTGGAGAGGAAGAAGAGACGCGTAAAAAGCTCGAGGAAGAAAATATCCTGGCAGCGGGGCAGTCTTCCTATCTGACCAATTATGCGCATTATCCTGTTTATGTAAACACAGAAACAGAGTATTACCCGCTGGGAGATGTATGGTTTGAGCACTTTATTGAGGAACTCAAAAAGGCAGAACACTACATTTTTATGGAATATTTCATCATCAGCGAGGGGTATCTGTGGGATACGGTGCTGGAGATTCTGAAGGAAAAAGCGGCCGCCGGTGTGGATGTGCGGCTGATTTACGATGATTTCGGCTGCGTGACGACGCTGCCGTATCAGTATTATAAATCGCTGCAGCAGATGGGCATCAAGTGTGCGGCGTTCAATCAGTTCCGACCGGTGCTGAATGTCATTTTAAATAACCGTGACCACCGGAAAATTGCCGTGATCGACGGTCATACGGCTTTCACGGGAGGCATTAATCTTGCGGACGAATACATTAACCGCAAGGAGCGGTTCGGCCACTGGAAGGATTCCGGAATCTGTCTGCATGGTGAGGCGGTATGGAGTTTTACGGTGATGTTTCTGCAGATGTGGAGCACAATCACTGGTATGGAATGCAATTTCGAATCATACCGGCCGGAGATCTATCACGAGGAAGCGTTTAAAAAAGACGGTTTTGTGCAGCCGTACGGCGATTCCCCGCTGGATGGAGAGACAGTAGGCGAGCATGTTTATCTGAACATTATTTCACAGGCGAAAAAATATCTTTATATTTTTACCCCGTATCTGATTCCGGACAACGAGACGCTGACCGCTCTCTGCATGGCGGCAAAGCGCGGAGTCGATGTGCGGATTGTAACGCCGGGCATCCCGGATAAGAAGATTGTCTATATTCTGACGCAGGCCAATTACGAGATCCTGCTGGAATCCGGCGTTCAGATTTACCAGTATACGCCGGGCTTTATCCATTCCAAGAGCTTTGTCTGTGATGATGAAGTTGCGACGGTCGGAACGATCAACATGGATTACCGGAGCATGTACCTGCATTTTGAGTGCGGTGTCTGGATGTACGGCAGCAGTGCGGTTGCCCAGGTAAAAGAGGATGCGCTGACCACGTTTGAACAGTGTGAGCAGATCAATATGGACTACTGCCGAAAGAAAAAATTTGCAGTCCGTGCACTCCGCGGTGCGCTGAAGTTTCTGGCACCGCTGCTGTAAACGGAACAGACAGCATAGTTCTGCGGTCGTCTGCATAGCCTGTAGGGAAGAAAGAGCAGATGTTTCGGGGGAATATGAAGAGAAGAACACGAAATATCGTCTGGAGCCTGCTGATGATCCTGGCGCTTCTTGCAGCACCCTTGAAAGTGACTGCGACAGAGCAGAATGGAGAATTTTCCGACAAGCAGCAGAATGAAACAACGGAACAGAAAACAGAAGAGACGGAGGAGACAGCACCGGAGATGACAACGGACCTTGGGCTGGCTTCGCCGTCTGTTCTTTTGATGGAGGCACAGACCGGAACTGTTCTGTACGAGAAAAATGCGTCGGAACAGCGAAGCCCGGCGAGCATCACAAAAATCATGACGCTGCTGCTGATTTTTGAAGAGCTCGAAAAAGGGACGCTCCAGCTGACCGACGAGGTGACGACGAGTGCGCACGCCAGAAGCATGGGCGGGTCCCAGGTCTTTCTGGAAGAGGGCGAAAAGCAGACCGTTGAGACGATGATCAAGTGTATTGTCGTTGCTTCGGGAAACGATGCATCTGTAGCGATGGCAGAGCATATTGCGGGGACAGAAAGCGAGTTCGTCAGCCGGATGAACCAGAAAGCAAAAGAACTCGGCATGAACGACACGAAGTTTGAGGACTGCTGCGGCCTCACGGATTCCGACGGCCATTACACGACAGCGGCAGATGTGGCGAAAATGTCTCGGGAGCTGATCGAGCGCTTTCCGCAGATCCTGAACTATTCCTCTATCTGGATGGAAGAGATTACGCATGTCACACAGAAGGGAAGCAAACCATTCACCCTCACCAATACAAATAAGCTGATCCGCGGCTATGAGGGCTGTGTGGGACTGAAAACAGGAAGCACCTCGAAGGCGAAGTACTGCGTCTCGGCAGTGGCGAAGAAAAATGATCTGACGATGCTGGCAGTCGTGATGGGAGCACCGGACTACAAGGTGCGGTTTGCAGATGCAGCGTCACTGTTCCAGTATGGGTTTTCGTCCTGCAGCATCTACATAGACCGGGAACGCGATCCCCTGCCGGAACTTTCGGTTGTTTACGGAAAGCAGGATACGGCAGAACTGGAATATGCGGAAGAATTCCGCTATCTTACGACGGGCGGGACGGTGATTGGTGAAGTGGAAAAAACGATGGAACTGCCAGAAGAGGTGCAGGCCCCTATCCAGAAAGGCGAGTGTGCCGGAAGAGTTGTTTACAAAGCAGACGGTGAGGAACTTGGTTCCGTTGCGATTTTATATGGAGCAGACGTGGCAAGAGCCGGCATGTGGGATCTGTTCGGATGTACGATGAAACAATATTTTCTTGGGACGGCATAAAGCCGGAGTATCATGCGCGAAAAGGAGAAAAACATGGCAAAGAAAAATTACTATGCGGTAAAACAGGGAAAGGTTCCGGGTATCTACCGGACATGGGATGCGTGCAAAGCGCAGGTACACGGTTATCCGGGAGCAATTTACAAGGGATTTGAGCGTCTGGAGGAGGCAGAGGCCTTTCTGGGCGGCGGTAAAATGCCGGAACCATTGCTGCGGGAAACAAAAGGAACGTATTCCGCTGCCCCGGAACGAAAGGCAGTACAGAGCACGGCAGCACCCGATCCTTCTTCTTTGGACTGGGAACACCTGATTCTGGCGGAAAAACCATGCGAAGACCCGGAATATGCCGGTGTCGGCAGGAGCGCCGTCGCATACGTGGATGGAAGCTATCAGCATGCGCTCGGAAAGTTCTCCTGCGGTGTGGTCCTCTTCCTGGACGGAAAAGAGCTGAATCTTGCAGAAGAATACAGCGACCCGGATCTCGTCTCCATGCGGAATGTGGCAGGCGAGATCAAGGGCGCAGAGCTGGCCATGGCTTACTGCCTGACACATGATATTCCGGAGCTGGCCATCTATCACGATTACCAGGGAATCGCAAGCTGGTGTACGAGAGAATGGCAGGCGAAAAAACAGGGAACCATCGATTACCGGAATTTTTACGATCTGGCATCGGCCAAAGTTGCGATCCGCTTCTGCAAAGTAAAGGGCCACACCGGCGTCACCTACAACGAAAAAGCCGATCAGCTGGCAAAACAGGCACTGGGCTTATAAACAGCAGGGAAAACGGGTTGTCATACACCGAAAAATCAAGTATAATGAACGGTATGAGAAAATTTACAACGACCTATTACAAACTTTCGTCAAACGGAAAATTTCCGGAAGGAAACGGTTTTCGTCTGGCGTTTATCAGTGATCTTCACAATATGGAGTTCGGCCCGGACAACACGGTGTTAAAGGCAGTCATCGATGAGGCGGCTCCGGATCTTGTCATCATCGGCGGGGACCAGATTGTGGCAAAGCCGGGGGAGAACCTCGACCCGGGTCTGAGTTTCGCGGAACGTCTTGCGGAGGAATACCAGGTAATCTATGGCTGCGGAAACCACGAATACCGTCTGAAGCTGTATCCGGAACAGTACGGCGATCTGTATGAAAAGCTCCGGGAGCGCCTGAAAAAGGCAGGAATCTGCTATCTGGAAAATGAGACGGCGGATCTTACCATCAGCGGCTGTCCGGTCCGGATCTACGGCTATGCCATGGACCGCACCTATTACAACCGCTTTTACCGCGGACCGCTGCCGGTTTCGGAACTGACGGATCACCTTGGAAAACCGGATCCGGCGCGCTATGGCATTCTGCTGGCGCATCACCCTGCCTACCGCAGCTCCTATGCATCATATGAAGCCGATCTGACGCTTTCCGGCCATTATCACGGCGGCGTGGTGGGCCTTGGCGCGCACCGGGGGCTTGTGACGCCGGATTTCCGCCTTTTTTCGAAAAACTGCCGCGGGCTGTTCCTGACGGGCGGCACCTGCCAGATCATCAGTGCAGGAATGGGCGAACACACCATTCCGGTCCGCGTCTGGAACAGAAGAGAATTGATTATTACAGATATCGGGAAACCGTAAGGGAGAACAGAGCACATGGCGATACCAGTAAAGCTTCCGGTGTTTGAAGGACCGCTGGACCTTCTTCTTCACCTGATCGATAAAAACAAAATAGATATTTACGATATCCCCATTGTAGAGATTACGGACCAGTATCTGGAATATATTCATCAGATGGAACGGGAAGACCTCGACATCATGAGCGAGTTCATGGTCATGGCGGCGACGCTTCTGGATATCAAATGCCGCATGCTGCTTCCGAAAGAAGTGAATGAGGAAGGCGAGGAAGAGGACCCGAGAGCCGAGCTGGTGCAGCAGCTTTTAGAGTACAAAATGTACAAGTACATGTCGTACGAGCTGCGTGACCGCATGAACGAGGCGAGCCGTTCCGTGTACAAGGAACCGACGCTTCCAAGAGAAGTGCTGGAGTACAGGACGCCGGTCGACACCTCCGAGCTCCTCTCGCAGATTTCTCTCGCGAAACTCCATACGATCTATAAAATGATTTTAAAGCGCCAGGAGGACAAGATCGACCCGATCCGAAGCAAGTTCGGAAAGATCGAAAAAGAAGAGGTCAGCCTGCCGGACAAGATGACGTATGTCGAGCAGTTTGCTGTTAAAAAACGCCGCTTCAGCTTCCGCGACCTTTTGGAATCCCAGCCGGGCAAGGTGCATGTAATTGTCACCTTCCTTGCAATCCTGGAGCTGATGAAAACCGGCAAAATCCGGATCAGCCAGGAGGAGCTTTTCGGGGATATCCTGATTGAATCCCTGGAGGATGAAGACACCGTAGTTGTGCCGTATACAGACGAGACAGACAGTGAGGACAAGACAGATGGAAGAACAGAACAGGAATAAAGAAACTGCCCTGGGTGAGGCAAGACGCCCCTCTTCGGTCGAGGAGGCGGAAGCAGCCATCGAGGCAGTCCTTTTTGCGATGGGAGATTCCGTGGAGCTGGGAAGGATTGCAAAAACGATCGGCCATGACACGGAGACGACCCGCAGGATTCTGAACCATATGATGGAAAAATATAATACGAAAGACCGCGGCATCCATATCGTGGAGCTTGAAAATGCGTATCAGATGTGCACGAAACAGGAATATTATGATTATCTTGTCAACATCGCCATGCAGCCGAAGAAGGCGGTTCTGACCGACGTCATGATGGAGACCCTCTCGATCATTGCCTACAAGCAGCCGGTCACGAAGCAGGAGATTGACAAGATCCGCGGCGTCAAGAGCGATCACGCGGTCAACAAACTGGTGGAGTACAATCTGGTGCAGGAGCTTGGCCGCCTCGACGCGCCGGGCCGCCCGATTGTGTTCGGCACGACCGAAGAATTCCTGCGGAACTTCGGCGTTGATTCCACCGACAATCTGCCGGAGATCAGTCCGGTCAAGATGGAGGACTTCCGCGCAGAAGTGGAAGAGGAAATGCAGATCAAGCTGGATGTCTGATCCGGCAGGAGAAAAAAGAAGGGAGATACCGATATGCCTACTACGTACGCACACGACAGGTTCGGAAGAGAAGTCTATGAACAGCTTCCGGCAAATTTGAAAAAGATCATTCGAGAAAACAAAAAATTGTATCTGATCGGACTGCACGGGCCGGATATCTTCTTTTATTACCATCCGTTCTCGAAAAACCGTGTGTCTGATTACGGAACGTTTCTGCATGAGCAGACGGCTTCCGTTCTGTTCGAGGATGAGGTGAAAAAGTATCAGCAGAGCCCGTCAGAGGCGATGGAAGCGTATCTGTTAGGCTTTGCCTGCCATTACCTTCTCGATTCGACGTGTCATCCGTATATTGGGAAATTTGTGGATTACACTGGAATTTCCCATGCAAAGATTGAGACGAGCCTTGACCAGTACTTTATGCTGGAGGACGGCCTCGATCCGCTCGTATACCGTCCGGCATCGCCGATCTGCCCGCACACCGACGGCAACAAGGTCATCCACCGCTGTTTTCCGGAAATCGGGGAAACAGAAATTGTCGAATGCCTGAAGGGCATGAAGCTCTGGACGAGAATCACGATCTGCCGCAGCAGTGCGGTAAGAAGCCTTCTTCTTGGAGCGATGAAACTGGTCGGCTGCTATGATTCGATGGTCGGCCGTGTGATGCCTGTAAGGCCTCAGAAGGAATGCGAAGCGGGCACACGGAATCTTGTCCACCTGTACGAAAGAGCGCTTGCAGAGGCGCCGCAGGAGCTTGTAAAGCTGGATGAAGTGCTCCATGGAAACGGAACGCTTTCCCCGCGCTTTGACCACAATTTTGATTAAAACAGACTTTTGAGAGCAACAGTAAGAATAGAAAAATCCCGGCAGGAATCTTTCCTAAGAATTCCTGACCGGGATCTTTTTTTGTCCGAAAGCAGATCTTTAATTTGATTTTACTTCACGCCACAGCTGGTTGTAAACCTCATCGGCATCATCGCCAAGATACGTAAAGGTTTCGCACCGTGCAAGCGTTTCCTCATCCGGGAAGGCGATTTCACTGTTTCGGATATCGTCATCCTCAATCAGTTCACGCGCCGCATCATTCGGCGTAGAGTAGGTAATATACTCAAAGTTTTTCAGTGCGATGTCCGGCCGGCAGAGGAAATTCAGGAATTTCTCTGCGTTCTCGACATGCTGCGCATCTTTTGGAATGCACCAGGAATCGATCCAGACGTTGGAGCCTTCTTTTGGAACAACGTATTCCAGATCCGGGTTTTCACGCTTCGTGTAGATAGCTTCACCGGAGTAAATAACGCCGATAGCCGCCTCATTTCCGATCATCTTGTCACGCACCTGATCCACAACGTACGCCTGCACGAGAGGTTTCTGTGTCACAAGCAGATCCTTCGCCTCCGTCAGCTCCTTGATATTGGTGGAGTTTAAGGAGTATCCCAGATCCTTTAAAGCAACAGCAAACGCATCGCGCACGCTGTCCTGCATCAGAATGCTGTCGCGGTAATTGGTATCCCACAGAACAGACCAGGAGTCGATCGGCTCGCTTACCATTTTTTTGTTGTACAGAATACCAACTGTTCCCCAGCAGTACGGGATCGAGTAGAGATTGCCCGGGTCGAACTGCTCGGAAGTCTCGTAGTACATATCTCCAATGTTGGAAGCGTTCGGAATATGGTCAAAGTTGATCGGCTGCAGCAGATCGTTCTGGATCATCTTCTGAATCATATAGTCGGACGGGCAGACAAGATCGTAGGAAATCGCACCGGATTTGATCTTCGGATACATGATTTCGTTCGTCTCATACTCCTCGTAAACAACGTGGATACCGGTTTCTTCCTCAAAGATATCGATGACATCAGAATCCATATATTCGCCCCAGTTGTACACAATCAGCTGCTGGGAGCCGCCGGCTGAAGCATTCTGGCTTCCGTAGTAAATACCGCCGCCGCCGATGACAAGCACCATGGCGATCGGAAGAATCCGGCGGAAGACCACACGTTTCGTGATGCGGAAACGGATGCCCTTCTTCGCCATAGCCTCGCGCTCTTTTGCCTCCTCTTTTTCTTCCTTCGGAGAAGGATTCACATTCACAAGGAGCAGCAGAAGCAGTACGGTAACAAAAAGAATCGTGGAGAGCGAGTACATCTCCGGCTTGATTCCCTTGCGGACTTCGGCATAAATCTTTGTGGAGAGCGTATCAACGCCCGGTCCCTTGGTGAAGTAGGTGATAACGAAATCATCGAGGGACATCGTAAAGGAGAGCAGAAAGCCCGAAACAACGCCTGGCATGATGTCCGGGAAGATAACTTTCCAGAATGCATACAGCGGAGAGGCACCAAGATCGAGAGCTGCCTCGTACGTCGATTTGTTCGTCTGCTTTAATTTCGGCATAACGCTCAAGATAACGTAAGGAACATTGAACGTAATATGTGCCATCAGAATGGTACCGAATCCAAGCTGAATGCGGCAGATGATAAAGAGCAGCATCAACGAGATACCCATGACGATCTCACCGTTCAGCATCGGAATATTGGTGATGCCCATGAAAACCGTCCGGCTCTTTTTCGACATGCTGTTGATGCCGATGCACGCAAGCGTTCCAAGCACAGTCGCAATCGCAGAGGCAAGAAGCGCGATGATCAGTGTCGTATACAGCGCATTCATGATCTCTGTATTGGCAAACAGTGAGCGGTACCAGTGCAGGGTGAAGCCGCCCCATTTGGCACGCGTTTTTGAAGCATTAAAGGAGAGCACCACAAGGGTGACAATCGGCGCATACAGAAGAATAAAAATGAGCGCCATGTAAATTTTTTCCAGTTTCTTTCTCAAAATGCCGTTCCCTCCCCGTCTTTATCGTATTTGTTCATCAGAACCATCGACAGGATGATGAAGATCATCAGGACTGTGGAGAGTGCACTTCCGGCATTCCAGTTGTTAGTCTGTTTGAACTCCTGCTCGATGACGTTTCCGATCAGAAGGATCTTGCTTCCGCCGAGCAGGTCGGAAATAACAAAGGTTGTAAGCGCCGGGATGAATACCATGGTAATACCGCTTACGATACCCGGCGTGGTGAGCGGCAGCGTTACTTTCAGAAACGTCTGCACACTGTTTGCTCCGAGGTCCCTTGCTGCGTTGATGACATCACGGTCGATCTTAATCAGAACATTGTAGATCGGCAGAACCATAAACGGCAGGAAGTTGTACACCATACCGAGAATGATCGCTCCCGGCGTATTGATGATGGAAATGCCGGGCAGATGGAAAAACGCGAGGATGCTGTTGATGACGCCGTTTTTCTCAAGCAGTGTCTGCCATGCAAGCGTACGGAGCAGAAAATTCATCCACATCGGGAGAATGAAGATCAGCACAATAAAGCTGGTCTGATTGACATTCCGGTTTGCCAGAATCATGGCAAGCGGATAGGCAAGCAAAAGACAGAGCGCGGTGCTAAGAAGCGACAGCCACAGCGCCAGGCCGAGTGCCTTGATGTTTTCCTTCGTCGCAACGTAGGCGAAATTCGAAAGGGTAAAGCCGCCTTCTTCCCCGGTGAACGCATAGTAGAGAATCAGGATCAGCGGGATGATGATGAAACCGGCAGCCCAGACGGCATACGGTGCTGCCAGCCATTTCTTTAATTTATTACTCTTCAATGGCTGCCGCCTCCTCATCTTCGGATTCCGGTTTGTTCATAATCTGGATATCGAACGGATCGACGTGAATGCCGACTTCCTGTCCGACCGGGAACAGATCGGTAGAGTGAACGAGAAGCTCAAAGCCGTTCACCGTAACCTCCATCTCATAGTGAACACCTTTGAAAATCAGATGGGTGACACGTCCGCGGATGGTACCTTCCTCCGGCTTCACAAGATCAATATCCTCCGGGCGGATCACAACGTCGATCGGTTTGTTTTTGCCGAATCCGACATCAACGCACTCGAACTTCGCACCGAGAATCTCGACGAGACGGTCCTCAATCATGATGCCGTCGAGAATGTTGCTGTCACCGATGAAGTCTGCAACGAATGCGTTCTGCGGCTCATTGTAGATGTCTTCCGGTGTGCCGATCTGCTGGATATAACCCTGGTTCATGACAACAATCGTGTCCGACATAGTAAGCGCCTCTTCCTGATCATGGGTGACATAGACAAAGGTGATACCAAGCTCGTTTTTCAGACGGATCAACTCGTACTGCATATCCTGACGGAGCTTTAAGTCAAGTGCGCCGAGCGGCTCATCCAGAAGCAGAACTTTTGGTTCGTTGACAATCGCGCGCGCAATGGCGATTCGCTGCTGCTGGCCGCCGGAGAGAAGCGCCGGGGAGCGGTTTTCGTAACCCTCAAGGTTAACAAGCTTTAATGCGTATTTGATTTTGTCATCGATATATGCTTTGGATTTTCCTTTGATTTTCAGCCCGAAAGCAATGTTTTCCGCAATTGTCATATGCGTGAAAAGAGCATATTTCTGGAACACCGTATTTAACTGGCGTTTGTTCGGCGGAAGCTGGGTGATATCCTGTCCGTTAAATAAAACCTTTCCGGCATCCGGTGTCTCAAAACCGCCGAGGATACGTAATGTGGTTGTTTTTCCGCAGCCGCTCGGGCCAAGGAGGGTAAGAAATTCGTTTTCACGGATATAAAGATTCAGATCATCCAGAATGGTAACTCCGTCGTACGATTTTGTGATGTTGACCAGATCAAGTAATTTGGTACTCATGTGTAATATGCTCCTTTCGGGTTGTGAAATTTGGAACACCGTTTCTCGTGAAAATCACGCGGTGTAAAAAATCTAAAAATAAGGCGGTGAACTGACCCAGAGAATGATGGCCGGTGTTTTACCCGGATTTTCCAGATAGTGATTACAGGAAGCGGGATAGTAGAAGCTTTCCCCTTTCTTCACTTTGTGGCATTCATCTCCAAGATGAAGGAGAATACGGCCGGAAAGTACATAGCCGAATTCCTCGCCTTCATGCGGTGAATCAATCTCGGTGCACGCGCCGCTTTGCAGCGTCAGCCGGATTGGCTCCATCCTGTTTTTCTGTGCATTCGGAACGATCCATGCGATCTCGTTGCCCTGCGCTTCAGCGGTCTTTACAAAGTAATCTTCTTCGCAAAAGACAACCTGATTGTCCTGCTCTTCGCCGAAAAACGTTTTTAGATCCGTTCCAAGGCAGGTAAGAACATCAACCAGCGTGGCGATCGAGGGAGAGGTCACATCGTTTTCAAGCTGGGAAATAAATCCCTTTGACAGCTCGCTCCGATCTGCCAGTTCCTCCTGCGTCAGCCCTTTCCACATCCGCAGTTCCCTGATTTTTTTTCCGATTTCCATAAAAAATCCTTTCTGCATCCAAAGTCTTTCCCGGGATCCTTTTGCTGAATACGGATTCTCAGGAAATCTCAGTAAAAATAAACAAAAAGTTTAGTAATTCTATACAAACACGGGGAATTATACATGATATGGATCGCAGTGTCAATAACTTTGTGAAATTTTACCATGATTTTGCAGGAAACCTCATATAATGAAGAAGAAGCAGACAAAAAGCCGGTCCCAAAAGAGCGTCCGGCTTTTCCATTTTTAAAGAGAAAAAACACAAGGGGGATCTGATTTTGAACAGAAAAAGAAGAAACAAGACAGGTTTTTTCCTGGGAATCCTGCTTCTGTTTTTGGGAAGTGTGTCCGTGACTGCGACAGAGCAGGAGAGCGAGCCGAATCAGCTGTTTGCAACGGCGGCATGCCTGATGGATGGCGATACCGGCCGTGTGCTGTTCGGAAAACGCGAGACAGATCCTATGGCAATGGCGAGCACAACGAAAATCATGACATGCATTCTGGCACTGGAAAACGGACAAGAGCAGACGGTCGCAACTGCATCGGCTAAAGCAGCCGCAGCGCCGAAAGTACATCTCGGTGTGCGGGAGGGAGAACAGTTTCTGCTTGGCGATCTTCTGTATTCCCTGATGCTGGAATCGCATAACGACGCGGCGGTAATGATTGCAGAGACCATCGGCGGAAGTGTAGAGGAATTTGCATCGCTTATGAATGAAAAAGCCGCAGCAATCGGCTGTACGGATACGCATTTTGTGACGCCGAACGGTCTCGATGCTTCTGACGCAGGCGGAGATCACCACACGACAGCAGCTGATCTGGCACGGATCATGCGATACTGTGTCTGGATTTCACCGAAAGCCGCCCAGTTTCTCGCAGTGACGCAGACGCGGTCCTATACCTTCTGGGATCTGGAAAAGAAAAACATGTTCAACTGCTATAATCACAACGCACTGCTGGATCAGATGGATGGAGCTGTTTCGGGAAAAACCGGCTTCACGGCAAAAGCCGGTTACTGTTATACCGGTGCGCTGGAGCGGGATGGAAAGCGTCTGATTGTGTCGTTGCTTGCATGCGGATGGCCCAGCCATAAAAACTATAAATGGGCGGATGCCGCAAAGCTTTTAAACTACGGGCTGGAATCGTATATGTATCGTGACGTGCTGGACCATAGCTGGAACCCAGGGCAGATTGAAGTAGCAGACGGTGTTTACGACGGGATGCTGCAGGTAAAAAGCAGCGCCCGCCTTACCCTTACAAGTCCGGCGCTTGATCCGGCGCGCTCGCTTCCCGCTCTTCTGAAAGAGACAGAAATACCGGAAAAAGACATTTTTTTACCGGAGCTTTTGAAAGCCCCGGTAAAGAAAGGAGAAAAGGTCGGTTCGGTTACGTATTCGATCGACGGGATTCTTCTCGCGGAATATCCCGTCTATGCAGCCGAAACGATCGAGAAAATTGATTATGGGTGGTGCATGGAAAAGGTCGCAGAGCGCCTCTTTTGTCACTCTTCGGTATGAGTTACTTTTGCAAGTGTTTCCGTTGAAAGAATTTTCCGGATATTGCAGAGAAACAGCGTAACGGCAGTGATAACAGAACATACATCAGCGATCGGTTCTGCATAGTAAACGCCCATGACACCGAAGAAATGCGGCAGAATGAGTGCAAGCGGAATCAGAAGGATGACTTTTCGAAGCAGTGCAATAAAAAGAGAAATCTTCGCCTGGCCAAGACCGAGGAAGGAACTCTGTACGCCGCTCTGCAGTCCGAAAATTGCCATGCCGGCAATGTAAACCGGAAGTACCTTCTCTACGATGACAATCAGTTCCGGGTCAGTCGTGAAAAGACCGGCAAAAAGAGCCGGACGAAGCATTGCGAATACAACGTAGACGAAAGCGGCAGTAAAAGTAATGGCGATCATGCGCCGGATTGTCTGGCGGACACGGTCAAACTGGCCTGCACCAAAGTTGTAGCTGATGATCGGCTGTACACCGTTCGTAAAGCCGTTGACCGGTACGAAAATCAGCTGCAGCACCGACTGGAGAATTGTCATCGAGCCGACATAGAGGTCGCCGCCGTACGTCTGCAG
>ENA-ORTS01001839-ORTS01001839.1-human-gut-metagenome-genome-assembly--contig:-NODE-1839-length-13635-cov-4.210604_pt1 | contig 13635 bp, 10 predicted proteins | sample MGYA00241911_ERZ509186 | MGnify/ENA primary metagenome ERZ509186 (study PRJEB26280, sample SAMEA2338852) | human gut metagenome | biome: human gut; feature: human-associated habitat; material: faeces...
CGCTCCCGCCTGCCCGGCGGGGGCACTTTTTATCGTCCCTCCGACCAACCTTCAGCCAGCCATTTTGTTTTTTCTCACAGTTCCAGCCGATTTCTATTTATGATATAATAAAGATGATCTCAATTGAGGTCTTTCAATTATTTCCCTATAAAAAGGAGGCTGTTATTATGAAACGAGTTATCAGTTGTTTGGTCGGAACTATTCTTTTATTATCTTCCATTTCTTTTTCTTCGCTCGCTACTAATGGCGGCATCCAAACATGTGCTTCTCTTTGCGGCGATTGTAACCGTGGAGAAATGGTTCAGACCAGTATCGAACGTAGCTCTTGGTATTCTGTTGGTTATATTCCCTGTTCTTATAACAAACCAAATTACAATGATACGATCAAGCGTCGTACCATTACAACTGTTTATGAGTGCACTTATTGCCATCGGGGCGAATCTAACACTCACTATGAAGAAGAGGTCGTCCACGATCATCCGTAGTTTTTCTCAAAAAGATTCGATAATATAGGTGGGTGAATATATTATGAAAAAGAGATTAACTCTATTTTTTATCACCTTTCTTTTTGCAGGTCTATGTGCTCTTCCCGCATTCGCAGTGTCTCAGGCTCGTTCTGTAAATGCTACAACAACTGCCGAAACCGTGTCCCTTGTCTGCGAATATTGCGGACAGAGCGATATGATTTGTGTGGATGAGTATTATGCTTCCTGGTATACAGTCAATTTTATTCCTTGTCAGGGACGCGATCCCCGATATAATGATTCGGTCGAGAATCGCACTCATGTTGAAATTTATCAATGTCAATCCTGTAAGTTTGGCACCAGCGTAGTTTCTACGGAAGAGCAGATTTCCCACAAACATCCTGCTATGCGTGCCTACGACCTTCCCAGATTCTGATACTTCCTTTGCGCCTCTGTCCTTGTCGGCAGGGGCGTTTTTGATTTTAGCAGCTTTTTCTGCAAAAACGGAAAAAATAAGGGGTGGAGTGCTTTTTTCGTTCACAACTTTGTGGTAGCATAAGGGTAAGAATTATTTTGTGCAGAGCGATGGAGACAGGCTATGGAACACTACGATTGGAACGACGGCTGGCTGTTTGCCCCCGTCTTTACCCCCGCACTCGTACAGCCGGACCGCGCGGAAGAGCTGACCCCCGTGCGCGTCCCGCACACGGTCAAGCCCCTGCCCTACAACTACTGCAACGAGAACGATTACCAGCGGCTTTCCGGCTACCGGAAAGAGTTTTTTGCGCCCAAGGAGTGGGAGGGCCGCACGGTCCTGCTCACGTTCGGGGCAGTGGCCCACGACGCCACCGTTTTCTGCAACGGGCGGCGGATGTTCCACCACGGCTGCGGCTACACTGCTTTTACGGTCGATCTGACCGCCGCTCTCCGGCTGGGCCAGAAAAACGTGGTGGCCGTCCGGTGCGACAGCCGCGAGGATCTGAACATCCCGCCCTTTGGCGGCCAGCTGGACGGCCTGACCTACGGCGGCATCTACCGCGCCGTCTCGCTGGACGTGAAAGAACCCGCTTATCTGCGCGATATCTTCATGGAGGCACAGGCTGAGGGCGATTTCCGCATCTACACCTCCACCGTGGGTGAGACCGTGGGCTGCGCCCTCCAAGCCGAGATCCGCAGCCCCGCCGGGAGCCGCGCCCTCTACGACGGGGAGCTGTCCCTGCCCATCATGGGCACCCTGAACGGCGTCCACCCGTGGAGCATCGACCACCCCTTCCTCTACACCCTCACGGTGCGGCTCATCCGCCCCGGCACCGGCGGTCTGCCCGACCGGGTGCTGGACGAAAAGTCCACCCGGTTCGGCTTCCGCACCATCCAATTCGTCGCGGGCGGGCTCTACCTCAACGGCCAGCGGGTCGAAGTGCGGGGCCTGAACCGCCACCAGAGCTACCCCTATCAGGGCTATGCCATGCCGGACAGCATCCAGCAGCTTGATGCCCACATCCTGAAAAAGCAGCTGGGCTGCAACGCCGTCCGCACCAGCCACTACCCCCAGAGCCCCGCCTTCCTTGATGCGTGCGACGAGCTGGGGCTGCTCGTCTTCCTCGAAATGCCGGGCTGGCAGTACATCGGGGACGAAAGCTGGAAGGCCCAAGCGCTGCAAAACTGCCGCGAGATGGTCTGCCAGTGCCGCAACCACCCCAGCGTCTTTTTGTGGGGGGTGCGGGTCAACGCCAGCGCCGACGACGAAGCCTTCTACAAGCGCACCAACGAGGCCGTCCACCGGCTCGACCCCACCCGCCCCACCGCCGGGGTCCACATCCGCCGGAAGGATCAGCTTCTGGAAGACGTCTACGCCTACAACGACCACTCCTACGCCGGGCGGGGGCCGGGGTGCGAGAACCGAGCCAACGTCACCCCCGACATCCGCAAAGGCTACCTCATCAGCGAATTCGGGGGCCAGCAGTTCCCGGCCAAAGCCTTTGACGACGAGCCGCACCGGCTGGTTCAAGCGCTGCACCATGCCGCCGTCCTGAACGACGCCATCGCCCAGCCGGGCGTGGCCGGGGCGCTGGGCTGGTGCATGGCCGATTACAACACCCACAAGGAGTTCGGCAGCGGCGACCGCATCTGCTACCACGGCGTGCTGGACATGTTCCGGAACCCGAAGCTCTCCGCCGCCGTCTACGCCAGCCAGAAAACGCCCCGCTCCCCTTCGGACATCGTGCTGGAAGTTTCGTCCAGCATGGCGCTGGGGGATCACCCCGGCGGCTTTGCGGGGGCGTGCTGGGTGTTCACCAATGCCGAGAGCGTCCGGCTCTACCGCGGCAACGATTTCATCGCCGAGTTCCCCCCGGACCGCCGGGGCCGCTTTGCCGCGCTGCCTCATCCGCCCATCGAGGTGCAGGACTTCGTCGGCTCCCTGCTGGAAAAGTACGAGGGCCTTGACCCCGTGGCCGCCCCGCAGGTGGCTGCCATCCTCAATGAGATGCGCCGGGACGCGCTGGCCCTCTCGCCGTTGAGCCGGGCCCGGCTGCTCTCGCTGCGGCTTGGCTGGAACGACCTGCTTCGGATGTACTACAAGTACATCGGCGTGCTGGGTTCCCCTTCCAGCGTCTACCGGTTCGAGGCCGTCTGGCACGGCCGGGCTGTCCGCACCGTGGTCAAGGAGCCGGTGCAGAGCGTCCGGCTGGAGTGCACTGTCCTGAATCCCCTGCTGACCGACGGCCCCACATGGGACTGCGCCGCCGTCAGCCTCCGGGCCATCGACCAGAACGGCAACCTCCTGCCCTACTGCGGCGAGGCCGTCCAGCTTTCCGTCGAAGGCCCGGTGAAGATCCTCGGCCCCAGCGTGGTGCCGCTGCGGGGCGGCATGGCGGGCACCTACCTCGCCACCACCGGCGAAGCGGGCCGGGCCGTCCTCCACTGCAAAATGGAGGGTGCGCTGGACACCGAAGCCGCCCTTACCGTGCGCAAACGCGGTTAAACGCCGTCCTTTCATGATAGATTTGCACTCCGTTCAAAGTTTTATCATGTTTGGCTGATATTCTATCCTTGTAAAGAACAGCAGGACGGCCTCGGCCGTCCTCTTTTGAAGATATCTTGAGGAAAAAGGACTGTAAGACTATGAGAGAAAAACTTCGCCGCTTCATGATCGGCCGCTACGGCACCGACGGCCTGAACCAGTTCCTGAGCATCGCTTCGCTGGTGCTGCTGCTGATCGCCATCGTCAGCCGGGTCAGCCTGTTCACATGGCTGGGTGTGGCTCTGCTGGTGTTCTGCTACTACCGCACCTTCAGCCGCAACATCTCCAAGCGGACGGAGGAGAACTACAAGTTCTACACCCTCAAGGATCGTGTGGGCAGCAAGTTCCGCAGCTGGAAGGAGCAGTGGGCCAACCGGAAGGTCTACCACTACTACCGCTGCCCCCAGTGCCACCAGAAATTGCGGGTGCCCCGCGGCCGGGGCCGCATCCAGATCTCCTGCCCCCGCTGCGGCACCCAGTTCATCAAGAAGAGCTGACCCATGTTCGGCTATGTGATCCCGAATCAGGCGGCCCTCTCCCCTGAAGCACAGGCCCGCTACCGCACCGCCTACTGTGGGCTCTGCCGCCGCATCGGCGCACTGCACGGGCTGCGGGGGCGGCTGACCCTGAGCTATGACCTGACTTTTCTGAATCTGCTGCTCTCCAGCCTGTACGAGGGCGAGAGCGAGCTTGCTGCCGGCAGCGGCCACTGCCCCATCCACCCCATCCGGAAAGTGGATTGGCGAGCCAGCGCCCCCACGGACTACTGCGCCGACCTGAGCGTCGCGCTCCACTACTACAACGCCGCGGACAAGTGGAAGGACGACCACAGCCTCCTCGGCCTTGGGTTCCAGCAGCTGCTGGCCTCCCCCACCGAGGCCGCAGCGGCCCGCTGGCCCCGGCAGTGCGGTGCCATCCGCGCCTGTCTGGACCGGCTGGCCCAGTATGAGGCCAAGGGCAGCGAGGACCTCGACGCCGTATCCGGCTGCTTCGGCGAGCTGATGGCGGAACTCTTCGACTACCAAGAAGACCACTGGTCGCCGGAGCTGCGGAGCATCGGCTTCAACCTCGGCAAGTACATCTACCTGCTGGACGCCTACGACGACCTCGCCAAGGATACCCGCAAGGGGGCCTACAACCCTCTGCGCTCCCTGAGCCAGACCCCCGGCTACGAGGAAGAGATGCGGGAAATTTTCGAGCTGCTGCTTTCGAACTGCGCCCGCAGCTTCGAGCGTCTGCCCTGCGTGGAGGACGTGGACCTGCTGCGGAACATCCTGTATTCGGGCGTGTGGCTCAAATACAACTGCAAAAACGAGAAGCAGAAGCACAAAACCGCCTGAATCAGGCGGTTTCTCTTGATTTTTCAGGCGCAGTCCTGTACACTTAATCTTGTTTGTGTGCCCCCAGCCCGGCGGCACAAAGCCTAGTAGAGACGTGAGGAAGTTGATCCATGAAAGACCCCTATGAGGTGCTGGGCATCCAGCGCGGAGCCAGCGACGAAGAAATCAAAAAAGCGTACCGTGCCAAGTGCAAGCGCTGGCACCCCGACCTGAACCCCAACGACCCTACGGCCGAGGAGCACTTCAAGGAAGTTCAGGCCGCCTACGACGCCATCACCAAGGGCGAGACCGGCCCCCAGAGCGGCGGCTATGGCAGCCCCTACGGCCAGCAGAGCTATGGCGGCAGCTATTACGGCGGTTTCCAGCAGAATTACGGCCAGCAGGGCTATACCCAGCAGGACGGCGACTGGGACTTCGGCTTTGACCCCTTCGGCTTTGGCTTCGGGTTCGGCGGCTACCAGCAGCAGAGCGGCGCCAGCTATAACAGCACCGACACGCCGGAGCTGCAGGCCGCCCGCAACTTCATCGCGAACCGGCGCTACGCCGAGGCCCGCCGCGTGCTGGACGGCGTTTCGAACCGCACAGCCCGGTGGTATTACCTCTCCTCGCTGGCGAATCAGGGCCTTGGCAACAGCATCGGGGCGCTGCAGGACGCCCGCCGCGCCGCTCAGATGGAGCCGGGCAACACCGAATATCAGGTGCATCTGCGCAACCTGCAAAGCTCCGGCCAGACCTACCGCACCCAGACGACCTACGCCCAGCCGGGCGGCCTGATGCGCTGGTGCTGGAGCATGATCCTGCTGAACCTGCTGTGCAACTGTTGCTGCGGCGGCGGCTGGGGCTGGCGGTTCCGGGGGATCTGAGCGAAGTCTATCTCTAACCATTATTTATAATCAAATAAAGTAAGCGGTCATCATGGTAGAAACCAAGATGGCCGCTTACTTTATTATTTCACTATTTTAGACTACAGACCAGTATATTATCCTTATCTTTTTGACTGGAAGACAAATTTGGTTCTCATAAAATCAGATTCAGCTCGCTCGCTTTTGATTCATACTTTATATCTGTACACTCTATAAGGCTTGTATTCCCTGTCTCATTGATTTCAAGATAATTTTTCCACTGGCTTTCTGTTCCACCAAACCGTACTTTCTTTAACGGCAACGCCTGTGAAAATGCCTCTTGTTCAATTTTTCGAACTGTTGCCGGTATATAAATTTTTTCAAGTAGACATTGTTGAAACGTTTTTTTCTCAATAGTAGTTATATTTTCCGGAATTACAAATGTAGAAATTCCTGTGCAACCCTTAAATGCTTCACTGCCTATTCTACTCATTGACACAGGCAAATCAATTGTCTTCAGTTTTGAGCACTGTACAAACGCTCTATCTTCTATAACCTCAACCTTTTCCAACGAATATGCACATGCAAAGGTATCCTTCTTAATTGTCTTTAATGATTTTGGAAGTGAAACATATTTTAGTTGAACACATCCTTCAAATGCTTCTTCTCCAAGAGACTTCACATTTTCTGGTATTACAACTTTCTCTATAAAGTGTTCATCTCTAAAAGCCTCATCTCCTATTTCGGTAACACTTTCTGGAATTGTTATCTCATTTATTTTGGTGCAGTGCGCAAAAGCTCTTGTTCCAATTCTAGTTAGCCCATTCGGCAATGTAACTTTTTGCAGTTTTGAACAACTACAGAATGCCCCGTCTGAAACTTCTTTTAATCCTCTGGGCAAAGCAATTTCTGTCAATTCATAGCAGTCATAAAAAGCTTCTTCTCCAAGTATCTCCAAACCTCTTGGCAGCGATACATCATAAAGCTTGTAACAGCAATTAAACGCCCATCGTCCAATCTGTTTTACTGTTTCTGGTATTCGAATGCTCTCCAAGCTCGTACACCAGCTAAACATTCCGTCCCCCACTTCGGTAAGGCATGTTCCTAAATCTACAAATTTCAAACTTGTGCACATATCAAAAGCGCCCATGCTGCTAGAAGCATATGACGGCATTTCATACCAATCCGGATTCCCTTTTATTGTCGCTTTTTCCAAATCGCCACAATCCTCGAATACCGCCCTCCCGATAAATTTAACGCTTTGGGGGATTTCAATTGCAATTATCGCTGTACCAGCGAATGCCCATCCATCAATTACTTCAAGGCCTTCATTTAAGATCACTTTGGTTAATTTTTCGCAGTCCTTAAACGCATTTTCTCCTACTTTCTTTACGCTCCGCGGAAGCTCAATTTCTGTTATCGAGGTTTCACTAAACGCCCACTTCCCGATTTCTTCAAGTCCGTTTTCAATGGAAACTTGATTCAAATTTCTGCATTTACCAAAAACATCGTCTCCTATTTTCTTGACACTTTTAGGAATTGACACTCCTGTCCATGTCTCTTCCCAAAAGGCTCGATCTACAATCTCGGTTATATAATATGAACCAATTTTTTCTGGGATTTCAACATTTCCACTCGGAATAATACCCTTCGCATTATACCCGTACAATGTTGCTGTATTGGAACTAGTAACTACATACTCCCAAATAACCTTATCGTCTTCTTTTTCCTCTTCGCTACTTTCGCTTGAATCAGAAGTAGATTCACTCTCTGAGGTACTGCTTGAACTTTCGCTTTCCGAAGTGCTACTTGAGCCTTCACTTTCTGAAGCACTGCTTGAGCTTTCATCTTCCATCGAAGAGTTCGATGGATTATCATTTGATGTATCGGTTTTATTATTTGTCATCGCGCCGTTTGAAGGCGATGCGCCTACTTCATCTTCGCAACCTGTCAGGATATCCATTGATACAACCGCCGTCGCCGTTCCTGCAAGCTTCAAAAATTTTCTTCGATTTATTTTTTTCATTTTTCCTTCCTCGCTCACTTCATCTACCTATATAATTCAGCATACTCTATACTCAAGTAACTTGTCAATTGACAAACCATACCAACCCATTCTTTTTCATTTGTGCAAATTTCTATTTAAGCTTTCCTCTGCAAGCCCGCTGCCGGAAACACTGCGCCTTTGTTTAGCACTGCGTAAGATAAGGCCAAAACTCTTGACAACACGTCCAAAACGGATATAATGGAAATAGAAAAGGCGCTGGTCGGCAAACGGCTACCCGTTACCGGCAGTCGCTCGTTTCATGTTATGCACAAAGAAAGCAAGCAACCGTCAGTGTAGGAAGCTGAGGCGGTTACTTGCTTTTCTTGTTGTCATCGTTTGATCTGTCGTGTGCGACTTTCCACGCGATGTCGAACCCGGCTTTTGCCACTTCGACCATCAGCGCGGCTGCTGCGACCAAAAGGGTCAGCAGCGCCAGCAATTCAGACAATGTCATCCCACATTCCCCCTTTCCCGTTATACCACGAGTCCGGGGTTCGACTTCAAAAATAAGCTCGCCCCTCGGTATAACGTTCCTTCCATGATTTTTCATGAAACGAGCGTCCCACCAGTAAGAGCAGCCGCCTGTGTTTTCGACACAGCACCTTATCCACCGCCTTTTCGGCGGCATTTTTATTGTAGCATATAATTCGACGAATTACAACACAAAACGCCGCCGCACAGCATTCAAAACTGTGCGGCGGCGCGTTCTTTTTATGGGTTATGGGGCGTTTACCGGATCACGATGGTCCGGCTGATCTTATCGCAGGAGTAGTTGCCCCCCACGGCGGCGGTCTGGATGTACTCGCCGGGTTCGGCGGGGAGGGTATCGTAGGTGCGGCCAAAAAGGCCGGGCTTCTTGTAAGTGTAAGTCACCTTGCCCTCCGGCACCACCTGCCCGTCCGACTCCACCACGGCGGCGAGATTGTAGTTCTGCACCTCTTCCGCGGTCATACTGGCGGGAAGCTCCTGCGCCCAGTAGGCGCGGACGCCCTCGCTCTTGGGCTTGATGCGGAACATGGCCATGCCGGCGGTGTTCATATCGCCGGACTCCAGCGCCACCGCGCCCGCGATGTAGCGGCCGGAATCGGTGGGCTGCTCATCGACGTAGATGCGGCTGAAGGCGCCCTCCGGCAGATACTTGCGGATCAACTCCAGCGCCAGCTTCAGGCCGGTGGAGAAGTCCTTGATGGTGGGCATATAGAACTGCAATACGTCCATCACGGACACCACCTCGTCCGCCACGCGGAGCAGCACGCTGACGTCGTTGCCGTCGATCAACTGCTTGAGGTAGGCGTAGAGGTTGAACTCCTCTTCCTGATCCGGGGTCGCCGACATCTTGCGCGGCAGCGGGATCATCTTGAGCAGGGTGCGGATCTTATCCGAGAGCACCAAGGTCACATAGCCCTTGGCCTCGCCCTTGATGCCGATGATCACGCCGATATACTGGGTGTCGGCGGGGTGCGTCTGCACGCTGAGGGTGAAGGGGGAACCATAAACCAGATCGCCCGACGTAGTCAGACGGATGGAAACGACATCGTTGGTTTCTTCGACGTTTGCGCTTTTTCCGGCGGCGAGCTCGCTGCCCGCCGATGCTGCAAACGCCGGGGTAACGGCCACGCTCAGCGTCAGAACAACGGCGAGCAGCAGCGAAATCATCCTTTTGGTCTTCATTTTTGCAGACCTCCTGTTTGCATCCAAAATTTGCGGTCGTGCGGCGAAGCGCCGCCGGGCCCGATCTTGCTTCGAGCCACCCTAATTTTACCGCATCCTGCGCTTTCGGTCAATAACGGGATTCAAGTGATTCAAGATTTTTATATAAAAACTGCCGCGCAGACGCGCGGCAGTTCGCTCAGCTCGTTAGATCTTGCTCAACTGCGGGCCCTGTGCCGTATCCTTGACGGCCCAGCCCATTTCGGTCAGCTGGGCGCGGATGGCATCAGCGGCGGCCCAATCCTTCGCCTTCTTGGCGGCGGCGCGCTTCTCGACCAGTTCGGTCACTTCGGCGGGCACCTCGTCCTTCTTGCGGTTGTACATCAGGCCCAGCACATCGGTGATCTCGTCGAAGGCCTTGGCAGCAGCCTCCAGCGCTTCCTTGCTGGAAGCGGCGGACAACGTGTTGATCTCCTTGACCAGATCGAACACGGCAGCCAGCGCATCGGGGGTGTTCAGGTCGTCGTCCATGGCCTTGCAGAACTTGGTGCGGGCCTCATCGGCCTTGGCTTTCAGGGTCTCGTCGGCGCCGAACTCGCTCTTGCTCAGGGCAAAGTCGAGGTTCTCGCGGCAGGTGTACAGGCGCTCCAAGCTGTTCTTGCAGCTCTCAATGAGATCCACGGTGTAGTTCAGCGGCATCCGATAGCCCGCGGTCAGCATGAAGTAGCGGATGGGCTCGTAGCCGTAGAGGTTGGCGACATCGCGGACCGTGAAGAAGTTGTGCAGACTCTTGGACATCTTCTGGTTATCCACATTGATGAAACCGTTGTGCATCCAGTAGCGGGCGAACTCGCAGCCGTTGGCACACTCGCTCTGGGCGATCTCGTTCTCGTGGTGGGGGAAGATCAAGTCCTGACCGCCGCAGTGCAGGTCGATGGTCTTGCCCAGATGGGTGCGGCTCATGGCGCTGCACTCGATGTGCCAGCCGGGGCGGCCCATACCGTAGGGGCTTTCCCATGCGGGCTCGCCGGGCTTAGCGGCCTTCCAGACGGCGAAGTCGGCGGGGTCTTCCTTCAGATCATCGTCCATCTGGCTGCGCAGCTCGCGGTTGCCGCTCTCCAGATCGTCCAGCTTCAGGTGGCTCAGCTTGCCGTACTCCGGGTCGCTCTTGACGCGGAAGTAGACATCGCCGTTCTTGGCGACGTAGGCGTGGCCGGTGTCGATCAGATCCTTAACGATATCGAGGATCTGCTGGATGTGCTCGGTAGCGCGGGGCTGGACGGTGGGCTTCTTGCAGTTCAGGCCGGCGGCATCCTTGAGGTACTCAGCCTCAAAGCGCTGGGCAACTTCCTTCATGGAAGTGCCCTCTTCCTGCCCCTTTTTGATGAGCTTATCATCGATATCGGTGATGTTGGACACATAGATGACCTTGTTGCCGCGGTATTCCAGATAGCGGCGCAGGGTGTCGAAGACGATCAGCGGGCGGGCATTGCCGATATGGATATAATTGTAAACGGTCGGGCCGCAGACGTAGATGCGATACTCGCCGGGCACCTGCGGGACGAACTCTTCTTTCTGACGGGTCAGGGTGTTGAAAATCTGCATAAAAACCTCTCCTTTTGTGTGGCAGACAGAAGCCGCGACCCTCACAGCCTCGCTCCGCGAAAACCGATAAGCAAAAAACCTCCGGAATCCCTACTGTCGTAAGGACTCCGAAGGCGGTTTTCGTTCAAAATCGCGGTTCCACTTCTGTTTGTCGCTCAAAGCCGATAACGGCGGCGGCCGCACTGCGATACTATCCTTCCCGCAGTGTGCTCTCCGGGCGCACTTCACGCACCCCTCTGCAAACAGGCTCCCAGCCAACGGCCCATTCTCTCTGTGCAGACGTTCCCTGCGCTACTCTGCCCGGATCAACGCATTTGTTCTGATACAGATTTATTATAATGGCCGCCGCACCGGAAGTCAAGCAGTTTGACGCCGCTCTGCAGCCGGAGCGCGGCTTTTTTCTTTCCGCCCCTTTACATCTCCCCGAAGTTGTGTCATAATTTACTGTAATAAAGGGAAAGCCGTTCCGGTGCCGTGATTCGGCGGCGGGGAGCGGCAAGAGAGGGGTAAACTGCCATGAGTAAAACCATCATTCCGGCAAACTACACACCCGCGCTGAACCTGTACGACACCCAGCGCGCCATCGGCACGGTGAAGCGGCTGTTCGCAGACACGCTCTGCGCCACGCTGAACCTCTACCGCGTGTCCGCGCCGCTGTTTCTGGAGGCGTCCACCGGCCTGAACGACGACCTGAACGGCGTCGAGCGGAAGGTCACCTTCGACATCAAGGACAGCGGCACCGAAGCACAGGTGGTGCAGTCGCTGGCCAAGTGGAAGCGCAAGGCCCTGAAGGACTACGGCTTCCGGGTGGGCAAGGGCCTGTACTGCGACATGAACGCCATCCGCCGCGACGAGGAGCTGGACAACCTCCACTCCGTCTATGTGGACCAGTGGGACTGGGAAAAGGTCATCTCCGCCGAGGATCGCAACGTCGCTTATCTCAAGCGCACCGTGCGCGATATCGTCTCCGCCGTCAGCGAGACGAGCAGCGCACTGAATGTCGCTTTCCCCTCCCTGCACACCAAGCTCCCCAGTGAGGTCTTCTTCATCACCACGCAGGAGCTCGAAGACCTCTATCCCGACCTGACACCCAAGCAGCGCGAGGATGAAATCTGCAAGAAGAAGGGCGTCGTCTTCCTGATGCAGATCGGCAAGATCTTAAAGTCCGGCATCAAGCACGACGGCCGCGCCCCCGACTATGACGATTGGGAGCTCAACGGCGATATCCTCTACTGGAACGAAGTGCTCGGCCATGCGTTCGAGATCTCTTCCATGGGTATCCGCGTCGACCCCAAGTCCCTCGACTCCCAGCTGACGATCGCCGGCTGCGACGACCGCCGCGCGCTCCCCTTCCACAAGATGCTGCTGAATGGCGAGTTGCCCCTGACCATGGGCGGCGGCATCGGCCAGAGCCGCCTGTGCATGCTGCTCATCGGCACCGCGCACATCGGCGAGGTACAGGTCTCCCTGTGGGACGAAGCCACGCGCAAGACCTGCGAGGATGCGGGCGTCATGCTGCTGTAAAGCATATTTTAATTTGTCACCATTCTTTTTTCTCTTTTTTCAATGTAGCACAAAAGCCGGCAGGTCCTCCTCCCCGTCGGCTTTTGTGCGCTCTTCTGCCGCTTTCCATCCACTATCCATCGGCGCAAAGCAAAACAGCAGCACAAAGAGGGCGCTTCCCAGCTTGGGAAGCGCCCTCTTTCTTATTTTTCACAGCGCAGGCGGTAAACGTCACAGCTGTCCGCGCGGCCCTCATACGAAAAGCCGTGCCTGCGCGCGATGTGCGCGCTCACGGTCTGTTCGGGGACACATTCGATCACGGCGTCCTTCCCCTCCCGCCGCGCAAGCGCGGTCAGAAGAGCTGTCATTTCGTCTGCATAGCCCTTGTGCCAAAAGGCAGGCTTGAGCACCCAGCCGAGCTCCCGGCTGTACTCGTCATAGTCGTGGTAGATGGCGTAGCCGAGAAATTCTCCCGCCATATTCTCCGCGGCATAGATGAGCGGCGGCTCGGAAAGTCCCGCCTGCTCCAAAAAGCGCTCGGCCTGCGCGCGGTTAAACGGCGGCTCCAGCCAGCGCATCACCGCTTCATCCGAGAGCAGGGCGTATAATTCGTCCGCGTCCTCCCGCCGCATCATCCGCAGGCGGACGCGCGTCCCCTCCGTCAGGATCATCCCCTGTGGTGCTTGCCGCGGAACGTCATCTCCGGGGTCTTAACGCTCACGATCGTGTCCGGCTCGACCGACGAGGTCAGAAACGCGTTGCCGCCGACGATGACATTGTCACCAATCTCCGTCGCACCGCCGAGCAGCGTGGAGTTTGCGTAGATGACGACGTTGTTGCCGACCTTCGGGTGGCGGCGCACATTCGGGTTCGTCGCCATACCCGCGGGCGAGAGCGCGCCGAGCGTCGCGCCCTGATAGAGCTTGACGTTGTCGCCGATGATCGTCGTCTCGCCGACGACGACGCCCGTACCGTGGTCGATGAAGAAGTATTCGCCGATCTTCGCGCCGGGGTTGATGTCGATACCGGTCTGCGAGTGCGCGTATTCCGACATCATGCGCGGGATCATCGCGACCTTGTTCTCATACAGCTCGTGTGCGATGCGGTAGATGAAGATGGCGAACATGCCGGGGTACGAGAGCAGGACCTCCTCCTTGCTGTA
>ENA-ORTS01001841-ORTS01001841.1-human-gut-metagenome-genome-assembly--contig:-NODE-1841-length-13631-cov-2.022540_pt1 | contig 13631 bp, 9 predicted proteins | sample MGYA00241911_ERZ509186 | MGnify/ENA primary metagenome ERZ509186 (study PRJEB26280, sample SAMEA2338852) | human gut metagenome | biome: human gut; feature: human-associated habitat; material: faeces...
CCACGCATTCGGCCCATTCGGAGAGGAAGTTGCGGGCCGTCTCCACGTCGTTGGCATCCATTCCCCAGCTGGGGCTTTCGCCCCAGGTGATGTAGCCGAGTCTGTCGGCCCAGTAATAGTAGCGTTCCTCGAAAACCTTCTGATGCAGGCGTGCTCCATTGAAACCTGCCTCCATAGAGAGTTCGATATCCCGTTTCAACGCCTCGTCACTCGGAGCCGTCCAGATGCCGTCGGGATAGAAACCTTGGTCGAGCACCAGGCGCTGGTAGTAAGGCTTATTGTTCAGATAAATCTTATTGCCTTCGATATGCACTTTGCGCATACCGGCATAACCATTGACCTCATCAATTATATTTCCATTCTTATCCAATACTTTGTACTCCAAATCATAGAGGAAAGGACTTTCCGGACTCCAGGTCTTCATTTTCTTGACTGGAAGAACCACAGAAGACAGAGAGCTTGCCGAAACCGTCCGGCTGGCAACCACCTTGCCGTTGTCTTTCAATGTCACCTGCAATTTTCCACCTGCTTCCTTATAGAAACGAGGACGGACCACCAATTGCTGCTGGTCGATATCCGTCAGAAGCTGAACCGATTGCAATCCTTCCGGATGGACCGCTTCCATCCAGACCGTCTGCCAGATACCGGTCGTACGGGTGTAGTTGCAGCCATAAGAGGCGTATTGCAGATTCTGTTTGCCGGCTGCTTGTTTGGCCCCACGGACGTCGCTCTCCACATAAACAACCAGACTATGTGTCTGGCCTGACTTTACCAGAGAAGTAATATCCACGGCAAACGAGGAAGTCCCACCGAAATGGCGGCTAGCCAAAACACCATCGATATAGACTTCCGATTTATAGTAGACCGCACCGAAATTAAGCAGAATGTTCTTTCCGTTCCATTCCTGCGGGATCGTGATCGGACGCTGATACCAGAAATGATTGATAAAGTCCGTATATCCAATACCGGACAATTTACTTTCCGGGCAGAAGGGAACAGTGATCTTCTTGTCAAAACCTTTCGATTTATAGAACTCGCGTTCCATTCCTGAACCGCCGAAATCAAACGAGCAGGTCCATTCCCCATTCAGGTTGACCCAACCCGCCCGCTCGAACTGCGGACGGGGATATTCGGGACGCGGCATAGACCAGACAGAGGCCACGCACAGAAAAAGAGATAAAAAAGCTATGCTAATCCGTTTCATGCTTTTACTTTAATTCGTTAATAACTGACTGATTGGCTTTCTTTACAGCAGCTTCGTCGATCTTGATCACTTTGCGGTCGTATGTCATCAGACCGTTCACTTCACCTTCCACATCAGTTGTCTGCGTATAGACAGCGGCAGAGAAACCACGTTTCACATAATCTTTCAGGATATTGGCGTATTTGACATATTCAGCCGTCACTTCGTCGCTGTTCTTAAACTGCACATATCCCCAGTTGCGTTTGTTCCACCACAAATGGTTTTCTACCGGAAGGCCGATTCCACCGTATTCACCCAACACATTCACACGTTTCGGATCGAACAGGAACATATCGGGAGCCGGATAGTTATGCAGATCCAAGATATCACCGCAAGGACGATGGTTGCCGCCGCTTGCCGGGTTCACCAGACGGGAAGGATCGTAAGTCTTTGTCCATTCAGCCGCTTTTTCCGTTTCAAACTGTCCCCATGCTTCGTTGAAAGGAACCCAAACGACTACGGAAGGATTGGATATGCAAAGGTCCATGATCTCTTTCCATTCACGATAATAGTTGGCCTTGGATTCAGGTGTACGTTCATTGTCTTTTCCACCGTTATACACATGGTGATCCCAGATGTAAGAGCCATGATCGCCGCTCGGCATATCCTGCCATACCAAGATACCTTCCTTATCGCAATGATAATACCAGCGTGCCGGTTCCACTTTCACGTGCTTACGGATCATATTGAAGCCCCAATCTTTTGTTTTCTTGATGTCGAACAACAATGCTTCATCTGTCGGAGCCGTATAAAGTCCGTCAGGCCACCATCCCTGGTCCAGCGGGCCGAACTGGAATAAATCCTGATTATTCAACTGCATGCGCATAATGCCGGCAGCATCGCGTTTAGAAGAAATCTTACGGAAAGCCGTATATGATTTTACTTCATCCAGCACCTTTCCGTCTTTCGACAAAGAAACCGTCATATCATACAAATAAGGATTGGACGGGCTCCAAAGTGTCGGGTTTTGTACGGACAAACGCAATTCCTTTCCTTGAACACCTTTGGCCGTAGCCACAACCTGTCCTTTGTCCAACACCTTCACGGTTACGATACCGGAATTGCAGTCGCAGGAAGTTCCGACCGTCACATTCAACGTATTATTGTCAATATTGGAAATAGACTTTACCGAAGTCACATGGGCAGCAGCTACCGGTTCCAACCATACTGTCTGCCAGATACCGGTTACTGGTGTGTACCAAATGCCTTCCGGACGGGAAGTTTGTTTACCGCGCGGTTGATATCCCTTATCACTAGGATCCCATACACGGACAACCAGCTTCTGGTTGTTCTTTCCTGTCAGATACGGAGTGATGTTGAAGGAGAACGGAGTGAAACCGCCTTTATGAGAACCGATCAGGATGTCGTTTACAAACACGTCCGCTTTCCAATCCACCGCACCGAAATTTAACATGATGTCCTTATTTTTCCAGGCTGAAGGAACGGAAAAAGTACGCTTATACCATAATTCGCTGTTTTCGCCAACTTCTTTCTGTACGCCAGACAGAGAGGATTCGACAGCAAAAGGAACCAAAATCTTACCATCGAATGTTGCCGGTTCTACATCGCCAACCGGTTTGATGGCATATTCCCATTCCCCGTTCAGATTTTGCCAATCGCCACGTTCCAACTGAGGACGGGGATATTCAGGAAGGACATTCGCCGGATTTACCTGTTCCGACCACGGTGTCTTGATCTTATCTCCTACCGGTTTCCATTGAGCCTGTGCACCCAAGGCCAGTGCCAATGCACAACATACAAATAAGGTCTTTTTCATGATTTATACTTTATGATTTGTGAATGATTATAATTTTCAATTAATAAACTCCGGAGCTTCCGCTTCTAAAGAAGGACTTGCCCCTTCAACTTCCGGCCAGCCATCTCTCCAACGGATCCGATCCAACATCAGGACTCGTCCGGTAGGATGTTCACGGCTCACGGCATGATAGAGAACCCAGTCGTTCCCACGGTCGTCCGTAACGATTTCCGAGTTATGCCCTGTACCGACAAAAGCATCATTTCCATGAATCAGAACTTCGTGATGATTTTCCATCATCGGTCGTCCCTGTTTGTCGGTGTACGGGCCGAACAGGCTGTCAGAACGGCCTACAACTGTAGTATAGGTACTTTTCAATCCCTCACAACAACTCCCTATCGAGGCAAACAAATAATAATAATCGCCCCTTTTATGGATGTAAGTACCTTCGTAGGCGGTTCCGGCAACCTGTTTCTTTTTGGCTCCGTCCCGAACAGATAGGCCGTCTCCCGACAGCTCTATCCCATAGATACCGCGGAAACTACCCCAAAACAGGTATTTTTTCCCGTTATCCTCCATGAAAAATTGGTCTATAGAATTTTGAACTTGAATTGTCTTGCTTCGGAACAACGGTCCCTTGTCAATGAACGGCCCTTCCGGTTTGTCGGATGTAGCAACTCCGATCCCACAGGTCCACTCACCTCCCCAGACGGACATGGAATAATACAATACATATTGTCCGTTAATATAATTGATATCCGGTGCCCATAAGCCTCCTTTCGGCTCGAAGGTCGGACGTGTTTCTTCCGTGAAAGCCGTTCCGATCTCCTCCCAGTCCACCAAGTTGCGTGAACGATGGATCGGCGTATTGCGGATATCTTCGGTTGCATACAAGTAGAAATAGCCATCATCCGCTTTGATGATGGTCGGATCAGGCAAACTGTAATCGATCACCGGATTCCGATAAGTGCTCTTGGCTTCCACCACTGGTTCTTCCGCCGGCTCAGGACGAAAAGAGGGTTTATACATCTGCTTTTCCAGCATCTTCATAAAAAAGCCCCCCACTACCGAACGGGCACGCATGTTGATGGACCGGCCGTCGGTAGCCTCATACCAGTCGGTCAGGGGTACGCGAGGTTCGGTTTCATTCACATATTTATAGGCGGGTGATAACAAACGGGAGAAATCCTCCTGCGTATCTGCCAAGCACGCTGTCCATAAAATCCAATCAATCTTGGTATAGGTCTTGCGGCTGTCAAGCGGAAGGCCGAACGGCTGTTGCCGACTCAAATAGAAAGCGACCTCCTTCCGGGCGATCCTGTCCGGAAAGATATGCAAGCCCAAAACTCTATCCCAAACCAGATTATACTTCTGGCTCCAAGTATTTTCCCGGTCGAATGTCAGCCGGTAATGATCTCCATCATCAGCCATCCGCTCCCATTTCTCTGCCATCTCGCGAGCGGCTGAAACATACCTGACAGCCTGTTCCTTATCTCCCAACATCTCGGCCAACTTTCCATATCCGGCAATCCCTATGATCGCCTTTATCGAAAGGTTTGCATTATGGGCCAGGTGTCCGGCAAAATCATCCGTACACAACTGATTTTCCGGATCAAGTCCCTCTTTCAGCAAATAATTAGCCCAAACACCCAACGTCTTCCAATGTTCACGAGCATAATCCGCATTACCTTCGCGCAGAGCGATGGCAGTTGTCAGAATCAACATATTCCCACATTCTTCGACCGGCATATCGAAAGGATATGTCTGCCCGTTGGCATGAGGATAGGTTCCGACATCATGGGCGGCAAAAGGCTTGTTCCATCGTCCGCTTTCGCTGTAATGGAAAATCGGATTCAGCATTCCTTTCAATAATTCCGGATTATAAAGTAAGAACAAGGGGGCAGACGGATACGTCACATCAACCGTACCGATCGAACCATTGCTAAAATTCTCCTTGGAAAGAAACAACAGATTCCCGTCTTTATCTTCTATAAGTTTGTGGGCCGCCACCGCCTGGCGGTAAGCAATGGCACAAAGTTCTGCATATTCTTTTCCACCGGCTTTTTCCGCGTCTTCCATCAGACGAGTGTCGAAATTACGGCAGCGCTCCATAACCGAACGATATTCCTTCGCTGATTCTTCAAATGCCTGCCGGATATTTTTCTTACCGTTATGTTTCCAATACGCCATCCGGTTATCCTTGAAATACTGGATGGCATACAAGTCGTCATAGCCCACCATCAGGAACCCGGCCTTCGGAGAAGAAGACACTGCCTCCAAAATATGGCTGTAGACAAGTTGTTTCCGATCGCCAACCTCCATCACCGTCTCCTTTTCCACTTGTGCCGCCAAATAGAAATAACCCCAGTCAATACGGACATCATCCCCTTTGCGTAACAAAACAGCCTGCTCAGCCGTTCCTGTCTTCAAATAAGAAATACCGTTTTCCACCTCCCTCTCAACCATGACCGCCTGATCCTCCGTGTTGACGGCCAAAGATGAAAAAGCTTCGACACTCACCCGTACCTCATGCTTCTTTTGATCTGCCGAACGAACCTGCCAAGAAATATAATTGACCGGCATGGACATCCGATCCAAATCATCCAGCAATAACGGAGCCGTAAAAACGACATCGAGCAAAACCGGACCACATTCAAATGTATAATAAGTTTGCGTGGGAAGGACATTCACAGACAACTGTCGGGCAGCAGTCGCAAAACGAACCGATGCTCCCTCTTCCGGTGTTTCCTTTCCCATGAAACGATAAGAAACACCATCCACATCCACTACCCCCAACAAGGCCTGTTCCTTGCCGGTCCAATGGCGGGTCACATCAGCATTCAATTCATCTGCAAACGACCAAACGCTGGTATATGGATCTACGGAAATAAGCGGATAAGAAGGAGCGCGCAATGCGTTCCTTTTATCCGGCTCAAACAAACTCCCTGAACCGCAGGACACGTTCAGCAGTATCCCTTGGCAACAAATCAATAGTATCAGAAAGGCCTTCTTCATTTCTAATAAATATATATATAATTAAACACAAACTGACTTGATAATAAATCATGTGCAAAGGTATTCTTTCGCCTTCTATCACATTTTCAATTATCAATCATTTACTTTCAAATATCAATCAAAACTACATGAAATCAGCTTGATACGCAAAACCGGATAGGATAACCGTTTTTCAAGCATCCTATCCGGCAATAACCTTATCACTTCAACCGAACCACTGGCGAATAGATAGCCTGATCCGCTCCGTTAGCCAAAACACCGACACGAGCGTAAAGGGCTTTTGCCTTTACTATTTCGGTATTACCGCTAATATCGGCAGAAAGATTCACGCTACCGGGAACGACATCCGAGAAGTCCTGACGGTACAAGTTGTTGACATCATCCGCAAATTGCGTCTTGCTTAATAACAACATCACCCGACTGATCTTCGCATCCGGCACAATCCTGTTAATCATAAACGACGCGTTCATTGCCGATCCCGTAACAGACAATTGTTCGTTCGAAATCATAAAATACGGAGTAACTTCCAGATTCACTTCCGTATGTCCTTTCAAATTCACGGTTACGGACTCATGATTATTCACCCACGGTCCGTTCCCGTCTCTTGTCGTCAAACGATATTCACCATCAAACAAAAGAGCGGAGAAAGTACCATCTTGTCCTACAAAAACAGAAATCGGATCATTCTTCTCATAACCATCCTGATACAACTGCAACTGGACTGCTTCGCCGGTTCCACGCAAGTTCAAAGCCTGTCCCTGATAAGTAACTCTACCAACCAGTTTGGATTCCGGCGCATCAAAATTATCTTTTCCACAGCCGGAAAACAATACCAGCAGTAAAATTACCGAAAAAATATTAGATATAATCTTCATACTCATGCATTTTTAATTATTGATACGGGTTCTTTACCAACTTAGGATTATTGTTAACCCAGCCCAAATCGAGGAAGTTGTAATAATTCTGCATCCGGAAATAACGTGCATTCGGAGACATGAACAAGAAGTCTTCCACAAACACCCACTTGCCGTCATTCGGGTCACCCGGTGCAACCACACGATACGGCCAAAGGCGACGGTGACGAGCCTGCGGATCATTGTTGTTTCCATTCCAGACCTTATCAGCCAAACGCCAACGCTTCATATCCCAATAACGATGGTCTTCGAAAGCAAATTCAACGCGATATTCATGCACGATATTCTCAAATGTAACAGTTTCCAACGGCTTCACACCTGCACGATTACGCACGGCATTGATAAATTCGGCTGCACGTCCGTTTTCCAGTTCGAAAGACGCTTCGGCCGCAATCATATAGGCTTCAGACATACGGAAACGAGGCATCCACATTTCGGAATTACGACCACGCGTCGATGCTCCAGGAGTTTCATCAATAAATTTACGATAATAAAAACCTGTCTTATTAACATACTGTTCATTAGACTCTTTCGGACCGTTCAATGCAGTCAAAGCATTTCCATTGGCGTCTTTAGAGTCCAAATCACCAGCTATCAGCTCCCATTCTCCATTATTCTTTACCAACTGACCTGCCTGCAATACGACCGGAACACTTTTCAATTCCGCACCCGGATAAAGGATAGTTCCCCATAAACGAGGATCACGGTCTTTGAATGGAGCATCAGACGAATCATAAAACTTAAATGTCCCATTTTCAGAAGTCACGACCTTACTATCCGTCCCAGGGGTATCCGTATCAAGCAATTCATAGGCTTCAACCAGATTTAAAACAGGACCGCCATAACTATTGTCAATATCCTCCGCATGAGACTTAGGAATATTATATTTCGTAAACTCAACAGTCTGCCCCGGATATTTATAATCCCGTGCCCAAATAACTTCTGTATTATTGTCTTTTACGGATGTCGCCTCATAAAAGTTTAATCCCTTATTGTCCGGACGCCGATCCTGCAGAATATAAGGACTGTCTTTAATCACATTCTCTGCGGCAGCCAAAGCCGTTTTATAATAATCAGATGCCTTATCAGCCGGAATCCCAACTTCCCCTCCCTCTGTTTTAATCGGAGTTGACATTTTATTATTATAATTAGCGATCGAAGCAGCATAGACAGCGGCACGCGCTTCCAACATCTTAGCCGTCCACCTATTTGCACGAGCAGAATTTATCTGTTTCTCCGCCGGCAATAAATTATAAACAGCCTGGCATTCACTTATGATATAATCATACATCTCTGCTTCCGTCGAACGTGGAAACTGCATCGTAGTTATATCCATACCAGATTGATAGTCAAACACCTCATCTCCGATTATCGGCATACCGCCCAAACCACGGCACATATTGAAATAACACCAAGCACGTAAAAAACGCGCCTCCCCTTCTAATGGAGCTTTCTCAGAATCTTTCAGGACTTCCGTTTCACGCAACCCTTTTAAAAACTGATTCACATTACGGATGAACGTATAATCATACACTCGCCAAAGATCATCTTCGAACGTAGAGCGTTGATCCGGTCCTCCATCCATTTTTGCCGCATCATCAATATAAGTCATGGAATAGCTATCATTTATGTGTTGTCCCCATGTTACGCGACCATAATAATTCGCTAAAACAGATTTAATCATCACCGCATCACCAAAAATCTGGTCATCCGTCATGATCTTATCTGGCTCACGATCCAAAAAATCACTACAAGCCGTTGCCGAGAACAAACAAACTGCCAAGGCCGACATTATATATATCTTCTTCATTTCTACCTAAAATTTAAGGTTTACACCAATATTTATAATACGCGTTGTCGGATATCCCAAACCATTTCCTTCCGTCGATTCAGGATCAATACCCGGAGCATTGGTAAATGTCAACAAGTTGGTCCCCGCCACATAAAAGCGCAGATCCGAGATCAACGCTTTTTCCACAATATGTTTCGGGAGCGTGTATCCTAACTCCAAATTACGTAATTTGACATACCGGACATTCTTTTTCCAGAAGGTACTGTTCCAATAATTACTGTGCGAACTATTTCCAATCAACAACATCGGATATTTTCCCGGTATCAATTCACTGTCTGCATCCCAAATATCAGACAAACGCCATGTGTCTTCCATATAATATTGCGGGTTGTTACCACCATCATGGAACGGGTTACGTTGTTCCCATTGCTGATACCAGGATCCCATCGCGCCACCGGTAAAATCGAACGCCAAATCAAATCCTTTCCAACCGAATGAAAAATTCAAACCGAAATTAAGAATGGAATCTTCCCGATATCCAATCGGACGTTCATCCAAACTATTAATCACACCGTCACCATTCACATCCTTATATTTGATGTCACCCGGACGAAGCGTCTTATTACCCTGACGGTCATTGTCGATCGGATAAGTGGCGATCTCTTCCCAACTATTGAACTGTCCGATTGCTTCCAATCCCCAGTTCAGATAACCGAAACGATGGTTCAACGAATTGCGATACACATCCCAAGAATTGGAGAAACGCGGTTTATACTGTTCCCAATCATAGAAACGGGAATACGTAATATTACCGCCGATAGAATATGTGAAGTCCTCTACCCGGTCTGTCCACCGAACAGCCGCATCATACCCCATGTGCACATCCGAATTCAAGTTTTCTTTCGGTAGGCTGAAACCGACTTCCGATGGCAACAGGACATCATAACGAGATGCAGGAAGCCCGTCACGCTGACGGCGGAAAAAGTCGAACTGCCCCGTCAAGCGATTATCCAAAAAAGCAACATCAAAGCCGACATCCAGAATTTTAGCCTTGATCCAAGACAATGTCGTCACCGGAAGTCCGCGCGGAACCGAACCTATCGTATATTTCCCATCAATAACAGAACCGCCATTCTTATAGTTATAACCGCTCATATAATCGAACGCCGCATATCCGGAAACGTTATCGTCACCCACCATACCGTATGATCCACGGATTTTCAAATCGCTGAAAATATTCGATAGCTTGGATTCCTTCCAGAAATTTTCTTCCGAAATACGCCAACCGACAGAAGCGGAAGGGAAGAATCCCCAACGATGATCAGGCGGAAATTTCCAAGATCCATCATAACGAGCCGAAAATTCAACCAGATATTTATTGGCATAATCATAGTTGCCACGGAACATCCACCCCAAACGTGCCTCCGTTTCATTACCCTCATCATTATATGTATCCATCGTCTCATAATCAATCAGATGTAACGCATTAGCCGTCGGAATAGCATGCAGCCAGGAAGTCGGCGTATCTCGCTTAATCGATTCAACCCCGGCAACAGCGGCCACATTATGATCTCCAAACCTTTTATTGTAAGACAGTTGAATATTCGACATCAATTCTTCGTTGTGTCCCACACGTCTTTCTCTCCAAGGATTATTATTCTCGAAAATCACCGGATAAGTATCCGTCGCTTCATCATAGCCATACAATTTATACGTATATTCCTGATTATTCATCTGCTGATATGCCAGATAATATCCGACCAAAGCCTTTGCCTTCAAACCATCGAAAATATCATATTCCGCCGTGGCTTGTAATTGCGCCACACGCCAAGTTTCTTTATATTCTCCGGACAATTCATAATTCAACCATCCGAAATTCGTCGCGGCATTAGAAGAAGTCAATGTCGGATATTTAGGATTGTCATTTGCAAAAGGACGCTTTGTCGGCAAATTTCGATATGTCCCAAAACGAGGCATCCAATAATCATCTGCCTCCGGAACACCCGGATTTTTCCTTTCTTCTATACGGCCATTCATGGAAGCTCCCACTTTCAAACGAGAAGTAATTTGCGTGTCTATGTTCATCTGAACATTGGTACGTTTAAATCCTTATTGCTTGTTAATGGCGCTAGCCAAGACTTCCCCGAGAAATATTGTTCAAACCCGGTGTTTTCATTTCCTGTAGGGAATTCACTAATTTTTGGAATTTCAGTTTTCATTTCTTGTGCGTTTATATTGCCAATGGAGATTAATGTGATCAACATGGCAATGGTTATTTTCTTTATATTCATATTTGTTTTCTTGATTTTATCCATATCACAAAATTATTTAAGATATTCCATTACTTTTGTATACCAATTACTGATAAGTGTAACAGAATTACTGATTTTACAATCTATAGAATCTTGAAGTTGATGGCTTTTAAACAAATATAGGGGAAATCTCAAATTGGCGAGATTGGACAATTGTCCGTCTGTTGGGATTATGTATTTTTGTCATCATAAGAATCTATAGGATGAAGCCTGATACGGAAAACATATATCAACGGAAAATCAATCAAGTAATTGATTATATCAATGCGAATTTGCATCTCCCTTTACGACTGGATATAATAGCCGGGCAAGTAAACGTGTCCGAGCGGCAGCTACTACGTATTATGAAAGGAGCCTTGAATGAGTCATTATATGCTTATGTGGCGAGGCAACGTGTAGAGCGAGCGGTTCTATATATGCATACGGAAGATATGAGTCTGGCAGATCTAGCGAGTCGGGTAGGCTATGATAACCCCCAATCTTTCTCGAAAGCGTTCAAGAAACAATTCAGCGTATCTCCGAAAGCTTATATGGATAAGTTGCGAGCACGTCTGAGAGAAGAGACCGAGAAGTGGAGTAATGCTTCGGTCGGGAAGGAGATTATTCCATCAGGGATGTTCGGTACGATTCGTTTGCAGAAAGGAAAATATGCGGTTTATACCTTAAAAGGTAGTTATGCGGGATTACAAGAACTATATAATACTATAAATATAGATTTCAATTATACCAAACGGCATGGAATGGCGTTTGAGGAATATGTGAGTTATTCGGAAGAGGATGACGATACCCAAGTGACAAAGATTTATATACCAATAAAATAAATTAGTATGGAAACAAAATTTTGCCAAAGCTGCGGTATGCCGCTGCAAAAGAATGAGGAGTTAGGAACGAACCATGACGGAAGCAAGAATGAGGAATATTGTTGCTATTGTTATAAGGACGGGGCCTTCACGATGGCTTGTACGATGGATCAGATGATCGATCATTGTGCCCAGTTTGTCGATGAGTTCAATAAAGATGCGGACTTTCATTATACGAAAGAGGAGGCCGTAGCGAATATGAAATTATTTTTCCCGACATTGAAGCGCTGGGCGGTGCGATAAGCCTCTATAAAAAGCGTCTATCTGTGCTTCGGCTTGCTGGATTAGTTTCACTGGAATGCGGGGCTTCTTCTCGAAAAAGTCCATTTCTATTTGAATGGTGTTTTTTTTAATGGAGCGGCTCCAATTACCTATTATCTTTCCGTTATACAAGATAACCGGGTAGAAGGTACCGAATCGGTTGAACGCTTTTGGATGATGTTCTAGCGGCAATACGTCCGTACGGTTCTTGTAACTGATCAAGTATTCATCGAAGGCGGGGAGGAGACGCAGTACAGGTTTGCTCTCATTTTTTCCTTTCCATGATTGGTGGATGAAATATTCACGAGAATCGAACGTCTCGGTCATTAACTCCGTCTTGATCAGATTGATAGCGAGCCTACACTCGGTAGCGGTTAGCCCGGACCACCAAACAAAATCCTGTAACTGGGCAGGGGAGTGGCTTTGAAAATATCTGGATGCCAATCTCGCCAGAGCCTCTTCCCTGCAAAGTTCACGAGTAGGAGGGACACGTTCGTCCAATAAGGCGTAAGTCGTTTTCTTTCCTTTATCGATCCCGCTACAGACGATGCCTTCCACCTCACCCCATGTAAGGAAAAGGTTTACGTGATCTATGGTGGGCAAAATCCCGGATTTTTGCAATTCCGTCGTTACTTCTTGTTTGGTCAGGCTTTTGTATCCTTCCAGTATCTTTCCGATCTGATCTAGGTATCTTGTGAACAGCGTTTTTTCTATCTTCCCGAAATGTCCCTTGGCGTACGACATAACGGCAGCCTTGATACGCTCGGAAGATAGCATAAGCATCCAACGGATATCCTCGGCGGCCACGAAATGCCAAGTAGGACGCATCACATGGGTACGTAGAATATCACCTTTGTACAAAGCCTCATTTACCGTTTCAAGGGAAGAGGATCTCAAGCGAATACCGATCGCCCATTTGGCCATCTCATACTCCTGCGCCTGGATAGCGCCCATCCAAGAGACCAACTCTTTCGGGGACTCGAATCGGGGTTGTTCCAATTGTTGGCTAGCTACTCGTATATGTGTTATCATAATATATGAATATAAACGCAAATGTACGAAATAAAGCGTTAAACATCCCATAATCTTGAAGATATACTCATTCTTTTTGTACCTTCACGCTAGAAACAATTAGTGAAATTTATGACGATAGCGTATTTAAATGTGGCTACGGACCGGCAACACTTGGATATTCAAAGGGAAGAGATCTCTTCTTTTGCCGCGGCCAAAGATATCCATGTGGATAAATGGGTCATGGAAGTATCCGGAGAGAAAGCGAAACAGCCGGGACCAAAGTTAAAACTTGTTCTCGAACGCTTGAAGAAAGGGGATGCCTTGATCGTATCGGATATTACCCGTTTGTGTCTTACCTTATATGAGTTGATGGGGATACTTACCGTTTGCATGGAGAAGGACGTGACGGTCTATTGTATAAACGACCGTTATATATTCGATGACCGGATGGATCGCCAATTGAT
>ENA-ORTS01001849-ORTS01001849.1-human-gut-metagenome-genome-assembly--contig:-NODE-1849-length-13594-cov-4.572494_pt1 | contig 13594 bp, 14 predicted proteins | sample MGYA00241911_ERZ509186 | MGnify/ENA primary metagenome ERZ509186 (study PRJEB26280, sample SAMEA2338852) | human gut metagenome | biome: human gut; feature: human-associated habitat; material: faeces...
AACATGGCAAAGCTGGTTTCGTTGAAAGCTATCGCTGAGTATCTTGGCAACGCTGTTGCGAAGTTTAACGACTTCTATGAAGCAACAGATCTGTTTCATAATGCCATGGGCAATCTGAGCGGTGAAGCCGATACGCTCATTAGCAAGATGCAGGGTTTGCTTGGCGTTGACCCGACCAAAGCGATGACTTACATGGCTACTATCCAGAGCTTGGGTACTTCGTTTGGTCTTGCCAGCGACAAGGCATACATTCTGTCTAAGAACCTGACCCAGCTTGCCTATGACGAAGGCTCCTATTGGAACAAGGACGTTGCAGAAACCTTTACCGCAATGTCCTCCGCAATCTCTGGCGAGATTGAGCCTATTCGCCGTTTGGGCGTTGATCTGTCTCAGGCACGGTTGCAGCAGGAGCTTCTTGCTTTAGGCTTTAACAAACAGGTTTCTAGTCTGTCTCAGGCGGATAAGGCAGTTCTGCGTTACATTGCCATTATGAAGCAGACTGCTAACGTGCAGGGCAACCTTGCACAGACCATCCAAAGCCCTGCGAACCAGATTAAGATTCTGAAAGCTCAGTTGGATATGCTGGCGAAGTCTGTTGGCTCTCTGCTCTACCCTGCCATGAAATCCATTCTTCCCCCGCTGATTGCCGCCGTACAGCTCATTCGAGAATTTGTTGAGTGGGTGGCAAAGCTGATGGGTGTAAAGGTTGTGTTTACTGATTTCACCAAAAGCGCTGACAGTGTTGGCGGCATCGGCGACGCAATGGATGACACGGCAGACTCCACCAAGAAAGCCGCCAAAGCCCTCAAGGACTACACGATGGGTTTTGATGAACTGAACATCATTGACCCCACACAGGGAAGCTCTGGCTCTGGCGGCGGTGCATCTGCTGGCAACATCTTGGGCGATGTAGACCTGTCCGGCTACGATATGTTCAAGCAGTACAACGAAGAGTTTGCAAAGCAGATTGATGCTATCAAGCAGAAAATCAAGGCTATGCTTCCTCTTATAGCGACTGTAGCAACCGCCCTTGCCGCTTGGAAGCTCACAAATCTTATTACGGATATTGTGGATGCTATTTCCAAAATGAACGCATTGAAATCCATTGTTTTGGGTCTTGGCGTTTTTACAGTAGGTGTCGTTCTTGAAATTACAGGCATTAAAGACGCGATTGAAAATGGCGTAAATGGAAAGAATTTCGCTGAAATTGTTCTTGGCGCTTTGATTGGAACTACAGGTGCGGCCATTCTCGGCAAAGGAATTGCTCAGTTTATCGTGACCGGCTTTGGCAATACTGCTGTTGGAGCGGCCATTAAAGCGGCTGGTGGCTCTACTGCTGGCGCGATTATTGGAGCAGCAGTTGGCGGAGTAGTAACCGGCATACCTATGTTTGTAACGGGCGTTTACGATGCTGTCAAGAATGGCTTAAACACGTTAAACGGAATTTTGATTCCGCTTGGCTCGACAATGGCTGGCGCAGGCATTGGTGCAATTATCGGCTCTCTTGGAGGCCCGATTGGTACAGGCATCGGTACGCTGATTGGTTTGATTGTTGGTGGTCTGACCGATGTTGGAATTGCGATTTATCAAAACTGGGACAAAATTACAGAATCTCTCGACAAGGCAAGCGAGAGCTTAAAAAACTGGTTTGTCGGCGTTGGCGAGTGGTGGAATAAAAAGTGGCAAGGGTTCAGCGCTAATTTTCAGACTGCATGGGACAGCTTGCCCGGATTTGTTCAGCATCCAATTCAGGCACTTGGCCAAGCGAGTGCAGGCTTAAAGCAGTGGTTTGTCGGCGTTGGCGAATGGTGGAGCCAGAAGTGGGCCGGGTTCAAAGAAAACTGGGACAAGGCTTGGAACAGTTTGGTTGATACAATCAAAAATCTCCCCGCAAAATTTTTGGACTATGGCAAAAACATCGTTCAAGGCTTGATTGATGGTATCAACAATGGCATTGAGAATGCAAAGAAAACTGTTGGTGGGCTTGCAAAAGCCATCATTGACAAGTTTACAACTGAGACTGATATCCACTCCCCTTCCAAGCTCTTTGAACAGTTTGGTATCTACATCGACCAGGGCCTTGCAAACGGCATCACCGCCGCTCAAGGCTATGTTGACGAAGCCATGCAGGGTCTTATCAATGGCGTGACTAATGCCGGAAACCAGTTCATCGAACAGGGCAAGCAGACTGGTATTGGCTTTGTGAATAACCTTGACCAGACTCTCACTAGCACTTGGCAGCAGCTCGATACCAACTTGCAGAATGATTTCTTTGGCACCATTCAAAACCTTTGGGAAGCCGCTCAAAGTGGCGATGTGAAGACCATCGGTACGACGATTGCTGCCGTGTTGTGGCACGCAATGGGCGAAGAGCAGCGCACTCAAATCAAGACGATCGCAACCAACATGATTACCGACTTGAGCACGCAGTTGACTAATGCACTGTCTACGCTGTCCGCACAGGCGTATCAGATTGGCGGCGAGCTTCTGAACGGCATTACCTCGAAATTCGGCGAGATTTTGCAGAAGACCAAGCAGCTTGGCGGTTCCCTCAGCTCAACGTTCCAGGCTGTGAGAGGGCCGTTGAAATCTGTCGCTACGGCAATTAGCGCGGCTCTTTCTGGCGGTCTCGCAAGTGCTTTCCCGACCATCTATGCGTCTATGGGCACTTTGATTTCTACCATTGGCGCATCGTTTGTGGCGATGCTTAACGCCATTGGTGCGGCGTTGTCTGCTACTATTTTCGGCATTCCTGCCGGACTGGTTGCTCTTGGTGCTGCGGCTGTCCTTGCCGTTTCCATTGCCAGCATCGTTGGTGGCATGGGCGGCAAAAAGAGCTCTTCCAGTAGCTCCTATGGCTCTACTGGCTACGATGAATCCGACTTGGGGCAGATTGATTACAGCAATGTTCCTGGAACATCTCAATACAACGATGCAAACAGCGGATTGCAGAGCAGCTATACTGCAAGCGCAACACAGCAACTCAGTGCATCGGAAATCAAAGAAGCTGTGTACAACGGCGCGTATAACGCACTGTTAGATTATAAGCAGCGCTACAGCCACGAAGATAAGAACAATATCATCAAGTTGTTTATCGATGGCAAGCAGGTTACTGCCGCAGTTGAAAAGACGCAGAGTGACCGCGGGCGTGCCATCATGGGCAACGAAGCATACAGTTACTAAGGAGGTGGCTCACTTTGGCAATTCCGGCGCTCATTACGATTGACGGCAGAGAAATGCCTGAGCCGTCTTCTTATGAAGCGACAACCAGCACGATCGTTGACTCTGGCCGTAATGTGCAGGGCAAGGTGGTCGGCTCTGTTGTTCGGCATGACGTGGCGAAAGTTTCCGTGAAATGGAACTACCTTACTGCTGAACAATGGGCCGCTGCCATTAGCCCCTTCACTACCAAGTTTTACTGCTCCGTTCGGTTTTTAAACCAAGCCACGAACGCATACGAGACGCGGCAGATGTATGTTTCCGATCGAACGGCTGGTATGTGGCGTAGAGGGCCTAAAACCGGCAAGATAATGGGCTGGACTAATTGCGCACTTGCGCTTGTGGAGGTTTGATGTATGGAACATCCATCTCAAGCATGGCTTGATAAGTTCAACGATACTCTTGTGCCGGAAGAGTTTGTTGAGATTTCTTACAATAGCACCGAACCAGGCGTTCAAGAGGATGCCACCGCAAGCGCAACTGCACAGGTTCCTTTTGGTAATATCGAAAATACCACGAAGGAACCTGACCGTGTATTGACGAAATATGCAACAGGGGAAACAAATCTGCACGTTCTGGACGGTAGTTTCAGATTGTTGCCGGATTCTGTCCCCTATGCGGATGCCGGTTTTATCAGTCAGACGCTCGTGAGCCATTCCAGCCACCCGCGCATTATTCTTTCGTTCGGCAGCGTGCACACACGCGCCGTTCCTGGCTTGACGGTCGTTTGGTCGTCCATGATGAACGAATGGGCAGCTAAATTCAAGCTCACGGCCTATAAGGGAACCGCCGTTGTGAGTACCATCACTGTGTCGAACAACAGAAGCGTTTATTCTGAGACCGAATGGGAAATTTACGGTTACGACTCCATTGCCATTGATATTCTGGAATGGAGCATTCCGAATCGCCGCGCTCGCATTGAATGGATCATGGTCGGCTTTCACAAGGTATATAGCAAAAAAGACCTTGTTTCGTACACGCACACATCCAGCCGAGACCCGATCTCGGCGCAGCTTCCTAAAGACAGCATCGAATTCTCTTTGGACAACAGCCAAAAAACGTGGGATGCTATCAACCCTCGCGGCATGTTTCGATATCTGTATGAACGGCAGGAAGTGGACGTCCGTTATGGCATGGATGTGGATGGAGAAACGCAATGGATTAATGGCGGCAAATTCTATCTTTCGGAATGGAGCGTCCCTTCTAATGGCCTGGAAGCGTCTTTCACGGCTCGTGATGCCCTTGAGTTCATGATGACCTCAAACTACACGGGTCGAAAGACGGGCACGCTTTATCAGATGTGCTACGACGCACTGGAGACATTGCCCTCTAATGTTCCTTCGTTCTACATTTCCGAAGAGCTAAAAGAATACAGCACCGATATTTCTTCCGAAAAAACTTCGTACAAGAACTCAGACATCCTGCAATTGGCCGCAAACGCAGCGGGTATGGCTTTGTACCAGACGCGAGATGGTCACATTCGTATCGAGCGAGTCAACTTGACCGCAGAAGAGGGAACTGAAGTATACGAGATTCCAGTTATCAATAACTTCCAGTGGCCTGAAATCTCTTTTGCGTCCCGCGTCAAGAATGTGTCTTGCAACGTTAATGGCAAAGAGCATCTGTACCCGGAAGGCTCTAACGCGGAAGGCGTCACCCAGACCGTCAGCAACGAGCTGCTGACCGAAGCAATGCTTGTCAAGAGCAAAAACTCCATCACTGAAGCTTATGCTATGCTAGCAAACCGCAAAAAGGTCGAACTTGAGTATCGCGCCAGCCCGCACATCGATGCATTTGACCACGTAAAATTCAATCACAACTTTGGCTACGCATCCATCGTCTTCGTAACGGAAAGCAAATACCAGTATACGGGCTGTTTCAAAGGCACGATTTCCGGCTATGTCCTGGCAGACGTTTCGTCCGTGTCTTTGTCCTCGTCTTCTCTGTCGTTGATTTACAATGAGCCAAAGGTGTTGACCGCAGAACTTCTGCCTTATGACCCCGACTTGCCTACTGTCAGCTGGCGCGCTTCGCCGGAAGGAATCGTCACGCTTCGCGTTCTTACAAACGAATCCGGCAAATCCACCTGTGAGGTCAAGTACAATCGCAAGGGAAATGCTACCGTTTCGGCATACGTTGGCTCTGTCAGCTCGTCAATCCCGGTCGTCAACAACTCTCCTTCTTTGTACTTGAGCACACGCGCTCTTGGCGTTCGTTGGGGCGCTCCGCAGGATATCACCGCAACGTTTGTACCTAATAACTACGGGGCTCCTGAAATCAACTGGTCTGCGTCTCCTTCTGACGTTGTTCGGCTGGATATCGTAGCCAAGAGCAACGGTTCTTCGACCTGTCGCGTGACCTGGCTCAAAAAAGGTAGCGCAACAATTACCGTTACCGCTGCTGAGGAAAAATCAACCTGTTCTGTCGTTGCAAGCCCTGCTACAATTGGCTCTCTTCCCATCGGAACAACACTTTATATCAAAGAAAGCAATCAAAGAACCGCATTTGTTCTTGCAAAGCATGATTATGAAGAAGCTTCTTCTAAGTGGCCAACATTCCCCGGAAACGGAAAAGGCCTTTCTTTGCTCGCTCGTTCTTCCAAGACTGTACTTTCGCATGTGTGGAACATCAAAAACGCTTCCTATAATAGTCGTTTTACCAATATATATTCCGGTAGCACTATTGACGAGTGGTTGAACGGCGAATATTTCAGAACGCTCGACTCTAGTATTTCCAGTAAAATCAAGAATACAAACATCCGAGTCTCTCCCGGTCCTCAAACTTATAAAGACGATGACGGCAATTCTCATACGACTGATGGCTCTGCGGTCACTTGGATATCTCGCAAAGTTTTCCTCTTGTCTGCAATAGAACTTGGCATGAGCTCTAGCGTTTCTGGCATTACTAAGGAGGGCACGGCTTTGCCGAATTGCAGTGAAATGCTTTACAACATTATCGGAAGTTCTAATTATGCATGGACTCGCTCAAGATGTTTTGATGCAACGTCATTCGCTTATCCGGAATCTTTCAAGTATAACAATTCTGCTGTTGTTTCTCCGTCCAAGTCTAATAATAGCTATTATACATATACGACAATTTCTAATGTCACAAAAAAGTATCCTGTTCTTCCGGCATTTACTCTTCCTGCCACATTGGAAGTTGATGTTAATGGAAACGTTCTTTCTTAACAAGGAGGCTTTATGGCAATATGGATTACAGACCGCACGCAGTCAGACGTTGACCGTGTGAACGAACTGCACGATAAAGCCAACGTTGGAACGTGGACGGAAGAAGAGCGGATAGAATGGGCAGCTGGCATGAAAGGTGCGTTGAGCTACATGGACTACAACCGCATCGAAAGTGGTGTGTCCGAGCTTGCCGCTACACTTGGCGCGTCTGTTTCTATCAAAACGAACTGGACGGTGGAAGGATACATGACCACAAGCGACGCAAATCGCTGGCTATCGAACGTGTCCAACATTCGGGCCAAGTGCAGCGGCCCCGGTGGTCTGCCAAGCACTCCAACCAGCATGGATAAGTTGGCATACAAGACCATGAATGAAATCGAAGAAATTTTGGCCAAGATAGAGCGAATCGCAAACGATCATTTGCTTTACTGCGACGAGCCAATCTGTGGAGGTGAACCTTACTATGGTATTTGTTGACCGCAAGGCAAAGTACCCAGGCCGATGGACAATGAAAAAATCTGACGGCACATCGGAAGTTGTCACGTTGGTTCGCAATGATGAACCTGAGGTTGAAGGCACTCCGATGAACGCGGAGACGCTGAATACTTTAAGTGACGTTGCGGGCGCGGATGTTGCGCGTATACAGGCGGAAACTGCCGCAAAGAAGTCGGAGGAAGACCGTAAGAAAGCGGAAGCTGCCGCAGAAAACGCCGTCAACGACGCAACAAAGCTTATCAAAGGCTACACAGACAGCGCTCTCTCCAGCAAAGAAGCTGCCGAGAAAAGTCGGATTGATGCCAACACATCCCGCGAACAAGCTCAAAAAGCGCAGAAAGCTGCAGAGGACGCCGCAGAACTGGCTGGCTCAAGAGCTGGAACAGATAAGACCTTAAGTAAAGAAAACGCTCCAGCAGATGCAAAGGCTGTTGGGGACGCGCTAGACATCAATAAGCTTATTGAAGCCTTAGATGTAGAAAACAATATCCCTAAAGATTCAGATTACTTTGTTGGACAGCATGTTAATGGCGAAAACGAGTCTGCTGTGAGTTATCGCCGCAAGCCACTGAGCGCTCTCTGGAACTGGATTAAAGCGAAACTTGGAAGCGCTGCGTTCAAAGCAACTCGGACGCTGACGAGTGTAGGACCAAGTGGCTGGAAAGATGCTGCAACCGACCAGCAGTATGTGCCGGATATGGGTTTTATGGCCTATTGGAATGGCGCATACAGCGGAACTTCGTCGAATCTGGCGTACTGTAACCAAGGTGCATTTGGAAGTATGATCAAAGTGGCGGCACGAAAGAATCACAATACAAGTGATACGTGGATTCCAGTCTGGTCAAACGACAATTTGGACTACATCCTGAAAAGCGAGTTGAACGTGAAGTACGCTAATGGCGCAGGCAACGCGAACGGTTTTACCTTTGGTGCACAATCAAGCGACCCCGGTGCGAACTCTAGCTTGACGACCAATAAAGTTCTGTTTGTCTACGAATAAGTTCAAAATGGAGGATGACATGGACGAGAAGACGATCGCGCCGGGCTACGAAGTGCCCGTATTGGACGAAGAGAAGAACGACAACTATGCTGCGGTGGAAGCGGCGGTGAACGAGCACAACCAAACCGCACAGCCGGGCGAGAAATACTGGGGCATCTCCCTCGAAAACGAGAAGTACACCGTATACGAGTACGGCAAAGTGCCCACCCCGCCCACCGAGGAAGAGCAGATGGAAACGCTGCGGGCAAAGAAGCTGGAGGAAGCTTCCGACGCCTGCGAAGCAGTCATTACGAGCGGCATCGACGTGCTGTTTGGCGACGGCAGGCAGGAGCATTTCTCGCTGGAAGTGCCTGATCAATCCAACATTGACAGTATTTTCAGCGCGGTGTTGCTTGGTGCCACGGCCTATCCTTACCACGCAGACGGAAAGCAGTGCAAGCTGTACTCCGCCGCCGACATCGTGACGCTGTACACGGCAAAGCAGAGCACCATCACCCAGCAGACCACCTACAACAACGCTTTGCGGCAGTGGATCGGCCGGGAGACGAGCCTTGAGGTGCTGAAGGGCATCTTCTATGGCGTGGAGCTGCCGGAGGACCTGAAAGCCGAGGTGGCGGACATCCTGCAGAAGGCAAAAGAGCAGGTGGAGGCCATTGCGAAGAAGCTGGAGACCTCTCAGTCTCACTGACGCTTGCGCGAAAAATTCAAAATGGAGCAATGGATCGGATGAAACGGGAATTTGTGAAACTATCCATCTTAGCGGTGCTGGGCGGGATGCTCTACATGGGTGTGGAGCTGCTCTGGCGGGGGCGCACCCACTGGACCATGGGCATCGTGGGCGGGGTGTGCTTCGTGCTCATCGGGGGCTTAAACAACTACCTGCCCTGGGAAATGCCCATCTGGAAGCAGGCGCTCTGCGGCAGCGCCCTGGTGACCGCCGTGGAGCTGGTGGCGGGGATCATCCTGAATTTATATCTGGGCCTCGGCATCTGGGACTACTCGGGCCTGCCCTGCAACCTGCTGGGACAGATCTGCCTGCCGTTCAGCCTGCTGTGGGTGGCGATGAGCGTTCTCTGCATTTTTGTGGACGACGCGCTGCGGTGGAGGCTGTTCCACGAGGAGAAGCCGCACTACCGATGGCTTTAAGGAGAAATCAAAATGGGAAAGAATTTATTTGTGGGCGTCGGCGGCAAAGCCCGGCACGTCAAGGCCCTGTACGTCGGCGTCGGCGGAAAGGCAAGAAAAGTCAAGAAAGTGTACGTCGGCGTCGGCGGAAAGGCCCGCCTCGTGTATACGAGCTATGTTGCGGTGACGGGGATTGACCTGGTTCTACCTGATGATATCACGCAGCAGACTGTTACGATTACCGCTGTATTTACGCCAAGTGATGCAACCGACCAAAAAGTCACGTGGAAGTTTGATACTGCCCATACATATATTGACGTGGTTCACACAACGGATACGAGTTGTTTCATTAAAGCAAAAAACATCAATGTTAACGCATATTTTAACATTACGGCTACTGCTAGTAATGGAGTTACAGTAAAGAAAACACTTATACACGCTCCGGTTAGTTTAGGTAGGCCTAATGGCACATGGGCATGGAAGTGATTGTACTGGGACGATAACGAAAAATAATTTTAGTATTCCGCAAACACCATATAATTCTGATTGTGGTTTTCTCTGGAGCTTGCATTGAACCGTCCATTGGGCGGGAGATTTCAAAATGGAGCGCAAAGAAAAAGCAGACAGCCGGAATGAACTACCTGCGAACCATTATTTATCCCGATAGTAGGAGCCGCACTGAACGATTTGTGAAATTTCAAAATGGAGGTGAAAACCATGGGAATCGAAAGTTATTCCCTCGCTAGAATACAATATTCTAATAAACAATAAGGAGGCACGATATGAAAGCACTCTTTGATTTTATCTCCAAGCTTCTTGCAGCCCTCTCCCGCGCTGCCGGAGACAAGGCAGAGGAGCCGGACGCCCCCACTCCTGAAAAAGTGTCCACTGTGGACACCGTACCGGGCTGGACGGGTGAGCCGCCCTACCGCTATCTCGACGTGAGCCGCTATCAGGGCAAAATCACCCTCGACGGCTGGCGCAAGGTCAAAGAGGCTGGCTACAAGGGGGCCATGCTCAAGACCGTGAGCACTAACCGAAAGCTCTCCAAGCGGTCGGACGGCCTGTACATCGACCCGACCTTTGAGACCAACTACCGCAACGCTCGGGCTGCCGGTCTGGACGTGGGCGTATATTACTACACCTACGCCACCAGCGAAGCAATGGCCGATGCAGAGCTGGCCCTTGTGCGAGAAGCTGTGCGGGGCAAAGAGCTCACCATGCCCGTGTGCGTGGACGTGGAGGAAAACAGGATCAAAAAGCTCTCCACGCTTGACCTCACCAACGTGGTGGCGTATGCGCTGGAAAAGGTGGAAGCCATGGGCTTTTACGCCCAGCTGTACACCTACACCCACTACTCCAACATGGAGCTGGACATGGGCCGTCTGGCAAACCGTTGGGACGTCTGGCTGGCCGACTACACGGGCGAAACGCCAAAGGTGGATTACATCTACCACGCCCACCAGCACACCAGCAAGGGCCGCGTGCCTGGCATCTCCGGCAACGTTGACCTCAACGTTACCACCCGCAACTACCCGAAGATCATCAAGACAAAGGGCCTGACACGGATCAGGGAGGGAACATGACTGAAAAAGAAGCTTTGATTTGGATTGTTGGCATCTTGGGCAGTGCGTGCGCGGCAGCGATTACGCTGGACAAGGTGCTGGACATCATCCACAAGTACATCAAAAAGGCACAGGCTCCCAACGATGCACAGGACAAGCGTCTGGATGAGCTGGACAGGCGCGTGGGAGTCATCGAACAGGGGCAGCTCCAGCACAGTGCCGCTCTTGCCAGAGACCTGAAGCGCTTTGACGAAATCGACCGGGTGAGCCGCCTGACGCTGGACGGCGTGCGCAATCTTCTTGACGCCCAGTTGAACGGCGATAATAAAGCCGGTATGGAAAAATCAAAAGCTGACATTGACAAGTATCTTTTAGAGGGAGTGACGACATGGAAGCAGTAAGCAATTTTCTGAGCGCCGTCCCTGGCCCGGTGGCCCTTGCTCTGATGCTGGGCGGCTTTATCTTCTACGCCCTTGGCTGCATCCGGCTGGGGTATGGTGCGGCAGTCAAGCCCACCGTGCTCCAGCTCATCGAGCAGGCAGAAAAGGACATCCAGGGCACCAAGAAAGGCGCGGAGCGCAAAGCCTGGGTGGCTCAGATGCTCCGCGCGGCCCTGGCTTCAAGCAAGTACGGACGTTTTATCTCGTGGGCCATCACCGATGAGACCATTGGGGTGATCATTCAGTTTTTCTTTGACCGCATGAAAGCGGCACTGCAAAAGCAGTAAGGAGGATATCATGGCTGTACCTATGTGCGGCATTATTGCCGCTTCTGCAAACGCTATGAATCAAGCCCGCAAGCATAAAAAGGTGTGCAACCTGAAAGGCGACAATCGAGAGTTTTGCAAAGATTGCCTTCTTGACAAATATGGCGAGTGCATCGAAAAGCGGGCAGATAAGGAGTAAAACCATGAGTAGCACTGCATACGAGCATTTTGTTTGCACCAACAAAATGTATGCCGCACAAGAGCAATTTCGTGATATCACGAAAATGGTCTGCGTATGTTTTCGTGGCTTCACGAAAACATGCCATCTCGGTAACGCCCCCGTAATGGTGCGCAACGCCGGACAGCTGCCGCAGCCTTTCTGGCTCGGTGCTGCCTGTGGCGGCGGCTCGTGTAGTGCTGCCCGCTGCGCTGCAAGGACTTGACCGGAAGCAAATGACCGCTGCTATCAAAAGCGCACCGCTTGGGAGGGTAGACCGAAAGATAGCTCTTTTGCGGTACGTTGAGCGGCTCCCACTGCCGGACATTGCAGCACAGACGCATTACAGCCGGACGGCGGTAAGCTATCGGCTGAAAAGCATTGAAAAAATGCTGGATGTGTGATACTATACTTTTAATTGGGTGCGTTTTCTTGTGAAACGCATTGAAGCGGCAGGCTTTCGGGTCTGCCGCTTTTCTTTTTGCACGAATTATGGTATAATTATCTTAACAAATCCACCCGGCCTCTCGAAGAAGCGCATTAGGGTGTATATCTGAACCCGCTAAGCCTCTCAACGATGCGTATCATGGCGGGTCTTTTAAGATGATACAGTCTCCCGCCCGCCTACTTACAGTGCGTACTATGCGGGAGACGATTTTATATGGTGATGCTTATGTGCAATACAAAAGAAGAACGAGTGGCAAGAATCGCAAAATACTATACAACCTTCCACCTTTTTGGCGATTGGTATCTTGTTAGGCGATATCCTAAACACTTCCATAGTTGGAAGCGGTTCATCCCGTTTTACATTCCTATGCACTTAGGAGTCCCAGATTGAAATGCTACGGCATTTGTAGAGAGCGGCATTGCCTGTGGGCGGTTCCGCTCTTGATTTTACAAAAAATCCCCTGTTTTGTCGAAGACCTGCGTGCCACGCGGGGTACTTTGTAGGCAAAACGGTGGAGTTTTTTGCAAATAAAACGGTAAAACTTTCTGTTTTGTCATCATTTTATATAAGTATATTTATATCTTTAAGTGCTCATGTGGATTTTTCCGTGTGGGCGCTTTTCTTTTTTTGTCCTTCGTTGTGCCTTCGTTGTCCTTCGTTTTTTGCCGATGCGGTACACTGGTCACATCAGGAGGGATGTATTATGATGAGCTATTATCCGACACCCGGAGCGCCTTACGTTCCGCAGCAGTCTGTCAATCCTTACGGCGGCATGGGCACGGTAGGGCTTGCCACTCCCCTGCCAAACACACAGATGCAACAGGCACAGCCGCAGCGTCCGCAGCCGATGAATGGGCAGCAGCCTGTTCAGCAGTCGGCACAGGACGGAGGTTGGTTACTCGGCAGACCTGTTTCTAGCAGGGAGGAGTTTTTGGCGATACCGTCCGACCTGTACGGCAGACCGACCTACTGCCCAGACTTGCGCAGCGGCGTGATCTACTGCAAGCGGCTTAACCCGGATACCTGCGAATCCTATGTGCAGGAGTTTTACAGCCCGGAAGCATGGCGGCAAATGCAGGCGCAACAGGCACAGCAGACCGCTGCACCGACACAGCAGTATGTGCCTATTGAGCAGTACAACGCCCTCGTCCACCGTCTGGATGAGCTGGAAAAGTGGCAGAAGAGCTTTTCGAAGCCCACTGCCGCAGCAAAGAAAGGAGAATAAGCGATGCCCTCTCCGTTTGATATGATTACTCACAGCCCCATCATGCAGCTTGCAAATCTGGCTCGCGCCGGACAAAACCCGATGGGGCTTATCCAGCAGTTGGGCGGACAGAGCGCCCCCATCATGCAGGGCTTGAACCTGATTCAGGGCAAGAACGAAGCACAACTCAGGACGATGGCGCAGAACTTGGCCAAAGAGCGCGGCATCGACCTGAACCAGCTGGCAAGCGTCCTGAATCTGACGCTGCCCCGATAACGCATCCCTCTAAGCGAAACGCTTCTCAGTTTTGCGGACTTGACAAAAACCGCATTTGTTTGGCTTTGCCCATCGCATACGGCGGTGGGATGGCATAACGCAAAACTGAAAGGAGTTTTGTTATGGACGATTTTGCAACTGGCTATCTGGC
>ENA-ORTS01001851-ORTS01001851.1-human-gut-metagenome-genome-assembly--contig:-NODE-1851-length-13576-cov-22.466681_pt1 | contig 13576 bp, 9 predicted proteins | sample MGYA00241911_ERZ509186 | MGnify/ENA primary metagenome ERZ509186 (study PRJEB26280, sample SAMEA2338852) | human gut metagenome | biome: human gut; feature: human-associated habitat; material: faeces...
TTATGGGATATTAAGAAAAATATCGTATCTTTGTCGCAAATTTAGGCGTTCTTTGTATATTGCAAGGTTGTGAAAGAAAAAGAATATAGCTCGTTTCTAAATCGTTAGCAGTTACATTCTTTAAAGTACTTAACTTACTGATATTCAATCAATAAAAGATTTTATTGTGACTCAAGCAATGGTAGGTCACATGTTTGCTGATACCTGCCGCACGGCTCCATTCCGGGATGCAGTCGTAGTTCTTGCTTGGCAGTGTTGGAAACACCTTGTCCTCGTCACTCGCAGATCCACGCTCAGGCATCCAACGAAGGGCTTGCTTGTTAAGAGGAAGATAGAGAGGCTGCTTGGTCTTGTACTGCAATATCTCAACTCGTGTCTTGTCACCCTCGGTGATGATGTTCTTCCACTTCAAACTCTTCACGTCACTGATACGGAGTCCGCAGAAGCATGAAAACAGGAACGCCGCCTTGATATCCTCACGCTTGCAAGGGGTGTCAATCAGTCTCTTCACCTCGTCAACGGTCAGGTACTCTCGCTTGGTACCGCCACCTTTCAGAACATCCATGCGAAGACGCAATACGGGATTGTCGTCCATTATCTCTTCCTCAATAGCCATGTTGAAGGCTGCTTTGAGGCATTTGAGATAGTTCATCACCGTGGACTTGGACGGATGGGTGTGCTTGTAGGTGATATAGTCGTTCAACAAGAACACCATGAAACCATTGCAGTATTCCTTGGTCATCTCTGCGAGTGTCACGTTTGGCGAGTGTTCTCTCACTGCATTCAGCACGCTGTTCACCCAGTTTCGGGCAGATTGTCTTCCTCGCTCCACTTGTGCGTCACGGAATATCTCCAACCAATCCACAAGTCGCATTTTGATTCTCGACTTGTCTTTGAGCCCTGCGATACCGTTAGTGATGCTCATGATGCGTTGTGCCTTGATGGCATAGACTGCTTGCATCGTCTGCTTGTTCTGCTCCCTGGCAGCTGCGTCAACCTCTGGTATGAGATAAAGGCGCAGATAATCATAGGTACGGCGACCGTTGACATTGATGGATAGATAGACCGACTTGTTGCCGTTGGCAAGTTCCTTGAAGCGGATTCTCACAGGCTCCTTGGTCTTGGAATTTCTCTTGCGCTCAGTCTCTGCAACGGCAATCTCTGTCTTCACCTTCTTAGTGGCAAGATACTCCTTGTATTTGTCCACGTTGGCATCTGGATCTTCTCCATGCGGCTTGTAGCCTCTTCTGCCGACACGCTTCTCAAAGGTTCCGTCCTTCAATGCCTTCATGCGTTCCTTGGCCTTTTTCTCAGCTTCTTTCCAGATTTCCTTGTGTTTCTCCTCGCTGTCATCCTTACGAAGATAAAGACCAACTGACTCATAGGCACGTTGTCCCTTACCATAATATATATCAAGGAAGAGGGAACGGTCTCCATTGCGCATCTTGCGACTACGGACTATCACAGAACTGGTGTATTCCTCAACTTTCTCCACTTGGTTCAGCTCGTCAGAAGGATCCGTGAAAGTTTCTCCATTGACAACCTCTCGCATCTTGCGTTCTTTCAGACGCTCTGCGGTTTCCATGACCAAGGCATTATTCTGCTTGTCAGCCTCGGTAATCTCTGGGTTGATATAGAGCTTCAGAAACTCGTACTTGCGCTCACCATTATAATATATGTCGAAGTAGAGCGACTTGCTGCCGTTGGCAAGGTCCTTGAAACGAAGAGTGACAGCTTCACGCTTGTTGGGTCTGCCTCTATGTTTTTTGATTGTTCCATCTATGGCTCTGTCCTCACCGTCATCGTCAATAAACTTCCATTGGTGTCCTTCTCTGCCAGAAACGGCTCCAACGACTTCGTTTACCTCACTTTCCTTTCCCTTGACACTTTTGCCAGTTTTAGCAGTATTGCCATTCTCCTTCTTACTTAAACGTGCGTTCTTCTTGCTTGAAGTTGTTGTAGAAGCAGGATGCTCCAAGGAAGCCTTCACTGTTTCCAACTTTCCCGACAGGATTTCTTGCACTCGTTGGTTCTTGACAGCTTCTGCCTTCTGCAAGGTCTCGGCATTGACAGCCTTAGCCTTGTCATCGTCCTCTGGAAGCAGATAAAGCTTCAAGAACTCATACGACCTCTTTCCACTTTTGTAAGTGTCGAGATAAATCGACTTTGTGCCATTCGCCAAATCCTTGTAGCGTATGCGCACAGGTTCATTGTTACTTCTCATGTTACTTTGTTATTTATTCTACTTATTGTCATTTTGCGAGATTTGTTACTCACGGTGCAAAGATACGAAAAATAATCGGATTTGTTACCCAAAACAAGAACCAATTACGAACCATTAACTATGATAAATAATAAAATCAAATGGTAAAGTAACAAACAAATAACAAAATACACACTTTATCAAATGCCTGCTATATGCTGTATATATTAGCATTTACGCATAATTTCTTGTCATTTTGAATGTTGCATGAGATTTGACGTTGCTCGTTCAACTACATTGGGCAATGCGAAGGCCTCGATTCGTGGGACGGGTAACAGGTAGAATCCCACGTTTTTAATTTTTGCCGTAATCAATTGTTTAATCGCCATTTGGGGATTCGTGGCAAAGATTTGTTAATATGCAAAAAGATTTATTACTGAAAGATGTAAATCAGCAATTGTCAGGCAAGGAGTTTGATAATTGCAGCTTTTATCGTTTGGATGAGCCACGTACGTATTTATGTATCCATAAAGCTGACTGTTGGGAGAAATCATTTATAGTTTTCCAAAAAGATGATGAGATTAGAGTTATGAAAGGCGAAACTTATGAATGGCTGGATAGTGTCACTACGAATAGAGGGGAGATGGCAAAATGGTTTGGTGCGGAATATGGGCAGTTGATAAATGGTACGGAAATCCATTCTGTGAATGTAAACGAAAAGCTAAAAAATGCAGTATCGAAGTGCTTGGAAGAAATAAACAGCAAATGATGTTTACCAAATTCTCTTTTGGGGTATATAGAATTATAAACTAATAAAAATGATTATGAAACAAAAACTACATTCTTTGTTGCTCATGGTGGCATTGCTGTCGTGGAGCATGGTTGTTGCCGCATCAGATTTTGATGATGGCATTTTGAAGTACACGATTACTTCTCCTTCAAATTTGGAGGTACGGTGTGATGGATTTACGAATGCTCATACAAATGATGAAAGCGTTGTGATTCCTGAAACGGTGAATTACAATAATAGAACCTATACTGTAACGATGATAGGGGATGGTGATTCTACTTATTCTAATGGTTCTTGTTCTTTTAGTTCAAAATTGAAGAGTATCTTACTTCCTAATTCTATAGTAACAATAAACAATTATTGTTTTTCTAAATGTTATAGCTTGACGGAGATAAACATTCCTAATAGTGTTACAGCGATAGGCGATGTCGCTTTTCAATACTGTGGTTTGACTTCTTTGGTTATTCCAGAATCTATAAAGAAGATTGGTAATGGTGCTTTTTATGGAAATTCTCATTTGATGGAAGTATTCTTTTTGGGTAGTGAAAAACCAAAAATTAGAAGTAATGCTTTTGATTATTGCCATTCAGCCTTAACCTTGTACGTCCCAAACAAAGAAACATACGGAAATGCAAGCAATATGGTGCAATACGTCTCATTCCCAACAAGTACCTACGCTTATACAGGTATGGCTCCAAAGTTGGAGTGGCAGAACAACTTGAAAGGCTATACTGCTACATTGGAAGATGCCTCTGCGTTGGACAAGAGCGTAGGTTCACATTCTGCCAATGTAAAGGTAAGGTATTCTAATGGGGTTGACATAACTGTAGAGATTCCTTACGAATATACGATAACTCCTGCTCCTTTGTCATTGACTGTGAATAATGCAACACGTGAGTATGGAAATCCTAATCCTGAGTTTTCAAGTGTAATCACTGGTTTTGTTGATGGGGAAAATGCGGACAACCAAAATATGACAGTGAATTATACTTGTGCTGCGGATAGGCAGAGCAATGCTGGTAATTATCGTATCTTGGCTTCTGTAAACGCTCCAAACTATGAAGTAACTTACCATTATGGAACGTTGGTGGTAACTAAGGCACCACTTACGTTAAAGGTAAAAAATACTTCTCGCTTGTATGGTGATGAAAATCCTCAGTTTGAGTTGATATATATTGGTTTGCGCAATAATGAAACATCGCCAACTTGGACACAAGCCATCAAAGTCGCAACTACTGCAACCAAGAAATCACATTGTGGAGTATATCCAATAACTATTAGTGGTGGCGTTTCTCAAAACTATACCGTCTCAGAATATACAAATGGAGAACTGACAGTGAGCAAGCGACCTCTTACAGTAAGAGCCCTTGATTACGAACGTTCATACGGCGAGGCTAACCCTACGTTCAAGATTGCGTATGATGGTTTTGTCAATTCTGATAACGAGAGCTGCATTTCTCCAAAGCCAGCATTGAGTTGTGAGGCAACAAAGGAATCAAACGCAGGAACTTATCAGATTCTTGTAACTGGTGGAAAAGCTGAAGACTATGCCATTACTTATCAATATGGAAAACTGATAATAAAACCATTATACTTAGGCTTTAAGGAAACTTATAACACAGTAACTTATAATGAAAAGGGTAAGAGTGTTTCTGATTTAGCTTTTGAGTATATTCCTGCTTTGAATATGGATTATGACTTGTCAGACTTGAAGTTGGAGATTTGGGCTTTAGATGGAGAGAATAAATATCCTCAGCATGTGTGGACTGTTGCTGGTGGAAGTTATGCTGGTAACTATGTAAACTATTCGGGGGCAACCTATGCAGGAAAGTATATAATGACTATTGCCGGTTTTAAAACAGCTAATCCTAATTTGCAAGTTGACCAAAAGACGGCTCGTGCTTATCTTACGGTAGAAAAGGCAAGTAATGAATTGCAATGGGCAGACGAGGAACCAATAACTGTTGCTGTTGGGGAAACAAAAGAATTGGGCATTAGTTATGGGGCGGATTTGTATTGCAAGTTCAATTTGGTATTTGATGAGAGTTTAATCCAAGTTCGTGCAGCTGACAAAGAAACCAATCAGTCCAAATGGTATATTGTTGGATTGAAGGAGGGAACGACCGATTTGAGTTTCAACATAAGTTGCATGAAAAATGATTGGGGATTCTATAATTTTGATGCTTCTCAAACGTTGACGCGTCGAATTCAAATAGTTCCAGCTACAGATATAAATAAAACTACTGTTAGTAGTGAGGTTCAAGAGGTTGCTCGCTATTCTCTTAATGGTCAGCGATTGACTGCACCAACTAAGGGTGTTAACATCGTGAAGTATAGCGACGGTAGCGTGAGAAAAGAAATCGTGAAGTAAAGAATATTAAGGAGGCAAGTCTTATTTTTAAGAGATTTGTCTCCTTTTCGTTTCTTTCCAATTTGGCAAACATTGGAAAGAATTGCCTCGGTCTGGAATAAGGATTAGTGAGTCTAAAAGGTTATTCTGTATCATTGCTCCTGAGAGGGCACAAATGTGCCCATTGTAGGGCACTTTTGTGCCATAAGTAGGCATTTTTATAGCATCAGTATTTATAAAAGTAGCACCAGTATTTATAAAAATGGATTACGCAAAAACCCTTCACCCTTCATCTATTCGCACGGAATGCCGATAAACACAGGGGTTCCAAGGCTGATAGGATTATTTTAACCCTTCATTACTCTTCATCACCCTTCATCTTTTTGCCATTTTCAGATTTCGACTGATAGACAGAGTTTGCCCCATGCTTCTATTAAGGCCATTATTTGTCTTCTATTATGACCAGTCCGAGGCATCTATTATGACCGGTTCGGGGCGTCTATTATGACCATATGAAGGGTGATGAAGGGTGATTTAGCCCCCTTCAATCCCTGAAACCCCGATAAACACTGGGGATTCCAAACGATAGATGAAGGGTGAAGGGTTTTGTGCTAATTCTATTTCAAAAAACAATATGTCGATAATGGGAGTCTTATCGCTTTGCGCCTATAGAATCAGCTTGATGGGCTAAGGTCGCAATTCGCGACCTTAAAACTTATAATGTAATACCCTTTTCGAAAGAAAAATGAAAAAGTAATAAATTTCTTCCAAAATATTTGGAGATAATTAATATTTTTCTTACTTTTGCGACATGGAAGAAGAAAATGTTGTAAGAAGTCTTATATTCTCCGATGAATTCGAAGAATTTTACAATAACTTGTCACCAAAGTTATTGGAAAAGTATCGTTATGGCTTGAAAGTCATTTCGACACAAAAGCTGGTAAACCAAAAGTTTGTAAAGCATCTAACTAATACCGAATTTTACGAGTTACGTATATCTGTCAGTAAAGATGAGTATCGGTCGGTACTTTTTGCTGTAGATAAAAAGAATTTTATGGAGAGCAGGCAAGTCTTAATATTGAATTCTTTCATGAAGAAAGGAACAAAGCAATATAAAGCAGAGATTAAGTTGGCAGAAAGATTATTAAAGAAATATTTGGAGGAATAAAGGTATGTTGAAGTTTAACAAAGAAAAATTAGCAAAGTTAAGAACATTCGAAGATCATCTTCGAGAAGAGATTGGTGAACCTGGAAGCGAGGCTCGCAAGGATTTTGATGCCAGGGCCAAGGCTTGGTATTATGCAGAGTTGCTCAAGGACGAGCGTAAGAAACAGAAGATGACGCAGAAGGCTCTTGCCGAGAAAATCGGCAAGAAGAGAGAGTATGTCTCTGCTCTGGAAAAGGGCCAAACGGATATGCAACTCTCTACTTTCTTGAGAATAGCAAATGCTTTAGGGCTGCAATTCTCGCTGGTAGTCGGATAAATGCATCGTCATAGACAAGATAAAGGGAGATGACAACGATGAACCAAGCTACTCAAGACTTTATTCGCCAACATCAGGACGATGACGTCCGCCAGTTGGCTTTCCTCGGAAGCAAGAATCCTGAGGTCAATATGCCTTTTGCTCTCGACCAGATACGTGGTCGACAGATGGCTCGTATTAAGTTGCCTCGCTGGGCCAGCATCGACGGCATCATTTATCCGCCTCACATCTCGATGGAGCAATGTTCGTCAGAGCAGACTGCGCTCTATAAAGCCGAATTGGCTGCACGATTGTTGGGAAATTCTTCTCTTTCCTCTCTTCGAGGAGAAATCGTGCCCCAAGGCGATAATTCCAAAATTTGCGAATTTGCGAGCGACAGGGCAGTTGATTCAAAATTCGCTCAAAATGAAGGTACTTGTGAAAAGCAACAGATATTAACAGATGTAGGCGATAGTGTTAACAAAACCAAAGGGGATGCTTGCTCAGGAGATTCTGTTGCAGAAATTGAGTTTGCAGACCTGACTGGAGGTTTTGGAGTCGACTTCTCTTACATTGCTACTCAGTTAGGTGTTAAGTCGATGTATGTAGAACGACAAAAGCATCTTTGTGAAGCGGCGAAGGAGAACTTTGAACGATTGGGATTAAAGAATGTCGTCGTGAAGAATGGGGATGGAGTAGAGGTGCTTCATGCTATTCCGAATCATTCTGGTCTTCGGGTAATCTATATTGATCCTGCCCGTCGTGATGATGCCGGCAACAAGGTGGTAAGTCTTCAAGACTGCACCCCCGATGTAACCAGGCTTCAAGAGGAAATGCTCCAGAAAGCCGATTTTGTAGTCATCAAATTGTCTCCGATGCTCGACTGGCATCGTGCAGTAAGCGAATTAAGGTGTGTGAGAGAGGTTCATGTTGTTTCTGTGAACAATGAGTGCAAGGAGCTCTTGTTGGTGCTCTCAGCGCGAAATATGGACGAAAACAGTCGCCTTCGCATTTGTTGTGTCAACGATACTCAGTCGTTTGTCTGCGATGATGCCGAAATGGCTTCTTCTGAAGCCCGTATAGCAGCAGCCGACTTAGATTCGGTGCAATATCTCTACGAGCCTAATGCCTCGCTGATGAAAGCAGGCTGTTTCGGAGTACTTTCCGAGCGTTATTCTGTCTCGATGCTCTCCAAGAACAGTCACCTTTTCGTGAGCCAGTCTTCTGTTGCCGATTTTCCAGGCCGTTCTTTCCGTATCCGTGCCGTTTCGTCCTTTAATAAGAAAGAACTCAAGCGTCATTTGCAAGGCATTGTGAAGGCCAATATTGCCACCCGCAACTTTCCTCTCTCTGTAGCAGAATTGCGCAAGCGACTGAAGTTGAAGGATGGTGGCGAAACCTATATCTTCGCCACTACCTTGTCTGACGACAGTCATGTGCTGCTGATAACGGATAAAATTTTAGAAAACGCATGAAAAGTTAGGAAATTCTTTCTGAATGTTTGGAATTTATCCTTAATTTTCTTAATTTTGCAGAAGACATGAAGCCGATACAAATAACAAACTGAACCCAGCGAAAGTTGAGTAACAAAAAATAAGCTACTATTTATGAACAAATTAAAAACAATCTTTTTATTGCTCGCGTTTATCTTGGCGATGAACATGAGTGGTGTACAAAACATCAAAGCGGAGAACTATCCTTATAAGAGCGACTATCTTTGGCTCACTGTGCCCGACCATGCCGACTGGCTCTATCAGACCGGCGAGAATGCCAAGGTGGAGGTGAGTTTCTGCAAGTATGGCATTCCCCGTGATGGCGAACTGAAATATTCCATAGGCAACGACATGCTCCAGCCCGACAAGCATGGAAGCGTGAAGCTGAAGAACGGACGTGCTGTCATCAATATGGGAACGAAGAAGACTCCAGGATTCCGCGACATGAAACTATCTGTCAGTCTCGACGGAAAGACCTATGAGCATCATATCAAGGTGGGATTCTCGGTCGACAAGATAAAACCCTATACGCAGGAGCCCCAGGATTTCAGAAGCTTCTGGCAGAAGAACGTGGAGGAACTGAAACAGGTGCCTATGTCTTATACCAAGGAGTTGTACAAGGACTATTGTACCGACAAGATAGACTGTTATCTCGTCAAGCTCCAGATCGACAAAATGGGCCATTCCATGTATGGCTTCCTGTTCTATCCCAAGAATGCCCAGCCAGGCAAGCATCCCGTAGTGCTCTGTCCTCCAGGAGCAGGCATCAAGACCATCAAGGATCCTATGCGCAACAAGTATTATGCCGAGAATGGCTTTGTTCGATTTGAGGTGGAGATTCATGGCCTCGATCCACGCATTTCGTCAGAGACTTTTGGCGAGATCAGTCGTGCTTTCAACGACCGTAATGGCGGTTATTTGGCCAATGGTTTGGAGAACAAGGACATTTATTATATGAAGCATGTCTATGTAGGCTTGGTTCGTTGTATCGATTTCCTGACTTCGCTTCCCGAGTGGGATGGCAAGAATGTTGCTGTGCAGGGCGGCAGTCAGGGCGGAGCCTTGGCCATTATCGCAGCAGGACTCGACAATCGTGTCACCCAATGTGTAGCCAATCATCCTGCCCTTAGCGACATGGCGGGTTATGCGGCTAAGGGCGGAACGGGCGGTTATCCACACTTCTGCCGTCAGCCTCAGATATTGAGCAATAAGGACTGTCTCAACACCCTGGCTTACTTCGATGTAGTCAATTTTGCCCGTTACGTCAAAGCTCCTACTTATCTTACATGGGGCTACAACGATGTGACCTGTCCTCCAACAACCAGCTATGCTGTCTGGAACACGCTGAAATGTACTAAGGAGAGTCTGCTTACCCCGATCAACGAGCATTGGACGACAACAGAAACCAACCGCGGACAGATGGAGTGGATAAAAGCACATCTTCTGAAATAAGCAGCTAAGCAAAATTGGCTGAAAATGACTGAACTGTCCTATTTGCGAAAACTCAGTAATCTGACAGGCGGAATCAGTTGATAAAACCAATATTGAGGCAAAATAAACCACCAATATACTTGTCAACCTCATAAAAAACTGCAAAAAAAATAGCAATATTTGGCTGTTTGACCAAATATTGCTATTTTTGCATGCTTTAAAGTAACAAACTAGTTTGAGATAATGTCATTAATAGAGATTCGAAAGGTCGAAAACAAGAAGGACTTGAAGACGTTCATCGACTTCCATTACGACCTATACGAGGGCAACGAGTATGATGTGCCCAACCTGTTCTGCGACGAAATGAATACCCTCAGCAAGGACCGCAATGCCGCTTTTGAGTTTTGCGAGTCCGAATATTTTCTTGCCTATAAGGACGGAAAGTTGGCGGGTCGTGTCGCTGCTATCATCAACCACAAGGCCAACGAGCGCTGGAACTGCAAGTCGGTGCGCTTTGGCTGGATCGACTTCATCGACGACCGTGAAGTGTCCAAGGCTCTTCTGCAGGCTGTAGAAGACTATGGCAAGTCTAAGGGAATGGACAATGTGGTAGGTCCGCTTGGCTTTACTGATATGGATCCTGAAGGTATGCTTATCTGGGGATTCGACCAGTTGGGCACCATGCCCACCATCTACAACTATTCCTATTACCCCGAGCATATAGAGGCTCTCGATGGCTACGAGGTCGACAACAGGTACGTAGAGTACAAGCTCATCGTGCCTGATACCGTGCCCGAGAAATACGCCAAGATTGCTGCCATGATAGAGAAAAGATACAATCTGCATGTGCGCAAGCTTACCAAGAAAGATGTTTTCCAGGGCGGTTATGGTCAGAAGATTTTCGAACTGATCAATGCCACTTACAAAGACCTCTATGGCTACTCCGAGCTCTCGCAGAAGCAGATAGACCAGTTGATTCATTCTTATCTGAGTTTCCTCGACTTCAATCTCATTACCTGCATCGAGGACTGGAGCGAGGCCGAGCACAAGATGGTGGGCATCGGCATCACCATACCTTCATTGGCAAAGGCTCTGCAGAAGTGTCGTCGCGGCCGTCTGTTCCCCTTTGGCTGGTGGCACGTGCTGCGCGCCATCAAGATGCACAAGACCAAGATTGTCGACCTGCTGCTCGTAGGCGTCCTTCCCGAGTATCGTGCCAAGGGAGCCAATGCGCTTCTCTTTGCCGACCTCATTCCCCGTTACCAGGCTTATGGCATCGAGTGGGGTGAGACCCAGGTGGAGATGGAAGCCAATGCCGGTGTGCAAGGTCAGTGGGGAGTTTTGAACCCCATCTTGCACAAGCGACGCAATTGTTACAAGAAGATTATCAAGTAAAGGAAAATTCAACCAAGCTTTCTTTTTCCCAGGAAGCTTACATACTTTGCAGATTCTCAGAGCCAGTGAATCTTGAGAGTACAACAACATAACAATCTTGAAAAAAATATAGGAGGAAAATATGGCAGAGGAAAACAACAATACAGTACAATATACTGATGACAACATCCGGCACTTGAGTGATATGGAGCATGTACGTACCCGTCCAGGTATGTATATCGGACGTTTGGGCGATGGCAATCTGCCCGAAGACGGCATCTATGTGCTCTTGAAAGAGGTGGTGGACAACTCCATCGACGAGTTCAAGATGGGCGCCGGAGCGCGACTCGAAATCGACATCGAGGACAATCTTCGTGTCAGCGTGCGCGATTATGGCCGAGGCATTCCGCAGGGCAAGCTTGTCGAGGCTGTCAGCGTGCTCAATACTGGTGGCAAGTACGACAGCAAGGCCTTCAAGAAGAGTGTGGGCCTGAATGGTGTGGGTGTGAAGGCGGTCAATGCCCTCAGCTCTCATTTCGAGGTGAAGTCTTTCCGCGAGGGAAAGGTGCGCCATCTTGTCTTCGAACGGGGCATTCTGAAGAGCGACAAGACCTCAAAGACCGAGGATGAGAACGGAACCTACATCTTTTTCGAGCCCGACAACACTCTCTTCAAGAACTACAGCTTCCACGATGACATCGTGGAGACGATGCTTCGCAACTACACCTATCTCAATACGGGCCTTACCATCATGCACAATGGTCGTCGCATCCTGAGCCGCCACGGTTTGCAGGATCTTCTTACCGACAACATGACCAATGACGGTCTCTACGACATCATCCACATGAAGGGCGAGGACATCGAGGTGGCTTTCACCCACACCAACCAGTATGGCGAGGAGTACTATTCCTTTGTCAACGGTCAGCACACCACGCAGGGCGGAACTCATCAGAGCGCCTTCAAGGAGCACATTGCCAAGACCATCAAGGAATTCTTCGGTAAGTACGAGTATGGCGACATTCGCAACGGCCTGGTGGCAGCTATAGCCATCAATGTCGAGGAACCCGTCTTCGAGAGTCAGACGAAGATCAAGCTCGGCAGTACCACGATGACTCCCAATGGCGGCGAGACCATCAACAAGTATGTGGGCGATTTTTTGAAGAAAGAGGTGGACAACTATCTGCACATCCATAAAGACGTGGCCGAGGTGCTGGAGAGCAAGATCAAGGAGAGTGAGCGCGAGCGAAAGGCGATGGCTGGCGTCACCAAGCTGGCGCGCGAGCGTGCCAAGAAGGCCAATCTGCACAACCGCAAGTTGCGCGACTGCCGCATCCATTTCAGCGACGCCAAGAACGAACGCAAGGAGGAAAGCTCCATCTTCATTACAGAGGGCGATTCTGCCAGCGGAAGCATCACCAAGAGCCGCGACGTGAACACCCAGGCTGTGTTCTCCCTTCGCGGTAAGCCGCTCAACAGCTTTGGTCTTACCAAGAAAGTGGTGTACGAGAACGAGGAATTCAATCTTCTCCAGGCAGCCCTCGACATAGAGGACGGTCTCGACTCGCTGCGTTACAACAAGGTTGTCGTGGCTACCGATGCCGATGTCGACGGAATGCACATCCGTCTGCTTATCATCACCTTCTTCCTGCAGTTCTTCCCCGACCTCATCAAGAAAGGCCATGTCTACGTGCTGCAGACGCCTTTGTTCCGTGTGCGCAACAAGCGAACCAAGATAAAGAACAAGCAGGCCATAGCCGATGCCGACGCCAAGTTGGGACCGAAGGAGAAGAAGAGCGACTTCATCACGCACTATTGCTATAGCGACGAGGAGCGCCAGCAGTCCATCCGCGAAAGTTCACGAGACGGGACCGAGGGGATTGATCCGCCGCAGCTGCCTCAGCTATTCCGCTTCCCGTACGGACGCTGCAATGACGAATCTCTGAAGCTGGTGGCACAGCTCGGACTGAGGGCCATACAGTGGGATGTGGTGGCTGAGACCGGCGGGAACAACGCAAATCTTGAGCAGGGACGCCATGTGGCATCGATGGTGAAGCCAGGCTCCATACTTCTCTTCCACGCAAATCTGGTTCCAAAAGGATCTTTCCAGCTTCTGCGTTACGTTGTGGGAACGCTTAAGATGCAGGGCTATCGTTTTGTCTGCGTTGGTGAGCTCCTGAAGATGGGAAAACCTGAGGTGACACGTGACGGCTATTTCCTAAAGCCCGGTGACAACAGAGCTTTGGATACGAGATTCGGGCCTGAGGGAACAGGCCGTTAAGCCTGACTTCTTTCCACTGCCATGAACCGCCTTCCGTTATAGCGAGGGCGGTTTTTTTATGCCCCGGAAATGTTCAGAGAGACGAAAAAAGGGAGGGCCCTTTGCGGGGCTCTCCCTTTAAACATTCAGGCCGAAGCCTGAATGACGCAGTCTGAACTAGAACTCGTACACGAAGGAAACGTTGACGTTCCAGG
>ENA-ORTS01001864-ORTS01001864.1-human-gut-metagenome-genome-assembly--contig:-NODE-1864-length-13492-cov-5.510456_pt1 | contig 13492 bp, 18 predicted proteins | sample MGYA00241911_ERZ509186 | MGnify/ENA primary metagenome ERZ509186 (study PRJEB26280, sample SAMEA2338852) | human gut metagenome | biome: human gut; feature: human-associated habitat; material: faeces...
CCGTGGAGGCCCGGCAGGGCGTGGCCCTCAATGCTCTGGTCGAGGTGAAGCCCCGTGTCATGCTGCGGCCGTTCCGCACCTTCCTCGAGGTGGAGCAGCCCGAGAGCGAGTTCCTGCTGCGCGTGGATCCCGACGAGGGGATCGGCTTCTTCGAGGCTGACGGCGGCATCTGGAAACTCGAGGCGAAGAAGAACATCGCCGACTACTTCCTGAAGAACATGGGCGATCTGATCGACGCCGGCAAGGTCGTCGTCATGCAGTAAATGGAGCGCCGGGCGGGCTCCGGCCCGCTCGGCTTTTCTGAAAGGAGCAGCACCGTGAAAGAATACGAAACCCTCACCCGTGAGAAGGTCGACGTCGTGCCCTTCGGCTGCGGTATGCCGGAGACCCACCTGATGCAGGACTGGAGCGACAGGATGCTCGACCTGATCCTGAACGGGCCCACCATCAACGGCATCAAGAAGGACGAAGTGCGGGCCATGCTGCGCGAGACCTACACGGCCCTGAAGCAGTACGAGAAGATCGGCCCGATGGCCTCGCCCTTCATCAACGACCCGACGGCCATCGTGGCCCGGGCCTTCTCCGAGCTCTACCCCGGCGTCGAGTACGTCGCGCAGTACGTCCCCGACCTGCGGGACGAGACCAACGGCACCGCCTACGGCCTGACCATCTTTCCAGACGACGGCAGCACGCCGATCGTCTGCATCTCGGCCGAGGCACCCATCAGCGCCGCACCTGAGCTACTGGCGCACGAGCTGGCCCATGTAGCCACGCCCGAGGACAAAGACCACGGCGAGGCATGGCAGACGGCCGAGAAGGCCATCGGCGACAAGTATGACGAGCTACTCAACTCCATGATCCCCGACGACGATCCGGGCGTACTCGTCCCGCACGAAGTCGGAGACGGCGGGCTGCTGCTCATGCCGACCCGGGCGCATATCCCGGATCCGCAGCGCGACGACTGGAAGCCTGCCACCTGCCCCATCTGTGGGGCCGAGTGCTGGGAGACCGAGATCCACCGGCAGGCGCTCGCTGCCGAGCCCGGACTCCGGGCCGTCTGTACTGACTGCGGCCTGCGTGGAGCTGACAGCATCGGCCTCGTCGACGCCAGCGGCAAGGAGGAGGACAAGTGAAGGAAACGCCGACCTGCCGCACCTGCCGCTTTATGCGGGTGACGAGCCGGGCGAAGATAACGGCAAATAGCTGGCACGCAAAAGGCCCACGGGGCGACTGTATGTGCAAACACCCCGACGCGCTGGAAACCTTCAAAAGAGTGTGCCCGCGCAGCCCGAGGATGGCCGGCTTTATCGACTTCACAGCGCCGGGCGAGAACGTCCCCAAAATCAAGACTTCCCCAAGATGGTGCCCTCTGCGCACCGAGAACAAGGAGGCACAAATCCATGAATGAGAACAGAAACAACAACAGCACCGCCGGCGGGATCGGCTTCTGCGGCCTGCTGACCATCGCCTTCATCGTCCTGAAGCTCACCGGCGTCATCTCGTGGAGCTGGCTGTGGGTACTGGCCCCCATCTGGATCCCTGCGGCCATCGTCCTCGCTGTGCTGCTGGTCGTCCTGATCGTCGTCCTCGTGAAGGAGGGCGTCAAGCAGACCGAGGAGAAACAGCGCCAGAAAGAGCGCAGCCTCGGCATCGACGAGCAGGCCCGCCACTACGGCCTCGAGCGCCAGCCCGGGGAGACTGACCTCGAGCTGAAGAAGCGCATCGCCTTCCTCAAGCAGGCAGAAAGGAGGGCCGGGAACAGATGATGGACGAAAGAGAACGCCGTGACATTATGTTGCGGGCCATTCACCGCTATGGAGAAGCCGCTCAGATCGACATGGCCGTCGAGGAGATGGCCGAGCTGACCAAGGCCCTCTGCAAGGTCAAACGGGCGACGCCCGGGGCGACCACCACCGCAGCCGTCTCCAACGTCATCGAGGAGATCGCGGATGTCCAGATCATGCTCGACCAGCTCCGGCTCATATTTGCCCGCAGCACCGACGAGGTCGAGGAGGATAAACTGCGCCGGCTGCTCGGACGGCTCAACAGCTACGCCGAGTCCAACCTCCACGACTGGCTGAATAAGCAGCCCGAGCCGGGGATCTGGAGCCGCACGGTCGACGCCGGAGCTCAGCCCCGCGAAGGAGGTGCCCCGGATGAATAAGGCAACCTGCCGCGGCTGCGGTGCCCCCATCGTGTGGATCAAGACGCCCGCCGGGAAGACCATGCCCTGCGACCCGGCGCCAGTCTATTACAAGGCCACGCCAGACGGCAAGGACAAGGTCGTCACCACCCGGGGCGAGGTCGTGAGCTGCGAGATCGTCCCCGGGGCAAACGCAACCGACGCTGGCTACCGGCCACACTGGGCCACCTGCCCGCAGGCCGACCGCTTCAAGAGAGGAGGCCATCGTCGTGAGTGAGATCATCATCAGAACGCCGGCCAATCTCGGCCGGCTCTGCCCGAAGTGCCTTGGATCTGGAAAGGTAAGAGCCATGCAGGCGGCGCGCTACATCGGCGGGCCAGCCGTCCGCGTGAAGGACACCGCCGTCCCCTGCGACCGCTGCGGAGGGCTCGGCTATTTGAAAGAAGGAGGTCGCCACCATGAATAGAGACAAGGCCCGCGAGCTGCTGGAGAAAGAGCTGCGGATCCGGCCGACCGTGAGAGCAAGCGCGATCTTCACCGGCAAGCATGGGAGCATGGGCTTCCACGCAGGCCGCTTCTATGCCGTCACCGTTGTAAAGCGCAAGGGCGAGGTCGTGCTGATCGCTCCAGACGACGGCCTCAAGTGCCCCTACTCGTCCCTCGACGCCATGCTCCGAAACTGGCATATACTCCTTGTAATATTCAACAGGTAAAGGAGGAAACCGATGGGAAAAGAGAAACCCCAACCGCAGGCCGGCCCCGAGCTGGCCGAGTACACCACGGCCGCGCAGCCCAAAGCCTACGCCGACGGCGTCCCTGTGTTCTGCGCCCACGACGCCATCGTCCCGCTGAAGGATCTGCGGCCCAACCCGAAAAACCCCAACCAACACCCGCCGGAGCAGATCAAGCTCCTGTCCTCCATCATCCGGGCCACCGGATGGCGCGGGCCCATCACCGTCAGTAAGCGCAGCGGCTACATCGTCAAGGGCCACGGCCGCATGATGGCCGCCGAGCTGGGAGACATGACCGAGGCCCCGGTCGACTATCAGGACTACGCCAGCGAGGCCGAGGAGCTGGCCGACCTGACGGCAGACAACCGCATCGCCGAGCTCGCCACCACGGACAACAAGCTCCTCGCGGAAGTGTTCGCCGACATCGACACCGGCGAGATCCCGTTCATGCTCAGCGGCTACACCGAGGACGACTACGGCAACATCGTGACGGCCCTCTCTGAGGCGCTGCACACCAAGGAGCCGAGCAGCGACCCCGACGCCGAGATCCCGACCCCGGCCGCGCCGGTCACACAGTACGGCGACCTCTGGATCCTCGGCCGGCACCGCGTCCTCTGCGGAGACTGCACCCGGCCGGAGGATCGCGCCCTGCTGCTCGACGGCAACAAGCCTGAGATCCTGCTGACCGACCCGCCCTACTGCTCGGGCGGCAGCAAGGAGTCACAGAAGTCGACCGGCAGCATCGGCACCGAGAGAAAGAACGGCAAGGCCCCGAAGATCGCCAACGACATCCTCAGCACGCGCGGCTATCAAAACCTGATCCGCGGCGCGCTCACAGACATCCCCTGCCTCTACGCCTACATCTTCACCGACTGGCGTATGTGGGTATATCTGTTCGACCTCGTCGAGGCGGCCGGCTTCGGCGTCAAGTCTGAGATCGTATGGGACAAGGGCACGCCGGGCATGGGCGTCGGCTGGCGCTCGCAGCATGAGCTCATTCTGTTCGGTGCCAAGGCTGCCACCCACTTCGACGGCCACAAGGGCTACGGCAACGTCCTGAGCATCTCCCGCTCCGGGAATGAGCTGCACCCAACACAGAAGCCCGTCGAGCTGCTGGAGAAGCTGGTCGACAACACGGACTTCGCCACGGGCGTCTATGATCCCTTCGGCGGCTCCGGCACGACGCTGGCCGCCTGCGAGGCATACGGCCAGCCCTCCTACACCATGGAGCTGACGCCGGCCTTCACGGATGTCATCGTCAAGCGATACATCAGGATAACAGGAAAACAGAATGTGCGCTGCGTCCGTCAAGGCCGAGAGCTCTCGCGTGAGGAGATCGCCGAGATCTTCGGCCATGACGAGGAAGGAGGTGGACAGGAGTGACGCCCTGACCTGAATGAGCGACAAGCCGATCACTCACGACATCAAGGAGCGGCTCGGGAAGTACACCCGCCTGCTCCGTGAAATAGACAACCAGTACGAGCGCCTCGGTCGCATGGAGATCTCCATGGCCGCCCCACCGGGCCCCGACATGACAGGTATGCCCCGGGGCTCCGGCACACCGACCGACCGCACCGGGATGATGGTGCTGCGGAAGATGGAGCTCGAGGAGCAGATCGAGGAACGGCTCGCCGAGGAGCGCGAGGAACGCGCCGCCCTCGAGGCGATGATCCGGCAGGTGGAAAACCCTGACGAGCGCGCCGTGCTGCGGCTGCGCTACTTCGACCGGGCAGACTGGGACGGGATCTGTGCCGTCCTGTTCAGTGATCGGCAGGACTACCTCGAGAGGATAGACAGCTACCAGAACAGGACATACAAGGCCCACGGCCGCGCCCTGCTGCGGATGGCCGAGATCCTCAAAGAGAGCCGGGAAAACGATGGAGACGACCGAGGGGCAACCGACTGACGACCGGACAGAGCCGGGCCGACAAACGGCGGCAGACCGAAGGACAACCGAAGAACGACCGGAGAAAGAAGGCCGTCGAGCGGATAACGCCCGGCGGCCATTTCTCGCCATGAAGGAGGCAGCGCGCAGCTCCAGATCGAGAGCCTCCGGTAGATCCACCGGAAACCCTCGGCAGCAGCGCAGGCCAACAGCGAGGCAGCCAGACGGACAGACCGCCACATCAAGAGGGCGCCCGGTCTATAAGCCGAGGAAGGCCACCACGTCCAGCAGGGCCGCCGCCACGGCAGCCGAACGAAGCGGCGAGTCCAACGACACACAGAAAAAGAAAGCGCAGCACGCGGCCTCACAGGGCCTCCTACGGGGGCCCACGGCACGGCCGAAGGTACTGTGACGCGACCGAAACGCCTGCGGTGCTGGCGAGCCCAAAAAACGCGCAGACTCCAAAAAGTTTTTCCGGGCCGTTTCGCTTCGCCCGGGGCCTGCGCCGATCATTTTCCTGACCTCACGAAAATGGTGGGGGCACGGCAGCACGACAGAAAGGAGGGGACGCCATGCCGAACACCAACACCAAGCTCGTCGACAGCAAGACCATCGCGGCCCTGTTCGAGCTGACGCCCCGCCGCATCCAGCAGCTCACCAAGGAGGGCATCATCACGGCCACCAAGGAGGGCAACGCCAACCGCTACGACCTGCTGTCGACGATCCAGAAGTACATCAGATACCTGACGGCCAAGGCCAATGGCCGGGAGCCGTCCAAAAAGGACGCCGAGATCGAAGGGCGCCGGCTCGAGGCCGAGGCCGACCTCAAGCGCAGCAAGGCAGACATCGCCGCGCTCCAGCTCAAGGAGCTCGAGGGCACCATGCACCGCAGCGAGGATGTCGAGGCCGTCATGACCGATCTCGTGTATAGCATCAGGTCGATGCTCGTGGCGCTGCCCGGGCGTCTGGCCGTGGATGTCTCCAGCGCGGCCACCGCTGCGGAAGCGTCCGACATCATCCGCGCCGAGGTCTACAAGATCCTCGAGGAGCTGGCCGGCTACAAATACGATCCCGAGGTCTATGCGCGGCGGGTAAGGGATCGGGAGGGATGGAGCGAGCTCTCCGATGACGCGGACGACTAAACGGAACGCCGCGAAGCTCAACGCCGCCATCGCAGGGGCGATCAAACGCTTCGCCCCGCCCGAGAGCCTGACCGTGGACGAGTGGGCCGACAAGCACCGCCGCCTCTCCCCTGAAAGCTCGGCCGAGGCAGGCCCGTGGCGCACCAAGCGCACCCCGTACCTCGAGGAGCCCATGCGGGCCTTCACGGATCCGAAGGTGCACAAGATCATAATGGTCGCCGCGTCGCAGGTCGGCAAGTCGGAGCTCGAGCTCAACATCATCGGCTACATCATCGACCAAGACCCCGGCAGCATCCTCTATGTGCACCCGACCATCGACGACGCCCGGAAGTTCAGTCGGCTGCGCGTCGCCCCCATGATCCGGGACAGCAAGCCTCTGAAGGCGAAGGTGCACGACGTCAAGGCCAAGGACAGCGGCAACACCATCCTCCAGAAGTCTTTCCCGGGCGGTATGCTGACGATGACCGGCTCCAACAGCGCCTCGGCGCTGGCATCCACCCCCGCCCGCTACATCATCGGCGACGAGCGTGACCGCTGGGCCACGAGTGCCGGCACCGAGGGCGACCCGTGGGCGCTGGCCGAGGCCCGTCAGGCGACCTTCTACAACGCCAAGGCCGTCGAGGTCTCGACCCCGACCATCAAGGGCGCCAGCAACATCGAGACCAGCTTCTACCAAGGCACACAGGAACGCTGGTGCCACCGCTGCCCCGAGTGCGGGGAGTACAGCGAGATCGTGTTCGACGCCATCCACTTCGAGCCCGAGGCCAAGCGCGTGCGCGGCAAAAAGGTCTGGAGCCTGAAGGGCGGTGTCTCGTGGGCCTGTCCCGCCTGCGGCTGCCTGATCCCCGAGGAGACCATGCGACGGCAGCCGGCCAAGTGGATCGCAGAAAACCCCGACGCCTACAAGAAGGGCGTCCGCTCGTTCTGGCTCAACGCCTTCAGCTCCCCGTGGACACCATGGGAGAAGATCGTCCTCAAGTTCCTCGACGCCAAGAACGACCCGCAGCGGCTCAAGGTGGTCTACAACACCCTGCTCGGCCAGCTATGGGAGGATCGCGGCGACCTCGAGGACGAGGACACCATGCTTGCCCGCCGTGAGGACTACGGCACACGCCCGGACGGCACCCCCGTGGAGCTGCCCGACGGCGTGCTGGTGCTCACCTGCGGCGTGGACACACAGGACAACCGCCTCGAGTACGAGGTCGTCGGCCACGGCAAGTACGGCGAAAACTGGGGCATCGTTAAGGGCTACATCATGGGCCGGCCGGACACCCCCGAGGTCTGGCAGCGGCTCGACGATGTCGTCGACCATGTCTACAAGTTCAAGAACGGCCGGGGCCTGAAGATCTCCATCACCTGCGTCGACTCCGGCGGCCACTTCACCCAAGAGGTGTATGAGGCGTGCCGGGCCCGACAGGGCAAGCGCGTGTTTGCCATCAAGGGCAAGGGCGGCGACGGGATCCCCTACGTCTCCCCGCCGACTAAGGTGCCGATCCGGGACAACAAGAAGATCACCTGCTGGCTCTACACCATCGGCGTCGACGCCGGCAAGGCTGCCATCATGGCCGGCCTGAAGGTGCAGGAGCCCGGCCCGAAATATTCCCATTTCAACCGGCACCCCGACGCCGGCTACGACCTCAACTACTTCAACGGCCTGCTCTCCGAGAAGCTGGTGCTCACCAGCACCCGGAGGGGCGACCGCTGGGCGTGGGAGAAGCTGCCCGGCCACAACCGCAACGAGGCCCTCGACTGCCGGGACTATGCCAACGCCGGCCTCAAGATCATCAACCCCGACATGGACGCAGTCGAGCGCCGCCTGCGCGGCCTCGAGGAGCAGCCAAAACCGGCGCCGCAGCGACGGGCGCGCACCAAGCGCAGCAGCTCCAGCGCCTTCGACGACTGGTAAGGAGGACACACCACAATGAGAAAGACCCGCGAACAAATCGAGTACCAGCTCTCCATCAAGAGGAACCGGCTGGAGCTCTACCTGAAGCGAGAGGCCGAGATGCTGGACGGAGGCGTCCAGAGCTACGGCATCGGCTCGCGCAATCTGGCCCGCTACAACACCGACCTCGCCGCCATCCGGGCGGCCATCAAGGAGCTCGAGGACGACATCGCAGCCCTCGAGGCCCTACTCAACGGGCAGCGCCCCCGCAAAGCCGTGGGCGTCGTCCCCCGTGACTGGTGAAAGAAGCCCCGAAAGGGGCTTTTTTCATAGGCCGACGCCGGGAGTTTTCGCTCCTTTTCTCCCGGCGCCGGCCATTTTTACCCGAAGGAGGTGAGCACCATCAGCAGACGAAAGAACAGAAGCCGACCGCAGAGCGGCCGGCAGAGCCCCCGCCCCGTGAACAAGGGCTACGGCGACGCCGGCGCGAGCTGGCACAAGAGGTCGACCAAGGGATTCAGGGCCTTCAGCGGCAGCCCCAAGGAGGACATCGACGCCCACAACTGGACGCTCCGGCAGAGAGCCCGGATGCTCTACATGGCCGCACCCATCGCCACCTCGGCCATCCGCACTAACCGTACAAACGTGGTCGGCATCGGGCTCCAGCTCAAGAGCCGGATCGACCGGGAGGCGCTCGGCATGACGCAGGAGGCCGCAGACGCATGGCAGGCGCAGGCAGAGCGCGAGTTCAGCCTGTGGGCCAACAATAAAAGGGCGTGCGACGCCACCGGCGTCAATAACTTCGCAGCCATGCAGCAGCTCGCCCTCGCCTCGTGGCTGGTCAGCGGCGACGTGTTCGCAGTCGTCAAGCAGTACGACCCGACGCCCCTCATGCCCTACTCGCTGCGCATCCACCTGATCGAGGCCGACCGCGTGGCAACCCCGACGAGCTCCGGCATCGTCACCCCCATGCTGCTGACCACCGGCAAGGCGGCCAACGGCAACACCATCTTCGACGGCGTCGAGGTGGACGGCAACGGCCAGATCGTCGCCTACCACATCCGCAGCACCTACCCCTTCGAGCTGGGTGCAGCGGCGACCAAGTGGGCCCGCGTGGAAGCATACGGCCGGCGCACAGGGCTCCCGAACATCCTGCACATCATGGAGAGCGAGCGCCCGGATCAGTACAGAGGCGTCAGCTACCTCGCGCAGGTCATCGAGCCCCTGCTTCAGCTCCGACGCTACACCGAGAGCGAGCTGACCGCGGCCGTCGTGGAGAGCTTTTTCACGGCCTTCATCAAGACCGAGGCCGGCGCCGGCGACAACCCGTTCAACGAGGTGGGGAGCAGCCTGCCGGAAGTGAGCCGGGATCCCAACGAGTACGAGATGGGCCCGGGGCAGATCAACATCATGGAGCCCGGCGAGGATGTCACCTTTGCCGACCCGAAGCGACCGGCCAGCGGCTTCGACAGCTTCCTGCGCGCCATCTGCGAGCAGGTGGGCGCAGCCCTCGAGATCCCGGCCGACCTGCTCCTCAAGGCGTTCAACAGCTCGTACAGCGCCAGCCGCGCCGCCCTGCTGGAGGCGTGGAAAGCCTTCCGCATGAGGCGCAAGTGGTTTGTCGATGACTTCTGCACCCCCATCTATGAGATCTTCATCGCCGAGGCCGTGGCCCGCGGACGCATCAGCGCCCCGGGCTTTTTCTCTGACCCGGCAACCCGGGCGGCCTACCTCGGCGCCGAGTGGATCGGCCCCTCTCAGGGACAGCTCGACCCGACGAAGGAGATCACGGCCGAGATCCTCGCCATCGGCGAAGGCATCACGACCAGAGAGCAGGCGACCATCCGACTCAACGGCGGTCAGTGGGACGCCAACGTCGACCAGCTCACTCGGGAAAACGAGAAGCTGCGCGCAGCGCAGGGGCAGGTTGACCAGAGCACAGCGGCCAGCGGCACGATCTCCGCAGCTCTGCGGGAGGCAATCGTCGCCGAGGCCATCAAAAGCATCAAGGAAGGAGACAAGCATGAGAACGCATAACACTCCCCGGCTCTGCGCCGGGCCTCAGACTGCGGGCACGCCGATCAAGTTCTGGAACGTCGCCAGCATCGGCGACGACGAGGGCGAGATCACCCTCTACGGCGACGTCGTGAGCCGTCAGCCTGTGGACTGGTGGACGGGCGAGCCCGAGCCCGGCCTCTACATCGCGCCCGAGAGCTTCATGGAGGATCTCGCGGCCGTCAAGGGCAAGAGCAACATCACCATCAAGATCAACAGCACCGGCGGCGACCTCTACACCGGCATCGCCATCCACAACGCCATCAAGGGCCTGAGCGGCCACAAGGTCGTCATCGTGGAGGGCATCGCAGCCAGCGCGGCCAGCGTCATCGCCTGCGCCGGCGACGAGGTGCAGGTCTACCCCGGCAGCATGGTCATGATCCACGGCGTCGCGGGCCTGCTGATGGACTACTACACCCTCGCAGACCTGAAGAAGCTCCAGAAGGACTTCGACGCCAGCGAGCGGGCCATCGCGGAGATCTACCACGCCAAGACCGGGATCGCGGTCGAACAGCTCCGCACTATGATGACCCGCGAGACATGGATGGTCGGGCAGGAAGCCATCGACAACGGCTTCGCCGACACCCTGCTCGAGGGCGACGGCCCTGATGTCAGCGTGAGCGCCGACAAGCAGGTGCTCCTCGTGGCCGGCATCCGGCACAACATCAAGGGGCTGCACAATGTCCCGAGCACGATCCGCATCAACAGCATCCACGCCGCCCCGGCGGCTGGAAATAAGCCGACCGGGAACGGCGGCGAAAACAGAAAGGAAGATGAGCCCATGACTCTCGAGGAAATGAGAGCACAGCACCCCGACCTCGTCGCTCAGATCGAGCAGCAGGCCGTCGCAAATGCCATCGCGCAGGAGCGGGCCCGCATCGAGGCCATCGACAGCATCGCCGCCAGTGTGGGCGACGCTCAGCTCGTCAGGGACGCCAAGTACGGCGAGAACACCTGCACCGCTGAGCAGCTCGCGCTCAAGGCCATGCAGAAGCAGGCGGCCCTCGGCGCCAAGCACCTGAAGGACGCCGCCCTCGACAATGCCGACTCCGGCGCAGGTCAGGTCGGAGCCGCCCCCAACGGAGGCGAGGAAGGCAGCGAGACCGACGACAAGGCCAAGGTCGACGCCATCGTCAGCATCTACAACACCACCAAGAACGGAGGTAAGAAGTAATGAGCAAGAGACTGGATGAAAACATCGGCACCGTGGACTACGACGGCCTGATCGTCACCAACGAGCCCGTCGCCGACGTCGTGACCGTAACTCTGGCAGCGTCTCAGGGTGTACTCGCCCGCGGCACCGTCATCACTGGCGCGGCCGGCGGCGAGCTGTCTGCGGCCGCTGCGGCCCTCGTGGCGACCAACGCCGTCTACATCCTCGCAGACGAGACCGACACCGGCACCGGCACCGCCGTCACCGCTACGGCCTACCGCACCGGGCACTTCGCACGCAACAAGCTGTCCACCGACGGCTCCTACACCCTCGTCGCAGCCGACGAGGAGATCATGCGCAACGCCGGCATCCTGCTGAGCGACGCGCTGGACTACTAAGAGAAGGAGGACAAGATCATGCCTTTTAACTTCTACGACACCCACACGCTGCTCATGGCCGTCCAGCAGCTCATCCCTGCGACGACCTTCCTGCGTGACAGATACTTCCCGACCAACGACGCGACCGACATCTTCGCCACCGAGGATGTGCTGGTGGAGTACCGCGACGGCACCCGCAAGCTCGCACCCTTCGTGGCCCCCCGCAAGGGAGGCGTCACCATCCTGCGCAAGGGCTACACCATGGAGCGTTATACCCCGCCCTTCGTGGCTCCCCGTCGCACCCTGACCCTCGACGAGCTGCGCAAGCGCGGCTTTGGTGAGGCCCTGTACTCTCAGCTCACCCCTGAGCAGCGCCAGCAGGTGCTCATCATGCGTGACGCTGACGAGCTGGGCGACCTCATTACCAACCGTGAGGAGGCCATGGCCGCCGAGACCATGCTGACCAACGGCTGCATCATGAAGCACATCGCCGACGACGCCGACAAGAGCGACGAGATGGAGATCCGCTTCTACTCCGAGGGCACCAACCCCGCCACCTACACCCCGACGATCAAGTGGGACGCAGAAGGCGCCAAGATCCGCGCCGACCTCGGCGCAATGGCTCGTATGCTGACCCGCCGCGGCCTGCGCGCCGCTGACCTCGTATGCTCCCCCAACGTGGCCGACGTCATCGTCGAGGATCCCGACATCAAGGAAATGCTCGACAACCGCCGCTATGAGCTGGGCTCCGTCGCCCCCGAGGAGCTGGCACCCGGCGCGTCCATTATGGCCCGCCTGAACATCAACGGCCGCATCATCAGCGTGATCTCCTACGACGAGACCTACACCGACGACGACGGCAACGATCAGCTCTACATCCCGAGCGGCAAGTGCATCCTCACCGCCCCCGCTGCTGGCCGTACCTGCTACGGCGCCGTCTCTCAGGTGGAGCAGGCAGACGGCGAGTTCCACACCTACGCCGGCCGCCGCGTGCCGAAGTATGTGTCCAGCGCCGAGGGCAACACCCGCACGCTGACCATCTCCAGCCGCCCGCTGCTGATCCCCAACAACAAAAACCCGTGGATCGTTGCCGACGTACTGGGGGAATAACGCCCCCTGTTGACACCGCTGCGGTCGGCAGGGGGACGGTCGGCGCAGCCATTGTAGGAAAGGAGTGACAAACATGGCTTACACACCTACCGAGTGGAAAGACGGCGACATCATCACCGCCGAAAGACTGAACAAGCTCGAGGCCGGCGTGCAAAACGAGCAGGTCGAGCCGCAAGGCCCCAAGGGAGACACCGGCGAAACCGGCCCGCAGGGCCCGAAGGGGGACACCGGCGAAACTGGCCCGCAGGGCCCCGCCGGAGCGGATGGTGCCAAGGGCGATACCGGGGCAACCGGGCCCGCCGGAGCAGACGGGAAGTCTGTTAAGAGCATCACCCTCACCGCAGACAGCACCGGGAAAGTGACCGGCGGCACGGCCACGCTGACGGACGACTCCACTGTGCCGATCACCGTGACAACCGCCACCGCCTAAGACCAAGGAAAGGAGCACGAATATGATCCAGATCATCGCGGGCACCTTCGGCTATTACAACGGCCGCAAGGTCGTCCCCATCACTAACGCGGACGGGCCTCAGAAGTTCGACCCCGAGCTCGAGGCCCGTCTGGTCAAGAAAGGCGTCGCCAAGTATGTCGACGAGAAGCCCGTGGCCCCTGCCCCGGCCGCAGAGTCGGTGCGGGAGCCCGGGGCGACATCTGAGACCGACGGCACGCCTGCCGCTCCCGAGTACGACGAGGACATGAAGCTCGACGAGCTGAAGGAAGTGGCGACCGCCTACGGCGTGGACGCCTCTGCCATGCGCAAGAAGGCTGACATCATCGACGCCATCGAGAAGGCGAAGGCGGCAGCCGACGACGGCCAGAATGGCGACGACCAAAACGGCGACGACGAGAAGCCCCCCGAGATCGGCGCCGCAGATCCCGTCTAATGGCTTTCGATTTCAAGAAAATGGTCGCTGACGACCGCCGCCTCGTGTTTCTCAACCTCGCCGAGTTCGGTGAGGAGCACAAGGTCGACGGCAAGACCATCACCGTCGTGCTGGATGACAACGCCC
>ENA-ORTS01001866-ORTS01001866.1-human-gut-metagenome-genome-assembly--contig:-NODE-1866-length-13487-cov-2.915203_pt1 | contig 13487 bp, 10 predicted proteins | sample MGYA00241911_ERZ509186 | MGnify/ENA primary metagenome ERZ509186 (study PRJEB26280, sample SAMEA2338852) | human gut metagenome | biome: human gut; feature: human-associated habitat; material: faeces...
TAAATATAATAAACAAAGGAGTGAAATATATGGTTGGACTAAAGTTAGATTTAAAAAATGCTGGTATAACCGAAAAATCTATCTTGAAGTATAGCAAAGAGGTAGAGAAAATTCATACAGAATTACACGAGAAAAAAGATGATGAAAATGAATTTTTAGGATGGTTAGAACTTCCTACTAAATATAATAAAAAAGAATTTAAGAAAATAAAAGAATGTGCAAAAAAAATTCAAGCAAATTCTGATGTGCTACTTGTTATTGGAATTGGTGGCTCATATCTTGGCGCTAGAGCAGTAATAGAGGCTTTGACGAATACATTTTATAATTTACAAGACAAAGAAGAAAGAAAAACTCCTCAGATAATATATGTTGGAAACAATTTAAGCCCTAACTACATGAGCGAGCTAATAGATTTAATAAGTAATAAAGACTTTTCTATAAATGTAATTTCAAAATCTGGAACTACAACAGAGCCGGCTATTGCATTTAGAATATTTAGAGAGTTGTTAGAAGCTAAATATGATTTGGAAGAAGCAAGAAGCAGAATATATGTTACAACAGACAAGAAAAAAGGAGCATTAAAGCAATTAGCAGAAAAAGAAAATTACGAAACATTTATTATTCCAGACAATGTAGGAGGAAGATATTCTGTTCTTACTCCAGTAGGACTTTTACCAATAGCTGTTGCAGGTGTTGATATAGATAAATTAATGAAAGGTGCAAGATTTGCTCAAGATAAATATTGTGATGAAGATTTAAAATATAATGAATGTTATCAATATGCCGTTGCAAGAAATATCTTATATAAAGATGATAAGAATATTGAAATACTAGCAAACTACGAACCAAAAATGCACTATGTAACAGAGTGGTGGAAACAACTCTATGGTGAGAGCGAAGGAAAAGACGGAAAGGGAATATTCCCAACAGGCGTAGACTTTACAACAGATTTACATTCTTTAGGACAATACATTCAAGAAGGAAGAAGAAATCTATTTGAAACAGTAATAAGAATAGAAAAAACAGATTCAGATATAAGCATAAACTTAGATGAAGATGATTTAGATGGACTAAATTATTTAGTTGGCAAATCATTAGATTTTGTAAATAAAAAAGCAATGGAAGGTACAATAGAAGCACATGTTGATGGAGAAGTACCAAATATATTAATAACTATGCAAGAACTAAATGCAGAAACTTTAGGACAATTAATATATTTCTTCGAACTTGCATGCGCAATGTCTGGCTCAATACTTGGAGTAAACCCATTCAACCAACCAGGAGTTGAAAAATACAAGAAGAACATGTTTAGACTACTAGGAAAGCCAACTAAAAAATAGAAAATTGTATTGACATAACACAAAAAAAGTACTATTATAAGAATATGTGAATAGATAAGCAATGAGACAAAGTAAAATAAAGGTTACTTTTAGAGAAGGATTGCCATAGGCTGAAAGCAATTCTAAGCAAACATATTTGAAAAACTACCTCACAGAAAACTCTGGCGAAAGCTTGCTTAGTAAATTAAGTAAAAAATTAGGATGGAACCGTGCATATATGCACTCCTAAATGTTAAAAGCATTTGGGAGTGTTTTTGTTTTCCAGATGCAAAAGGAGGATTTTTTATGATAATTACATTAAAAGACGGAAGCAAAAGAGAAGTACAGGAAGGCATTTCTGTAATAGACCTTGCAAAAGAGATTAGCGAAGGTTTAGCAAGAGTTGCAACTGCAGGAAGAGTAGATGGAAAGGTTGTTGATTTAAGACACAACTTAAACAAAGACTGCAATGTAGAAATTTTAACATTTGATGATGAAGATGGAAAGAAAGCATATTGGCATACAACATCTCACATAATGGCACAAGCTATTAAGAGATTATATAAAGATGTTAAGCTTGCGATTGGACCAGCTATAGATGGTGGATTTTACTATGATTTCGACACAGAATACAGATTTTCAGAAGCTGATTTCGAGAAGATAGAAGCTGAAATGAAAAAAATTATAAAAGAAGATTTACCAATAGAAAGATTCGAACTTCCAAGAAGTGAAGCTATTAAATTAATGAAAGATGCAGGAGAAGATTACAAGGTAGAACTAATAGAAGACTTACCAGAAGACGAAGTTTTATCATTTTACAAGCAAGGTGAATTCACAGATTTATGTGCAGGACCTCACTTAATGAGCACAGGAAAAGTAAAATGTGTTAAATTATTATCAACTTCTGGAGCCTACTGGAGAGGTGACGAAAAAAATAAGATGCTTCAAAGAATTTATGCTATATCATTCCCAAAGGCTAGTATGCTTGAAGAACATTTAGCAAAATTAGAAGAAGCAAAACAAAGAGATCACAGAAAATTAGGAAAAGACTTAGAACTATTCATGACACATAAATTAGTAGGTTCAGGACTTCCAATGTATTTGCCAAATGGTGCAACAGTAAGAAGATTGCTTGAAAGATACATTCAAGACAAAGAAATAAGAATGGGATATAAACACGTATACACACCATCACTTGCAAACGTTGAATTATACAAAACATCAGGACACTGGGACCACTACAAAGAAGATATGTTCCCAGTAATGAAAATGGACAACGAAGAATTAGTATTAAGACCAATGAACTGCCCACATCACATGCTAATATTCAAGAGCAAAATGCGTTCATACAAAGACTTACCAATAAGAATTGGTGAATTAGCACATGACTTTAGATATGAAGACAGCGGAACAGTTTGTGGTATTGAAAGAGTACGTGAAATGTGCCAAAATGATGCTCACTTATTCGTAAGACCAGACCAAATAAAAGATGAAGTTGGAAAAGTTGTAAAATTAATACTAGATGTTTACAAAGACTTTGGATTTAAAGACTACAAATTTAGATTATCATTAAGAGATAAAAATGACAAACACAAATACTTTGATGACGACGAAATGTGGGACAAGGCAGAAAGTCAACTTCGTGAAATACTAACAGAACTAGGATTAGACTTCTACGAGGCAGAAGGCGAAGCTGCATTCTATGGACCAAAGCTAGATGTACAATTAAAATCAGCAATAGGACATGATGTAACAGTTTCAACTTGCCAATTAGACTTCTTATTACCACAAAGATTCGAACTAGAATACATTGGTGAAGATGGGAAAGCTCATAGACCAGTTGTAATACACAGAGCAATACTTGGAACACTAGATAGATTTATGGCATTTTTAATAGAAGAAACAAAGGGAGCATTCCCAACATGGCTTGCACCAGTACAAGTAAAAGTACTTCCAATATCAGACAAGCACTTAGAATATGCAAACAAAGTTAAAGAAGCATTACAAGATAAAGAAGTAAGAGTAGAAGTAGACGATAGAGCAGAAAAAATCGGATACAAAATACGTGAAGCACAACTTCAAAAAGTTCCATACATGCTAGTTGTTGGAGATAAAGAACAAGAAGCTGGAGAAGTCGGAGTTCGTAACAGAAAAGACGGAGACGTTGGAGCAATGAAGCTAGAAGACTTCGTTGAAAAAATAGATGAAGAAATAAAAACATTTGCAAAATAAGAAATATAATCAAAAAGAATACGAACATATAGTAAATGAATATGTTTGTATTCTTTTTTTGAAAAATTGGCGTAAGTTTTTATTATACAATAAATTTTTATAGCATTATTAATAAAGTTGTGATATACTAATTCAGTAATTTAATTTGCAAAATTTGGAGGAGCAAATATGCCAAGGAAAGTAGTAAAAGGTACAACAGAAAACTTAAATATGTTAAGAGAAAAGGTAGACTATATTGGTTTCGAACTAGGAGAAGTTCCAGAATTTTTAAAGGATTTTGAGCCACTTGAATATAGAGTACCAAAGGTTTACGACGAAACTACATATAAAGTTTATAAGTACGTAAAAATAAAAGATATTGAAATATTAATCACACCAAAGGACAGACTAGATGATTTAGAGGAAAGGTATAAACTTGCCAGTCCATTATTTACATATATGAAGCCAGAGGCAAATGAAAATCTTGAGAAGTATGCATACTTTTTAAAAATGATAAATCAGACTAGGGTGTCAGATATTCAAGAAATAGAAAAGGAACAAGAAGCTTTTCAGAAAGAGATTCCATTTGATGTGAAATTTGCTAATAATTTTAAGTGGCAAATATTTTATTCTGATTATGCAGATAAATATTTTATGCTTGCTTCTACAAACGAAACAGATAATTCGCCGATGTTTTATTTATTGAAAAAAAAGATTGAAGCGTGCAAGAGCAAGAGTGAAAAGGATAACACTATTTTTGTGCCTATCAGTAATGAAGAATATTCGGAAGTAATATTAAAAAAATCAGAGATAGAAGATTTAGAAAATTATTTGTGGTTTTTCACTAAAAATTGGCCTTCTATATATGAAATAGAAGACGAAGAAGGAAATATTCAGTTGCAAATAGTTGGAGAGACTGTTATATATGATAAAATGACAAGCCAATATAGAATTATTCTCAAAGATAAAAAAGAAGCTTCAAAATGCTATAAATTAATCAAAGCATTATTCATTTTAGCATATGATTTAAGAAAAGATTATCAGTTTCAAATAAAGATTGGCGAAAATGGTGGCTTAGAATTTTATTATAATGATGAAAAAATTGAATATGATACTTTGCCAGAGTTTTTGAAGAAAGAGTCAATTTCTAAGATAAAAGAAAACGAAAGAGTTAAGACTGAGACTAAGGAAGTAAAAGCAGATATTAAAGATTTACAAAAGCAAGAAGAACAGAAGAATCTTGAATATCTTAGAAAAGAGAAAGAGATTGTTACTTTCTTAGAGTGCAAGAAAACATTTATGGGAAGAATAAAATATTTCTTTAAGGGAAAGAAAGGTAAGAAAGACGAAAACGTTTCGGAACATTCTGCAAGTAAAGAAAGATTAAAGGATATTTTAAGTCAAGATAAAGAAAATATAGAACATTTTAAAGATGATGAATTAGAATCTAAGAGCTATACTGTAGAAGATATTATTAAGATTGGCAAAGAACTGGATAATAATGTAAAAGATAATAAAAATGCAAAACTAGACTTAAAGGCTTTACAAAATAAGGTTGATAATATTGATAAAAAATTAAAGAATGCAACAGAGTTTTTAGAAGAGATAGATGAGCATAAGAAGAGTATATTCGAATTTTGGAAATATGCAAACAAAGATGAGTCTAAAATGCTTGCCGAAGGTGAAGTAGAAGAGGAAGAAACAGCGAGTACAGGACTTAGAAAAACCTTTGATTATGAAGAAGACATAGAAAATTTTGCAAGTAAGATAGATAGTCAACAAAGAGAAAAATTAACACATAAAGAACAAGATGCATTGTTTGCCTCAAATTTTGTACTAGATGGAATAAACATAGTATCGAAGGAAAAGCTATTAAAAGCAGATGAAACAAAAATAGCAAATTTATTGCAGCAATTAAAAGACGACTACAAGAAAGATATTGAAAAAATTCAAGAAAAGGATTTCGATATTTTTGGAAATATCAGCCAAGATAAGACAAAGATAAAAACATTAAAAAATAATCAACATAGAGAAGCGGAAAAAGATAAGTACAAAGTTTTAAATGTAAATTTAAATACAGAGATGGACGTATTTATAGAGAAATTAAAAGAACTTAGACAAATTCTTATAGATGAATCTGAAAAGATAGAAGTTCCATATGATATATCTTTGTACAAGGCTAGCAACGAAAAGATTGATCCAGATGGATTTGACAAATTTAGTGTAAATCCATTTGAAACTTTGGATAATCTAGAAAAAACTTCTACATCTAAAGAAACGTATTTATATAAAATAAACGTTCCAGAAAATACAAAGTTAGTATTTTACTCGAATATAACATTCTTTGAAAATAACAATCAAACACTTCCTTTAGGAATGGACATATCTCAAGAAGGTCTTATAAACATGGATAAATATAAGCTTGAGCTAAAAGGAAAAGACGAATTTAATATAAATATTTTCAAGAACGAATTTGATAATTTTGTAAAGAATGTGAAGGTGTATGAGTATAATTTGACAAGTAAATAATAAAAGAGTTGGGAAAGAATCAAATTTTGGCAAGGAAAATGAATTCAAAAGGTAATGGAGCATACGTGGTGTATGTGACCGCGTTTTGAATGAAATTTGACGTAGCAGAAATTGTAATTATTTGCCAATGGAAAGGAAAAGTATGGTAGACAGAGTAATCATAATGGTACTTGATGGCTTCGGTGTCGGAGAAGCTCCAGATGCAAACAAGTATGGAGATGAAGGAAGCAATACACTTGCTGGAATATACAATAATACGTCTTTAGATATTCCCAATATGGCTAAATTAGGGCTATATAACATAGACGGAGTTAAGGTTGGAGAAAAACAAGAAAAGACAATAGGAGCATATGGAAAGGCACAAGAACAAGCAGATGGAAAAAACAGTCCAGTAGGGCATTGGGAGATGTCTGGTTATATTAAGCATCCTGCTTTTACAACATATCCAAATGCGTTTCCTAAAAAATTGATTGATGAGTTTATAGAAAAAACGGGTGTAAAAGGAGTTTTATGCAATGAAGTTGGTTCTGGAACAGAAATTTTAAAACGCTTCGGAGAAGAACACATAAAAACAGGATATCCTATAATATACACATCAGCAGACAGCGTATTTCAGATAGCAGCACATGAAGACGTAATTCCAGTAGAAAAATTATACGAAATTTGTAGAATTACAAGAAAAATTCTAGATAACCCAGAGTACAATGTTGGAACTGTAATTGCAAGACCTTTTATTGGAGATAAATCAGAAAATTTTACAAGAACCTACAACAGAAAAGACTTTGAGTCTAATACTTTTGGTAAGACAATGTTAGATGTAATGCATGAGAATGGTACAAATGTTGTAGCCATAGGAAAAATAGAAGATTTATTCAGTGACAGGGGAATAGACAAAGCAATACACACAAATGGAAATGCTGATGGAATAGAAAAGACGATTGAAGAAATAAAAAAAGATACTAAGGGATTGGTATTTACAAACCTTGTAGATACAGACATGTTATATGGACATAGAAATAATATTGAAGGATATGCAAGAGCACTAGAATATTTCGACTCGAAATTACCAGAAATAATGAGCAAAATGAAGGAAAATGATATGCTTATTATAACCGGAGACCATGGAAATGACCCAAGCACTCCAAGCACAGACCACTCTAGAGAATATACTCCAATATTGATATATGGAAAGAATATAAAAGAAAATGTGAATTTAGGAATAAGAAGCACATTTGCAGATATTTCTGCAACAATATTAGATATGTTAGACTTACCAAAACTTGAAAATGGTATAAGCTTTAGAAAAGAAATAGAAAAATAATAAAAAGCTGATATATGTTACTAAAACAATATATCAGCTTTTATAAATTTATTTTATATCTTCTTTTACAACTCCTGGTTGTTCCAACAATTCTGGCTTCTTTAAATATTTAGACAATTGCTTAAAAGAAGTTGCATAATAATAACCATCGCAAATTCTTTCATCACCAACAAAGGCTACGGTAATACATTTTTCTTCATGCATTTCATCATCATCGTAAATATAGCTTTTCTTCTTTTTACCCATTGCAAAGAATAGGCTGGTAGTACCAAAATTGTATAAATGATGATAAATACTATCAATTCCTAAAGATCCAACATTAGTTAAAAATACGCTAGTATGAAATGGACTCGCTGAAATGATTGCCTTTGGAACGGCACCATGCTTGTCTAAAAATTTGATAAATTTAAAAGCAACTCTAATAAATCCATTTGGCACAATACTAAAGGTTTTTGCTAATGCATCTGTATTATTAGATGTACTGTAATCTTTGTTTTGTTCTATTGCTTTGTCTAATTTTTCTTTTATTTCGAAAATATTTTCAGTTCCTGTAAAAGGCAATTTTATTGTTGTTTCTTGTCCTTCATCAGCAAAGCTTTTCTTTATTGCTAAAGAAACAAATATTTGATTTCTAGCATATAGGCTACCATTCATTGCAAACCTATTTAAATAAGGCCTTTCAGCAATGATTCTTACTATAGCTGCATAAATTATATTCATGTAAGAAAGCTTTATTCCTTCTTTAGCTTTTCTATCAATGTATTCATCTAATTCTTTTAATTTAATATCTTGCTTAAAATAAACTTGTGCATCGTTTCTTTCCAACATTACACAAGGTATAACTCTAAAAAACGGTGGAACAGTTTTTAATTTCCTGCCGTCACTTCTGTGTCCAAACATTATTTTTCTCCCCTTTATTTGATATATCCATTTTACGCTGTGTGACGAAAAATGTCAAATAATATTGAATTAAAAATTGACAAATGGGTAGGAATGGTTTATTGTAGTATTAGTTTGAACTTAAAATGGAGGAATATAAAATGTTAGAGGAACTAAGACAATGTGAAGTCTGTCCTTTTAGATGTAAAGTAAATAGATTGGAAGGAAAAATAGGAAGATGTGGTTGTAAGGATAAGATAAAAATTGCATTAGCATCATTACATTATTATGAAGAGCCATGTATAAGTGGAAATAATGGTTCTGGTACAGTGTTCTTTTCAAATTGTAACTTGAATTGCCTATTCTGCCAAAATTATAAAATAAGTCAAGAAGGAAAGGGAAGAGAAGTTTCTATAGAAGAACTAGCTGATATCTTTTTAAATCAGCAGAAAAATGGTGCAAATAATATAAATTTAGTAACACCAACTATGTATGCATATCAAATAATAGAAGCTTTAAAAATTGCAAAATCTAAAGGCCTTATAATTCCAGTAATATATAACACAAATGGTTATGAAAATGTTGAAACAATAAAGGCTCTGAAAGGATATATAGACGTATATTTGCCAGATTTAAAATATTATTCTAATGAGATTGCTGTAAAATATTCAAAAGCACCAAACTATTTTGAAATAGCAACAAAGGCAATTTTAGAAATGATTAATCAAGTGGGAACTCCAGAATTTGACGAAAATGGATTAATAAAAAGAGGAGTAATAATAAGACATTTAGTCCTTCCAGGACACATTCAAAATTCGAAACACATATTAAAATGGTTAAAAGAAAATGTAAATTCAAGAGCATATGTGAGTGTAATGGCACAATATTTTCCAACATATAAGGCCAAAGAAGATAAGTATTTGAATAGAAAATTAACAAACAAAGAATATTCAGAAATAGAGCAATATTTATATCTGTTGGATATAGAGAATGGATATATGCAAGATTTAGGAAAACATGAAGAAGAGTATGTGCCAGATTTTTAAAATTTGATTGAAAATAATTTGTTCATAATATATAATAATGATAGATAGATTATTAGAAAGAGGCAGAAAATGGCAATATACACAAGTAAAACAAGAATAGATTTAGAAGATGTTGGTTACTCCAATAAAATAACTAATAAGGCGATATTAAAAATATTAGAAAATGCAGGGGCTAGGCAATCAGAGACCATACATTTTGGATTAAATGATATGGAAAATGTAGGATTTAGTTGGATTCTATTAGGTTGGAAAGTTAAAATTTTAAAAAGGCCTATATATAACGAAGAATTAACAATAAATACATGGGGAAGAGACTCAAATAGAATTTTTACATATAGAGACTACGAGATATACGATGAGAGCGGAGAACTATGCGCAATTGCTACTAGCAAGTGGGCAATTGTAGATATAAACACTGGAAAATTAAGAGAATTAACTCCTGAAATTATTGAAAAATATCAATGTGAGACTAAAAAAGTATTTGAAGAAGATTATACTTTAAAATTAAAAGAACCAGTTACTATAATAAGAAAGCAAGAATATAAAGCACAAAGAAGAGACATAGATATTAACAAGCACATTCATAATTTATATTATTTGGATTATGCATACGAGGCTTTACCAGAAGAAGTATATGAAGCACCAGAGTGTAATAATATAGAGATAATGTATAAAAAACAGATACGATTAAATGATGAATTTAAGTGTCTATATACAAAAGAGGAAAATCAAAATATCGTAACAATGAAGTCAGAAGACGAGAACACACTTCATGCGATTATTAAGTTATATTAAGGGATTTTAAAAGAAAGGAACCATTTTTATGGGAAACAGTGCTAAAGAAAAAAGACAGTATATAATTATAAATGTTTTATTAATACTAATTGTGTTACTTTTAGGAGTTTACATATATAAAGTTATTCAATCCAATAAACAACAAATAAAAGTAGGCTATGAACAGGGAGTAAATGTTGTACAACAGTTACAAGATGAATACATAAATGTAGAAAAAGTAGAAACAACGGAAAACCAAAATACAATGGTTGTCCCTATTGATGAGAACTATAAAAATTCTAAAGAATATGATTTTGCATATGTGAAAAATAATAAGTATTATTATAATCAATTAGATGATACCGCAAAATTAATATATGATGCAATTGAAAGTAATTTATCAAATATGATGTCTGGAAATTATGAGATAAAATTGTCGAATCAAGTAGCAAGTGTATTATATGAGAACGATGGAGAAAAACAGTTGGATACTAGTTTTCAATCAGCATGGGATGCCTTAATGTTAGACAGAGTTGATACATTTTTTATAGATGTTACAAAAATAAATTTGAAAATGAGAAAAACTACATATGGTAAAAAAGTAACGTATGCACTGTCGATTGCTCCAGCAGATTCGAATGGCTATTTGGCAAATGGCATAGAAAGTAAAGAAAAAGTACATGCGATATTAAATGAAATAAAAGAAACAAGGGACAGTATAGTTAAAAGCCTAAGTGGAATAGATTATAATAAAATAATGCATGCCCACGACTGGATTATAAATAATTTAGATTACGAACAGAATATAACAAATAACAATGTGTATAATTTATATGGAGCACTAATCGAAAAATCTGCAGTTTGTGAGGGGTATGCGGAAGCATTAAAATATATTTTAGATGAAGCGGATATTCCATGTGTTTTAGTAAGTGGAACTGCAACAAACTCTGAAGGAAAAACTGAAAGACATGAATGGAATTATGTACAACTATATGGAAAGTGGTATGGAATAGATCCAACTTGGGACGACCCAGTTATTAAAGGCTCAGGCTATGTATCGGATTCAATAAAGCATAGATATTTCCTAGTTGGAAGCAATGAAATGAATAAAAATCATTTTCCTAATGGACAAATGACAGAGAGTGGAAAAAAATTTGTATATCCAACAATAGAAACTGAAAAATATGGGAAATAATAGATATTAATATAAATAAAAAGAAAATATTCATGGTAAAAAATGAATATTTTCTTTTTGTTGGCATTTTTAACCAATGTACAAATGAACATGAAAAAATATTAATAATTATTATTTTCCAACTATTTTTGGACCGATTGTTGTTACTGTTCCAGCTCCAATTGTTAGTACTATATCATTTGGCATAACCCTATCTCTAATGTATTTTGCAATTTCGTTAAAATCAGACATATAAAGAGCTTTTTTTCCTACTCTATTAATATTAATTTGGTCAACCAAATTTTGAGAGGAAATACCTAAAGTATCCGATTCTCTAGCTGCATAAATGTCAGTTACTATTATATTGTCAAATCCAGAAAGAACTTGAGCAAAATCTGTAAGAAGATTTTTGGTTCTACTATATGTGTGTGGTTGGAATACAACCCAAGACCTATTAAATTTTTTCTTTTTCATTGCATCATATACAGCTTTTATTTCTGTTGGATGATGACCATAATCATCGAAAACATTTGCTCCATTTGTACTTCCAACAAATTCGAATCTTCTGTGGGCTCCAGTATATTTTAATAAACCTTCTTTTATATCTTCTTTATCTATACCATATTCATAACATGTTGCAATACAAGCAAGAGCATCATAAACATTATGCATTCCTGGTACGGAAAGCTTGATACTCTTATAAAAACTATTATTTCTGTATACATCAAAAAGAGGAAAACCATTGTTGTCAAAAGTGATATTTCTCGCAATAAAGTTTGATTTCTCATTTTTAATACCAAAAGTAACAATTTTTGCATTCGTATTTTTATACAAATCAACACAATTAGGGTCATCAGCATTTAATACTAGTAAACCATCTTTTGGAAGTAATTCAACAAATTTTACAAAAGCATTTTTTATATGGTCTAAGTCTTTAAAATAATCAAGGTGGTCATTGTCTATATTCAAAATAACTTCTGTTCTTGGGTGAAATTTTAAGAAACTTTCTACATATTCACAAGACTCTAATATAAAATATTCGCTATTTCCAACTCTGTAATTTCCATCAATTTGCTTTAAAATAGCACCAACTTGAACAGTAGGGTCTTTATGAGCCTCCATAAAACAAACAGAAATCATAGATGTGGTTGTGGTTTTTCCGTGTGTTCCAGAAATACTAATTGTATCTCTATAACCTTTAGTAATAATTCCCAAGAAAGTAGATCTTTCCATGGTTTCAATATTTAATCTTTCTGCTTCTTGCATTTCAATATCATCATGAGAAATTGCGGCACTATAAATGACTAAATCAGCTTTTCTAAGGTTATCTAAATCATGACCAATCACAACAGAAATTCCATTGTTTTTTAATTTATCAACCAATTCAGACTCGTTTGCGTCTGAACCTGTAACGTAAAAGCCCCATTTCTTTAAAATAGTGGCAATACCACTCATACTAGTTCCACCGATACCTAGCATATGTATATGTTTATATTTTTTTAATTCTTCTAAATTGATCAAATTAAGCACTCCTTTTATATGTTTTATTTTTCTAATATATTATATACTTAAAATAGGAAAAATTCAACATATTTTACGTCTTTGTTTTTGAATTGATATATTAAAAAAATATAAAAAATTATAAATTTTTTGAAAAAATAGAAGGAAAAAAATACAAAATGGAGAATAATATAAGTGTACATACATAAATAGTACAAAAATAAAAACATTGGAAGGCGGTGCTCACATGGAAATTACAGAAGTACGTGTTAGAAAAGTAAACTCAGGAAATAGAGTGAAGGCAATAGCCCAAATAACATTTGATAATGAATTTGTAGTTCATGAAATTAAAGTTATGGAAAAACCAGAAGGTTTATTCATTGCTATGCCTAGAAGAAAAAAAGGTGAAAGATATTACGATATAGCTCATCCTATTAATCAAGAAGTAAGAGACAAGCTTACAAAAGCTGTATTAGAAAAATATGAAGAAGCAGAAGATCCAGAACCAGTTGAAAAAACTGAAGCTGAAGATGCTGAATAATAAAAATATCCCGTATGGGATATTTTTTTGGCTTAAATAACTAAGTAATAACTTGCAAAATAAATAATGAATTATAAAAAATATTAAAAATTCCACCAATAATAAGAAATAATATGATATTTAATAAAAAAAGTTAGATAAAAAAAGAAGGCTCCCCCGAGCCTAGAATAGGTTAATGGGGGAGCAAGGAATA
>ENA-ORTS01001872-ORTS01001872.1-human-gut-metagenome-genome-assembly--contig:-NODE-1872-length-13468-cov-4.759636_pt1 | contig 13468 bp, 11 predicted proteins | sample MGYA00241911_ERZ509186 | MGnify/ENA primary metagenome ERZ509186 (study PRJEB26280, sample SAMEA2338852) | human gut metagenome | biome: human gut; feature: human-associated habitat; material: faeces...
TTCAAAGCGGAGCTGCAGGAGGTCGTGGACACGCTGCGGGAGAGTGTGCTGAAAAACCGCTTCGCTATGGAGCGTTTCTGCTATGAACACGGCGGGAAAATCAGCGGCGGCTGGACACAAAACTACGGTTACATCGTGGAAACCGAGCATTACCGCTACTGCCTGCGCTGCAATCCGTCTCCCGGAGATTATAACTGCTACTGTACGGCTTATGATTTGGATGTCCAGCGGCAGAACATGGCGAGGGACAAGCCTCTGGTGGGCCGCGTCACCTATGCCAATGGCGATACACAGGAATTTACCGATGCCGAAGCCTTTCTCAAATGTGTCCGAGAGGAATTGCCGTACCGCCCGACCACAGGTCTGCGCTATGAAGTGCTGACCGACGATCCTGCTGTTCGCAAGGCTGTGGACGATATCGTTTTTGACCTTTATGGCGAGGAAAATCCCCGCCAGTTGGAGGAATATCAAAAAACGCCCAAGCAGGGCATGACAATGGGAGGTATAAAGTGATGGACAGAAAAATGGTGAATTTTATCAAGGAGCAGTATCCCCCCGGCACCCGCATCCGGCTGAACGCTATGGAAGACCCCTATCATCCCATTCTCCCCGGCACCGAGGGCGAAGTAGACTTCGTAGACGATGCGGGGCAACTCCACATGAAATGGGATAACGGTAGGTCGCTGGCACTTATTCCCGGCGAGGACAGCTTCGCGGTGCTGCCTCCCAAGCTCACCACCCTCAAGCTGTATATGCCCCTGACCGCCGATCTCTACGAGCGAAACGAGTATGGCGAGTTTGACGATAGCAGCACACTTCTGGAAGGCAGTGAGCTGCGGGGCTATCAGGATCAGATCACGGCGGCGCTGGTGAAAAACCGAATGCCGGAGGAAACCGAGCGCGGCATCATGCATTGGTATGATGAAGCCGACAGCGTTGACCGCAAGGTGCGCTCCGCCGTCTTCACCGTAGAGGAACGTGACCGGCAGCTCTGGGGCATTGCGGAATGCCGCGTCGCCGGGGAATTGTCGGACACCGAAATGGATACTTTGAAGGAATTTATCACCGGACAGGCTTCTGACGGCTGGGGCGAGGGCTTTGAGCAGCGGGAAATTTCCGTGGATGACGGCGGTGAATTGTATGTCCATCTTTGGAATTCAGACGAGTGGAGCATCCAAACGGAGCAGGAGCTTTTCTACCCCAAGATAGCAGAGGGCCTGCCGGAGCTGTGCTTCTCCACACTTGCCAGCACCGGCGAGCTCATCTGCATTAAGCGCGGTGAGAGCGGTTATTATCCGAGTGACTGGAGCACGGACAATCCGCAGCAGAACCACGAGCTGGCAGATTACAACAACGAACGCCTCGGCGTAACACAGGAACAGCGATTGGCGATGGAGTGCGGCAGCATGCATGGCTTATCCCAGTTCTAAGATAAGCCGTGTAATCCCGTGAGTTTTGTTATCCGAGGAGTTTCCCCGAATACAAGGAAACCCCTCGGGTATACACAAAAGTTACAGGATAATCTATTCTCGTAGAAACCAAATAACATCGGTCTTTTCATCTCCTTTTTCCTTTTCAGGTGCTGGCAATTTTGCAGGGAGGCCGCGTTCTCGTAAGATTTTGTTTGCTTGATCTGAGGTAACGGTGGCATAAATCATGGTGGACTGAATAGATGAATGTCCCAAAAATGCTTTAATTGCAGGCAGCGAACATCCGCATGCCAGCATATCAACTGCAATCGTATGGCGAAATGCGTGTGGGGTATAGGCTTTTTGCTGGAATAACCCTGGATGTAATTTTTTAGCCATATTCACATACTTGGAAACAACTTCCTCTACACACGAAATCGTCATATGCTCGTTTCGCTGGCTCGAAAAAACATGACGGTTTTTGTCTCCATAAAATAAACCTGCCTGTTTGAAATGAATTCTCAATAGATCTGCACATTCATTGGGGATAACAATTCGCCGGGCCTTGCTTCCTTTGCCCACCAAGCGCACACGGGTTTCTACACCAAAAGTAACATCATTTGCAGTTAGGTCGCAAAGCTCCTGCGCTCTGGCGCCGCTTGCATAGAGAAAACTCATGAGGACAACATCTCTCCGCCCGCAAATTGTTTGTCGATTTGGCAATGACAATAATATCTGCATTTCTTCTGGCAAAAAGAATACGACATCATCTCCGCTTCTTTTAGAGGCCCTCTTTCTCTCGGTTCCCAGAACGCAAGACGAAAATGCTCCGGCAGATACCACATCTCTTCTCAATGCGAATTTAGCAAAGGAAGACAGCGCAGCAAGGCGTTGGTTCCTGGTTTGTTTACTGCAGCCGCGTGTGGTTTCTATCCATGACAAAAATTCATCAACTATACTGCTGTCCAGTACAGAGAACGTTACTTTACCCGCAGGGATCCCCTTTTCTTCTTCTAAGAAAATGAAAAAGATCCGCAAGGCTGCTTTGTAAGATCGGATTGTATTTTCACTGACACCTTTCGTGTCTGGAAGATAGCTGTCAAAAAATTCGGTCAACAGCCTTATAAATTCCATACCTCGCTTCATTCGTCAATCACCTCCGGGAAGATATTGTGCTTCCTTGTATAGTCCGTAATCAGAGTATGGTCTCGCTGGAAAAAATCGTAGTTTGCCTGCAAGTATTTATCGGTCTCTCTTAGGTCGCAATGTCCGAGATATGTGGATATGAAAGGAACGGCATCGGCAAAATCAAGCGGCGTTTGCAGTAATTGGTCAAATGCTTTTGCCACAAATGTGTGCCTGAAGCAGTGGAGGCACGGCCCGCGCTCATATTTCCGTACCCGTTCAAAATCAATGCCGCAGTCCTGTAGAAGATGTCCCATCCTTTTCCGGGCCCACTCTGCTGAATAGCGTCTTCCGCTGGTGCTATTTACAAACAGATATTCTCTCTGTGGTACAATAGATAAATACGCTCGAATGAGTTCTGTCAGTGAAATATCCATAGGCACATACCGTTGCTTGTCATTTTTGGCGTGTCGGACAAATAGCACCCCTAAATTCAAGTCTATATCTCTCGTTTCCATCTTCAACGCCTCATTTCTGCGCAAACCGCATCCGTACAGCATCCGTAATAAAATACAAAATAGGACTGCACTTTCTGGATTATAATCGCTATATGGAAGACTATCAGCGGAGGCTATCATTCTTTTCCATTCTTCATCGCTAAAAACATACGGCGCATAGGTATAAGAACACCGCGGGTATTCCGGTTCAAATGCGGTAATGTTTATAGAACGCAAATATTTTGAAAGCCCCCTGTAGCGTGCAATGTAGCTTACTTTATTTGCGCTTGTACCACATATCGTAGAAAGCCATTGGTTGATAATGCTTTCACTGAGACATTTTTCGAAAGTATGATTTTGCAGCAAAAAAGAATCCAGACTCCTAAGCATGATTTCATGGTTACGTGTGCTTCGCCCAGCCGATAAAAGCAACTGTAGATAATTGCTAAACTCAACAGCCAGGAAACTTTTGAAATCATTTTTCATTGGGAACCCTCCCCATGTTGCTTAGCCACTCTTTAAGTTTATCTGTTGCTGGAGGGACGGCAACTGCACACCGTCTAAGGTTTTCAATATCCAGTCGGACATAATTGTTAAAACAAAGCGAGCTTTGATGCCCTAAAACCTTTTGTACAACAGAATAGGGAATATCTTCTGCCACCAACTCCGTCGCCAGGCTCATGCGCAGTGCGTGCGGGCCAGTTTTTCTCCTATCGGTGTCTATACCTGCCTTCGCCAAATAGCGAGACATTTCATGATGCGCTACAGTTTGCCCAATTGGTGTAAACGGACATTGTACCCGTAAAAATATATTCTCACTGTCCGAACTGGGACGGCCCTTTGTTAGATAGGCTAAAAGAGCTTCTTTAACATCCGGTAAAAGTTCCAATCTTGCAGATACACCGGTTTTTTTCTGAACAAATTCGATGGTATTTGTATCCCAATGAATATTTTTCTTTTTCAAGTTGCAGATATCAGACGTACGGATGCCGAGTCGTGCGGCCAGCAGCAACATGGCACGGTCCCGTAATCCTTTGTCGGTACTTTTATCTACAACATTTAGAAGCTTTTGGATTTCATCTTTTGAATAGACAGTAGGCATGGGTTTTGCGCGGCGAACCGCGGGGACAAATTCAGCCAAATTCAACGGATGAATCTGCTCTTGATAAAGATATTTCATGAGTTTTCTAACTGCACAGCGAAAGTTCTCTTTCGAGCCACTTGCTGAAAACGCTGCATAGAGGATCTGTGCGTTAATTTCCTTTAGATCTGAAATCCCTTGCTGTTCTACGAAATGAAGAAATTCGTAACAATACAGATCTTGAAGTTTGCGTGTACCATCGCTAATAGACTGCTTACAGAGCATTTCATCGAATCTCTCAAAGACACCGCTAAAGTGCTTTAAATCTTTCTGCTTTTTCCGTGTATGGACTACGACATATGGTCTTTTGTTTAGAATGTCATTCAGCCGTCTCACATAAAAAGACATGTAAAACTGTCGACCGCTGGAGATTCTGCCACCATGTGTTGCCAAATAAGTTTCACCTACGGCTTCGGTGTACTCAAGGATTTGATTCTCTCTCATGTAGCGATCTACTCTGCCCATGGCTTCACGGTAATGTCGAATAGACTCGCTGGGGTACTCCTTTTCGTGTAGTTGGGAAAGAAGATCCTCCCACAACTGCGGCATATTGCCCGTGACAATTTCACATTTCATGGAATGCACCACCTTCTATATTTCTGAATGGCTTTTGCCTTTTTCAGAATACAAGACGGTGGTGCATTGAGCAATATTATCCCAGCAGCAGAATTTAGAAAGGTGTGATATAAGTGAATGATATGAAAACTCCTCGGATAACAAAACTCACGGGATTACATGGCTGGAACACTCCTGGCGCTGACCCCGGTTACTATGAGCAGAAGATGGGAGGAATGAAGTTTGGCTAAGAAAGTGTTTGCCGTTTATCTGGCAAAAGAGGACGTTCCAAACAGCGAAGCCTACGCAACGCTGGAACTGCCCGCCTCCCCGTGGGAGCTGTGGGACGCGATGGAAAAGGTGCGGCTGAAGGATGGCGAAGCACTGTACATGGAGATCGACGATTACTATGCTTTCGAATATCTTGCCCCGCATTTAGAGGAGCTGGATATCAGTCTCAACGAGCTCAACGACCTTGCCGCAAGGCTTGCGACGTTGGATGAGGTACAGGGGATCGCCTTTGAGGGACTGTTCTCCATGGAGGTGCAGCGAAAAGTAAACGCCAACGGCGGCGTCATCACAATGCAGGATATGAGAGATCTGGCTGTCAGCGCAAAGACCGACTGCTATCATGCGGTGGATGCCGCGGATGACGCCCAGCTTGGCCGCTTCTACGCGGAAAATGAATTTATCCCCGAACTGGACGGCGTATCCAACGAGGTATTCGAGATGCTGGACTTCGCCGGCATCGGAAGAATGATGCGGTGCAGTGAAAACGGCGTTTTTGTGGGCAGTCTGTATGTGCTGCGGGATGGCGAACTGACAACCGCGCCGCCTGTCCAAAAGGCGCTGCCGGAAAAGCCGGGATACCTCTTCCGGCTCACGCTCGGACTGCATCCCGACATTGGCGATGCGCGCACGGTGACACTGGATCTTCCCGCAGCAGAGGCGGAGCTGCTGGACGCGCAGGAACAGCTCGGTGTGGAGGGCTGGGAGGGCGTCACAGTCATTGATTATGACGGGATCATCCCCTATGCGGCAGAATTCACCGACCTGCCTATGGAACTGGAAGAATTTAATGCCTTCACCAAGGCCGCGCGGGACATCCCGAGATCCGAGGTGCCAAAGCTGAAGGCTCTGTTGGAGCAGTTCGAGGTACGGGACATCGAAACCGCCCTGTTCCTAACGGAGCATCTGGCGGACTACATTCTCACGCCGGACTTGAGTTCCCCGCAGGAAACAGCCATTGACCACCTGCGCTTCATGACGGATGACCACTCGGTGGAATTGCTGATTTCCCATGTAAACCTCTACGCCTACGGCTGCGACATCATCAAGGAGGACAATGCAGTGCTTTCAACCTACGGCCTGCTGCACCGTGCGGACTATCAGCCCATGCTGTCACCAATGCAGGAAACACAGAAAATGGAGATGAAAATGAAATGACCATGGAACAATTTCAAGAAAAATATAAACTCTCCTTGTCGCTCAAGACGGGGAAGGAATTCGAGGCGGCCCGTCGCAGGATGGGCGCTCTGACCAAGGACGAAAAGGCGATTCTCTCCGCCATCGTTCTGCAAAAGGGCGAGGCGGAGGCTGGAGAGATTTTCGCAAATTCACCGGAGCGGCTGCGTGATTACACGATTCTCAAGGGCGTCAACAGCTATGCCGCGCTGGGCAGATATTATCTCGCCAACGAAACTACCGTCCCGGAGGAGCTGTATGAGTACATGGACCTGGGTGCGCTGGGCTGCCGCTACGAGGACGAGCATCCCGGCGTGTTCATCGGCAGCGACTATGTGCAGTATCCCCCGCAGAAACAGGAAATGAAAATGAAGTAATACCGTCTTGAACCGCGAGCGCGGTTAAGAATATTTTTAGGGGCCGATTTTCCGAAAGGGGATCGGCCCCTTCTTTTTTTATGCCCTTTTTCGGGAAATCACCCCGGAAAGGAGAAAACATGCGCGATGAACAACTGTTGGCTTACCTCAAAGGCTCCTGCTCCGGCAGGAAAAACCGCGTCGGTGGGACGGAACTGGAGCGAACGCTCCATGTCAGCGGGACCGACCTGCGAAAGCTGGTGAATCAGCTGCGGCGCAAGACGCATCCCATCGCCAGCGACCGCAGCGGCTACTTTTACGCCACAACTGCCGGTGAGGTCTACGACACCATCCGCCAGCTGAAACGGATGGCGGCAGGACTGGAAGCGGCCATCAACGGTCTGGAACGGTCTATGGATCGGTTCCGTGAGGACGAGGAGGCCGGACATGGCTAAGCCGCCCTTTCCCTGGATCGGCAGCAAGGAGAAGATCGCACCGTACATCCTGCAGCTTTTCCCGCCCAAGCTGACGCAGTATGTGGAACCATTCGGCGGCAGCGGCGCGGTGCTGCTGGCTTTGCCGCCGGACCCAAACCGCTTGGACATCTACAACGATCTGGATGCCGAGCTGGTGAACCTGTTCTCTTGCATCAAGGAATGCTCCAATGTTCTGCTGCGGGAACTGAAATTCCTGCCCATCCACAGCCGCAAGCTCTTTGAGTATTACCGAGACTTTGTCGCCCACAAGGAGGTCTACTTTCAAAATGTGCAGGCGGAGATCGAATGCCTCGGAGATCGCTCCTGCTTTACGGAGGAGCAGGCCGGAGAACTGCTCCCCATCTTTCAGGAGCGGTTGGCGCTTTACGATGTAAAGCGGGCAGCGGCGTATTACCTTGCCATCCGCGGCAGCTTCAGCGGGACGATCAACTCTTTCGGTGTCAAAGGGGTGGATGTCGAACGCTTCCTAAAGCTGTTTCCACCGGTGTCCGCACGACTGAAGGACGTGCCGTTGGAGAACAAAAACGCCTTGCAGCTCATTCGGGAACGAGATAAAAAAGGCAGTCTTATCTATGCCGATCCGCCCTATGTCAAAACGGAGCGGCTCTACCGTGTCGCTGGGAAGCTGGGACGTTTCCGCAGATTCCATGTCCGGCTCTGGCAGGTACTAACTGGCCGTGACAGTTATGTGGTACTGTCCTACAACGACTGTCCCTTTATCCGCAAGCTCTATCAGGATTGGTACATTTTATCTTTCCAGCGCAGCAATCCGCTCTCTCAGAAAAAGGGCTCGTCCTTCGGCGAACTCATCATCACCAACTACGATCCCCGCCCCTACATGACCAGCCAGATGAACCTCTTCGACGAGCCGTTGGGCGAATGGGAGCTGAAGCTGGTCCATATCCCAAAATATCCACCAAGGAGGAAAACAGCATGAAATTCAATTTGAACCATGATCCTAACAATAAAACTCTTTCCATCCCTCGCGCCGCTTTGCAGCTCTCCGGCCTTGCAGGCGTCAGCGACCTGATCCTCCATACCGATAGCGGCTGTATTCTGCTGCTGCCGGGAGATCCCACCGTGGCGGAACTGCTGAAAACCATTTCTCTCATCTCCGCCGTTGCGCCGCAGCTGATCTCCCGTCTGGCGGAGAGAAGCCAGTTGGCGATGGAGACTGGCATGGCGGAAACGGCGTGCGGCGCCTGTGAGCATGAACCGCACTGCTCCGGTCTTGAAATCCCACCCTGCCAGCTGGCGGAGGCGGGGATCTCGCCTAACGCCGCGCTGGAGTCCTTTGTAGAGGAGGGCAGAGTCATCGTGCAGGCAGCGGAGAAAACCGCCGCAGATGTGCTCATCGACGAGTTGGACGATGATGTTCGCACCATGCTGGAGGATTCCGGTGTGCAGATGGAAGGCGTGTGCCGTCTGCTGGAAAAGGAGGAGGTCTCGGGATGAATGATACCTACCTCTACCCGTATTCCGCTGCTGAAGCCCGCGAGCGGAATGAGCTTCCCCTCTGGCGGGAGAGTCACAGGGCGAACATTGCCTGCCGTAATGCTATCGAGGACGCCATCCGCCAGAGTTTTGATGGCATGAACCTTCAGACAGATTGTTTAAAGGCCGTGCTGGACGAATACGGTTACAAGCGCACTGCATGGGTGCTCGCCAACACGCTGCACGAGCTCAAGCGGGACGGGCGTTTCAGCTATGCCAACAAGCATTGGGCAGAGAAGATATATATTCCCACAGATCTCAACCACAACAGCGATTTTGTTGTCCGAAGCCATCCGGCCGTGCTGGATGGCTTCGTCAGTTTCTACCGCAAGGCGGTGCAGGCGTTAAATCTCTTCGGCGCGGAGCACTGCGTCGGTGACCGCGCCGAGCAGGACTTCACCGGCAAGGTGCTGGTGCTGTCGCCGGATACGCTGAAGGAATCCTGCTGGAGTCAGGAAAACCAGCTCTGGTATGCCCATGACGGTTTTGGCTGTTCGCCTCACGCCATTGGCCGCTCGGTGCGCTGCACCTGCCTTAGCGACGGGGAGATGACACGCTGGAACCGCAACGAGTTCATCGGCGTACTGGATGACCAGTTCCTTCCGGAATGGGCAAAGCCAAAGCTGGCAGAGCTTCAAGCGCAGGAGCAGATCGACGCCATCCGCCGCATCGAGCGCGACTACGGGCTCGACGTGCTGCCGGAAAAGCTGCAGAGCGCGGCGCTGCTGCGCATTGCCAATCCCGAGGCCAGCCTTGCCGACCTCGCCACGCTCTCGTATCCGCCGGTGACGAAGAGCTGCCTGAACTACCGGCTGAAAAAACTCATGGAATTTCACATGGACGACTGAAAGGAACGCACGATGGGGTTTGCACACCTGCACGTACATAGTGAATACAGCCTGCTCGACGGCGCATGCCGCATCGGGCCGCTCATCGAGCGCGCCAAGGAGCTGGGCCAGACCGCGCTGGCGATCACCGACCACGGTGTCATGTACGGCGCGGTCGCTTTTTACAAGGCGGCGGTCGCTGCCGGCATCCGGCCGATCATCGGCTGCGAGGTCTATGTCGCCCCACGCGGCATGACCGACCGCGTCCACGGCGTGGACGATGCCTACACGCACCTGATCCTGCTCTGCCGCGACGAGACGGGCTACCACAACCTGTGCTATCTCGTGTCGGCGGCGTTCGAGCGCGGGTTTTACGGCAAGCCGCGCATCGACTGGTCGCTGCTGCACAAACATGCAGACGGTCTCATCTGCCTGAGCGGCTGTGTGGCGGGCGACATTCCGCGCGCGGTGCTGCGGGGAGATTATGAGGCGGCCAAGGCACGCGCCGTGGAGCTGCAGGAGCTCTTCGGTGAGGGAAACTTCTACCTCGAGCTGCAGAACCACCACATGACCGACGAGGCGCGCGTGCGCGCGGCGCTGCTGCGCATCCACCGCGAGACGGGCATCCCCCTCGCGGCGACGAACGACGTACACTATATTAAAAAGCAGGACGCCTACGATCAGGACGTGCTGCTGTGCATCCAGACCGGGCAGACGCTCGACAGCCCGGACCGCCTGCGCTTCCCGAACGACGAGTTTTACCTCAAGAGCGAGGCCGAGATGCGCGCGCTCTTTGACGAATATCCCGACGCGGTGGAAAACACGCAGCGCATTGCTGACCGGTGTCATTTCGACTTCACGTTCGGTCACTACCACCTGCCGCGCTTTCTGCTGCCGGAGGGGGAGACGGACGCGGACGCCTATCTCACAAAGCTGTGCGCGCGCGGCTTTGAAAAACGCTACGGCGACCGGCCGGAGGTGCGAAAGCGTCTGGATTATGAGCTCAACATGATCCGGCGCATGGGCTTTGTGGACTACTTTCTCATCGTGAGCGATTTCATCGGCTACGCCAAGGCCCAGCACATCCCCGTCGGGCCGGGGCGCGGCAGCGCTGCCGGCAGCGTCGTGTCCTACTGCCTCGGCATCACGGACGTCGATCCCGTGCAGTATAACCTCTACTTCGAGCGCTTTCTCAACCCCGAGCGCGTAAGCATGCCGGATATCGACGTGGACTTCTGCTTTGAGAGACGCCAGGAAGTCATTGATTATGTAGGAAGAAAATACGGCGCAGACCGGGTAGTACAGATTGTAACTTTCGGTACGATGGCAGCACGTGGAGTCATCCGTGACGTAGGACGTGTCATGGACCTTCCGTATGCATTTGTAGACAGCATTGCAAAGATGGTGCCGACAGAGCTGAATATTACGCTTGATAAGGCACTGAAGATGAATCCGGAATTCAAGAAACTGTATCAGGAAGATGAACAGGTTAAGGAACTGATCGATATGTCGAGAAGACTGGAAGGTCTTCCGAGACATACATCCATGCATGCGGCAGGTGTCGTGATCGGTCAGAGGGCAATAGAGGAGTTTGTGCCTCTTTCACTTGGATCCGATGGCTCTGTGACGACACAGTTTACCATGACAACCCTGGAAGAACTGGGACTTTTGAAGATGGATTTCCTGGGACTTCGTACATTAACAGTTATCCAGGATGCAGAACGTCTGGCAGGTATCAGCAGTGGAAAGACGATTGATATCAATAAGATAGATTATGATGATAAAGCAGTCCTTGCATCCATCGGAACAGGAAAGACGGACGGAGTATTCCAGCTTGAAAGCGCCGGTATGAAGAACTTCATGAAGGAACTGAAGCCACAGAATCTGGAAGATATTATCGCTGGTATTTCATTATATCGTCCGGGTCCGATGGACTTCATCCCGCAGTATATCAAAGGCAAGAATAACCCGGAAAGCATTACCTATGACTGCCCGCAGCTGGAGCCGATCCTTGCACCGACTTACGGCTGTATCGTATATCAGGAGCAGGTTATGCAGATCGTGCGTGATCTGGCAGGATATACCCTTGGACGAAGCGACCTTGTGCGCCGCGCCATGTCCAAGAAGAAAGCCGATGTCATGGCAAAGGAACGCCAGAATTTTGTGTACGGAAATCCGGAGGAAGGTGTACCAGGCTGTATTGCAAATGGTATTGACGAGAAGACTGCCAATAAGATTTATGATGAAATGACAGATTTTGCCAAGTATGCGTTTAACAAATCCCATGCGGCAGCATATGCGGTCGTTTCTTACCAGACAGCATGGCTCAAATATTATTATCCAGTAGAGTATATGGCAGCTCTTATGACCTCAGTCATTGATAATCCAGGAAAGGTAGCCGAGTACATTTACAGTTGCCGTCAGATGGGGATCAAGATTCTGCCGCCGGACATTAACCATGGTTACAGCAGCTTTTCTGTAGATAATGGAAGTATCCGGTACGGACTGGCAGCGATCAAGAGCATCGGCAGACCAGTCATCAAAGAAATTGTTGCAGAGCGGAAAGCAAACGGAGAGTTTAAGAACCTGAAAGATTTTATTGAGCGGATGTCAGGAAAAGATATCAATAAGAGAACGATTGAGAACTTTATCAAATCCGGTGCATTTGACGAACTTGGAGGAACAAGAAAGCAATTCATGGTCATCTATGTACAGATTCTCGACCAGGTGAACCGGGAGAAGAAAAATTCCATGACAGGTCAGATGTCTCTTTTTGATATTGTAGGAGAAGAACAGAAATCCGAGTTCGATATTCCGCTGCCAAATGTAGGTGAATACGAGAAGTCTACGAAACTTGCTTTCGAAAAAGAAGTGCTTGGAATCTACTTAAGCGGACATCCGATGGAAGAGTACGAGGAGCAGTGGAGAAAAGGCATTTCCAAAACGACACAGGATTTCCAGTTTGATGAGGAATTGGGATTTTCAAGAGTCAGTGATGGCGCAGCAGAGATCATTGGTGGAATCATTGCGAGCAAGACAATCAAATACACGAAGAATAATAAGACCATGTGTTTCCTGACGATCGAAGATATTATGGGATCAGTAGAAGTCGTTGTATTCCCAAGAGATTATGAGCGCTATCATCAATATCTGGAAGAGGAAAATGTTGTCTTTGTTAAGGGACGGGTGTCAGAAGAGGATGAAGCCTCCAGCAAACTGATCTGTGAGAAAGTCATTCCATTTGGACAGAAGAAACAGGAACTCTGGATCCAGTATCCGGATAAAGAAACATTTCTTCAGGGAGAGAAGATGCTATATGATATGCTTGCATCTTCTGATGGAAATGATGAAGTTATAGTATATTGTAAGGCAGAGCGGGCGGTAAAACGCCTTCCATCTAACCGAAATGTGAATATAGAACCTGGATTACTAAGCAGGCTTATGAATTATTTTGGTGAATCTTGCGTAAAAGTGGTGGAAAAACCATTGAAAAACTAAGGCAATTCATATACAATGTAGCGTGAAGAGTTAAAGAAATAACGAAATAAATATGTTGCTGATCAAAGAGGTGAAAAGCAACTCTACGATGGAGGAGAAGAATCATGGCAGAAAGAATCATTCGTACAATAGGTGTATTGACAAGTGGAGGAGATGCTCCGGGAATGAATGCTGCAATCCGTGCGGTTGTTCGTCGTGGACTGAGCAAAGGAATGAAGATGAAAGGTATCCTGAAAGGATATGACGGATTGCTGAATGAAGAAATCATTGATATGACTGCAAAAGATGTATCTGATATCATCGGTCGTGGTGGTACTATCCTGTATACTGCACGTTGCGCAGAGATGAGAACAGAAGAAGGACAGAAAAAAGCGGCTGATATCTGCAAAAAACACGGTATTGACGGTCTGGTAGTTATCGGTGGTGACGGTTCTTTTGCAGGTGCGCAGAAGCTGGCAAACCTGGGAATCAACGCAGTTGGTATTCCGGGAACCATTGACCTGGATATCGCATGTACAGAGTATACCATCGGTTTTGATACCGCTGTTAATACAGCTATGGAAGCAATTGACAAGGTTCGTGATACATCTACTTCCCATGAGAGA
>ENA-ORTS01001876-ORTS01001876.1-human-gut-metagenome-genome-assembly--contig:-NODE-1876-length-13443-cov-5.200329_pt1 | contig 13443 bp, 10 predicted proteins | sample MGYA00241911_ERZ509186 | MGnify/ENA primary metagenome ERZ509186 (study PRJEB26280, sample SAMEA2338852) | human gut metagenome | biome: human gut; feature: human-associated habitat; material: faeces...
CTTAAAATGTTGCATGCCAAAAGGGATGCCGATGATCGTGATACATAGCAAAAGGCCGAATCCTAGATGCGTAAGGCAAATCCAAAAGCCTCCGACGAATATCCAGATAATGTTCATGATAAGTGACAAGCATCCTCCGGAATTGCCCTCGTCTACGACACGGCTGCCAAAAGGCCATAAAGCCAGTATCGCTAATTTTAAGGTCTGGAGGCCAAAAGGTATACCAATGATCGTTATCATTAGTATTAGGCTGGATATCAGATATTCTACACTTGTTATAATCCCTCCGAAGAGTAACCATATTATATTCCCCAAGAATTTCATACGCTAGTTATTTAAATGGTTGATACTATCTTTCTCATATATAACAGATGCTTTACTAACTGTGGCTACATGAAAGCTATCTATTTCCGCCAAGATTTGCCGCTTAACGAAAGCGAAACTATCCCTATAGGCCGGTTTCACCGGTTCAGAAGGGGGAGCTTCCATTTTTAGCGGATCGATAGGTTGCCCGTTCTTATGGACACGGAAGTCTAGGTGCGGCCCGGTAGAGAGTCCGGTGGAGCCTACATAAGCGATCTCTTGGCCTTGTTGCACATGGCTGCCTACTTGGATTCCTTTGGCGAAGCGGCTTAAGTGCATATAAGTCGTGGTGTATACGGAGTTATGTTTCACTTTCAGGAAATTGCCCCCGCCGTTTTGATATCCCTTGGCGATAACCGTACCGGCTCCGATGCTGCGTACCGGTGTACCGGCCGGTGCCGCGTAATCAACCCCATGATGCGCCCGGTATCGTTTGAGGATCGGGTGGAAACGGGCGTTCGTAAAACGGGATGTGATCCGGAAAAAGTCCAGCGGTGCTTTCAGGAACGCCTTGCGAAGGCTGTTCCCTTCCTCATCAAAGTATTCGAAGATACTGTCTTGGGTGAAAGGAATCGCCACGAAATCCTTGCCTTGATGCGTAAAGATAGCCCCCTCGATAGAGGCGATGCTCAAGGCGGTGGTATCGTCGATGTAAGCCTCATTGTATAGAACCTTGAAAGAGTCTCCATCCTTGATGTCAAAGAAATCGATTTGCCAAGCGTACACGTCCGATATCTTGATCGCCAGATACGGATCACCTCCGTTGGCCTTGATCACGTTCCATAGGGAAGAGTTTAATACTCCTTCCGTATATTTTTTCTTGAGGGTGATCGGCTTATTAAATTCATAGGCGTTGATCGTATCTCCGGTCAAGTCGATTACGGCATAATCGGTCAGCGACTTGGCGAAGGCGATATATCGGATCGTCTCCAAGGAATCTACCGTGGAAAATGTGTAATAATGCATGCCGGCTCGCAGTTTCGTCGGATCGAGGACATGGGTGGATGCCCTGCTGATACTGTCTGCTTTCAAGGCCGTGAAGCCCAGCCCGGAGAAGATGGAGGCGGGATTATCCCCGTTTTTCATCAAATACTCTTTTACATCCAAGGAATCGATACAGATGCCGTATTGATACAGATGTTGTGAGCTATCCACCCACTGCGTATCCATGTCCGCGTCTTCCGTGGGCTGTTGGGGCTGTTTGCAGGAGAAACAACTCATCAACATGACTAATACGATACATATAGGTAGTTTCTTGTCCATTTGTCTTCGTTTGTTCATCAAAAATTATTCAACCGGATACAAACTTACGGAAAATAATAGAAATAGCGAAACCTATTTAGCGTAAAGCTTTGTACCTTCGCGGACTCGTAAAAAGGTGTTTAGGTAGAAAGCAGATCAATGGACATGTATAGACTATTCCGTGCCCCGAGAGGGCTGAGAGGCAAATTATTTAAATTAACAGGGCCTATCTTTCTGGAAACCTTGCTGATGTTGACTTTAGGCGTGGTGGATACGCTTATGTTGAGCCATCATTCCGATAATGCGGTGGCAGCGGTAGGTGTGGTTAATCAATTGCTGAACATGGTATTCCTGCTGTTCAATATTACCACGACCGGAACTTCCGTCATGTGCGCCCTTTATTTCGGGGCGAAAGATAATAAGAGTTTTATTCAGGTGTTAGGAACCTCCTTGTTGTTTAACGCCGGCGTAGGTTGCTTGATCAGCTTGATGCTTTTCTTGTTCGGTAGGGAGATGTTGGTCCTGATGGATATCCGTCCGGATCTGATGCCGGACGCTGAGACTTATATGCACATTGTCGGAGGGTTCGGCTTCTTCCAAGCGGTTAGTTTTACGATATCGGCGGTGCTCCGTGCGGCGAACAAGCCGAATTACGCGATGCAGGTGACCTTGCTGATCAATGTATTGAATGTGTTTGGGAATTATGCGTTGATATTTGGCCATTTCGGTTTCCCTGCCCTCGGTGTACAAGGAGCGGCTATCTCTACCTCTGTTTGCCGGGGAGTGGCGATGACACTTTTGTTTATCATGCTGTTCAAGCGGTTGGTGCCTCGTATCCCTTTGGCTTATTTCCGTCCGTTCCCGTTTCAGAAGTTGAAAGATGTGTTGAAGATCGGCTTACCTTCGGCAGCGGAACAAATCTCGTATGATGCCTCGCAGGTGACGATTGTCTACTTTATCAATATGCTGGGTAATGAGTACTTGACAGCTCGTGTTTATGTGATGAATATCGTGATAATCGGCTATATCTTTTCTTTGTCGATCGCGCAAGCTACTTCTATTTGTACCGGCAATTTGGTGGGCGCAAGAAAGAAGCAAGCCGCAGAGTTGAACAAAGCGGAGAAGCGGAAAGCCGAAGTCGATACCCTGTTTGCCCGGATGTATGAGGACTGGGCGGCGGGGCGTATCACGGAATACAACTTCTCTATGCTGTCCGGGAAGTACCAAAGCGAACAGGCTGAACTGGACACAAAGATTGAACAGCTTCAATCCGCTATCGCCACTGAAAGCCAGAACGCCGCAGACGCAGAAAAATGGATTGCCTTGATGAAAGAGTGCGTCAATCCAACAGAACTGACCGCCGAACTTTTGAATACGCTGATTGAAAAAATCGTTGTCCATGAAGCGGTCAAAGGTGAGGACGGAAGCCGGGAACAGGAGGTAGAAATCTTCTACCGCTTTATCGGCAAAATTGATTGAATGATACCAATATCTTTAACTATGTGATACCGGGGAATCCCTGCCGGATATCGAAAAGTGCAAAAGGCTTGCAGATGTCTTTGGCGTGACGGTGGATGACCTGATCAATTATGAAAAAAAGGATTCTCTTGGGTTGGAAGTTCCACCGAAAGGAAAACACATTTTTGGCATGGTAAAAGTAGGTGAGAAAGGTCAGATCGTAATCCCGGCAAAAGCCAGAAAAATATTCGACATCAAGCCCGGAGACAATCTCATCGTGCTTGGTGATGAGGGGCAGGGCATTGCGCTGATCAAGGAAAAAGGACTGCTTGATCTTCTGAAAGCCGCCAGGGAAGAACATTAAAAAACTTCCCACATATCGCAGGAAAACCGGATATGTGGGAAGTTTTTTAATGTGTTTTGCGGTTGATATAATTGGTCTTATATTTGGAGTAAATAATTTTCTGGCTGCTGTATAGGCCATAGTATCCGGAAAGCATGTAGCTGAATGCAACGGCAAGCAAAAAGTAAGGCATGCCGTCATAGCCGAACAACTCGAAGCTGATGAGCAGGGCAGTGATCGGGCAGTTTGTCACTCCACAGAAAACTGCGGCCATGCCGACTGCCGTACAGAGTGTCGGTGAAAAGCCTGACAGGTTTCCAAACAGACAGCCAAATGCCGCCCCGGTAAAAAACGATGGAACAATCTCGCCACCTTTAAATCCGGCACCTAATGTTAAAGCAGTAAAGAGCATTTTCATAAAAAAGGCTTCCGGGCGGACCGTGCCGTCAATACACTGTTCAATGATATTGATTCCCGTACCGTTATAATTCTGGTTGCCCACAAGCAGCGTTAAAATGAGTACGAAACATCCACCGGCGAAAATGCGCACATAAGGATTTTTGAAAAACTTCTTATAAAGGTGTTCTGACTGATGCAGCATGACACAGAAAATAATGCTGACACCGGCACATAGAATCGCAAGGACAGAGATTTTTACAGCACTTGTGATCTTAAAAGCAGGAATCTGGCCGATCAGGAACATTTCCTGTGAGACACCAAAGAATTCTGCAACAGCATGTGCGACCAGTGAGGAGATCACGCACGGGACTAACGCCGCATAATACATAACGCCGACACTGACAACTTCCATGGAAAAGACAGCCGCAGCCATCGGTGTGCCAAACAATGCAGAGAATGCGGCGCTCATGCCGCACATGATCATAATGTGTTTGTCTTTTTCATCAAAGCGGAACAGTTTTCCAAGACCGTTTCCGATACTTCCACCGAGCTGTAACGCAGCACCTTCACGTCCGGCAGAACCACCAAACAGGTGGGTGATGAGTGTGGAGATAAAAATCAGCGGAGCCATGCGAAGCGGCAGATCTTCATCGGAATGTATCGCAGATAATACAAGGTTGGTTCCGGTATCTTTTTCATCATGAAGCAGGCGGTAACATCCGACGATCAGGATACCACTCACCGGGAGCAGAAAAATAAGCCACGGGTTTTTGGTTCTGGTCAGTGTGACCACATACATGCCGAAATAGAAGAGTGTGCCAACACCCCCGACAAGCAGTCCGGAGACGATGGAGAAAAGCACCCATTTGGCAGAGGTTTTTATTCGTTTGAAATCATGTTGTAATTTATGACGGATCAGTTCTTTCATATGTTCTTTCCACTTTCCCTTTTGATCAGAATGAAACGGCAGTGCCCGGATTTCATTTCCATAATATTATAGTAGCATTTCAAAAAATCTTTTTCAATGTAAAACATCATTGCATTCTAATTTCGTGAAATAAAAGCGGCAGGGCAGAAAGTAATACTTTGAGCAAATTTCCACCAGAAAAATGAAAAATAAGAAAAAAGTATCTTGCTGATATACAATTTACACAAAAAACAAAAACAAAAATTATGAAATATAGAGAAGATAACGATTCAGTATTGCTTTTTTATGAAAAAAGAATATAATACAATTATCAACTGAAAACGTTACCGAAAACAATACCGAAAATGTTACCGGGAACATTTCAGCGAAGTGGCAGAGTGCCAGAACAATCATTGCACAATACAGATGTGCAGAAAGTATACGGGAGGAAACGACATGAAGAGAAAAGTTTTATCAGTAATGCTTGCTACAGCAATGACAGCAACTTTATTTGCAGGATGCGGCAGTGATGCTTCCAATGCAGACAGTGCAAACAGTGCAGATGCAACAGCAAGTACAACAGAAGCAGGAGATGCGAAAACAGATGCAGCAGCATCAGGAAGTGGTTCCGTTTATTATCTGAACTTTAAACCGGAACAGGATCAGCAGTGGCAGGATCTGGCAGCAAAATACACAGCAGAGACCGGAACAGAGGTTACAGTTATCACGGCTGCAGATGGTACATATGAGCAGACATTAAAATCAGAGATGGCAAAATCAGAAGCACCAACCTTATTCCAGGTAAACGGACCTGTAGGACTTGCAAACTGGAAAGATTATTGCATGGATCTTTCAGGCAGTGAGTTATATTCACATCTGACAAGTGATGATTTTGTATTAAAAGATGGAAACGCAGTACAGGGTATCGCTTATGTTATCGAGACTTACGGTATCATTTACAATAAGACAATCTTAAATGACTACTGCACAATGGACAACGCAGTGATTTCTTCTGTTGATGAGATCAACAACTTTGCAACATTAAAAGCAGTTGCAGATGATATCCAGTCCAGATTAGATGAGATTAATGAGAAGTTTGGATACGATCTTCAGGGAGCATTTACTTCCGCAGGTATGGATGGATCATCTGACTGGAGATTTAAAACTCATTTGGCAAATCTTCCAATTTACTATGAATACAAAGACAAAGGAATTAATTCTACAGATGCAATAGAAGGAACATACCTTGACAATTACAAACAGATCTGGGATTTATACATTACAGATTCCACCTGTGATCCGGGAATGCTCTCATCTAAGACAGGTGATGAAGCAGAATCTGAATTCGGTATGGAAGAGGCAGTATTCTACCAGAATGGTACATGGGAGTATGGTAACCTCACAAATGAAGAGAATGGTTATCTTGTAACCGCTGAAGACATGAGCATGATGCCAATCTATATTGGTGTTGAGGGAGAAGAGAATCAGGGACTCTGCACAGGTTCTGAGAACTACTGGTGTGTAAACAGCAAAGCTTCTGCAGAAGATCAGCAGGCAACACTTGATTTCCTGAACTGGGTTATCACATCTGACGCAGGACGTGAATCCATAGCTCATGAAATGGGATTTACAACACCATTTGATACATTCACAGGCGAATATGAAGCAGATAATGTATTTATCCAGGCTTCTAACCAGTACATCGCTGATGGAAAATATTCTGTAACATGGAACTTCTCTACTATTCCATCTGAGACATGGAAAGACGGTGTAGGTTCTGCATTATTAGAGTACGCACAGGGAACAGGTGACTGGGACGGCGTTGTCAGTGCATTCGTTGACGGATGGGCTACTGAGTATGCAGCAGCTGCAAACAAATAAAAAGTAATGATGAAGTAACATGGAAAGGGTGTGTGGCCTGCCACTCACCCTTTCAGATTATTAAGGTTTTATGAGAGGATGGAAATTATGGAGAAAGCAATCAAAAAATATTTTCCTGTTTTTGCACTCCCTACATTAGTGGCATTTACAATAGGTTTTATAGTTCCTTTTATTATGGGTATCTACTTATCATTCTGTGAATTTACAACCGTTACAGATGCAAAATTTGTAGGATTAAAAAATTATCTGCGCGTGTTCAGTGATTCGACATTTATGCATGCATTATGGTTCACTGCATTATTCACCATTGTATCAGTGCTGACGATCAATGTTTTTGCATTTGTAATTGCGATGCTTTTAACAAAGGGAATTAAAGGTACGAACTTCTTCCGTACAGTATTTTTTATGCCAAACCTTATTGGTGGTATAGTTTTAGGTTATATCTGGCAGATCCTGCTGAATGGAATCTTAGGTCATTTTGGAAGAACACTTACTTATTCTTCTTCCTATGGATTCTGGGGATTGATCATTTTAATGAACTGGCAGCAGGTCGGTTATATGATGATCATTTATATCGCCGGTATCCAGAATATTCCGGGCGAGCTGATCGAGGCGGCAAAAATGGACGGGGCGTCCAACTGGCAGTTATTGAAGAGTGTTACGATTCCAATGGTAATGCCATCCATCACGATCTGTACATTCTTAACACTGACGAACTCTTTCAAACTGTTCGATCAGAACCTGGCATTGACAGCAGGAGAGCCGTCCAATAATTCGCAGATGCTTGCGCTTAACATCTTTGAGACATTCTATGGAAGAACCGGTTGGGAAGGTGTCGGTCAGGCGAAAGCAGTTATCTTCTTTATTATAGTAGCAGTTATCGCACTGGCACAGAACAGACTGACCAGAACAAAGGAGGTACAGCAGTAATGGCAAAGAAAGTAAAAGAAAATAATGAGGTAAGTGCTGTAAGAAGATCAAAACACGGAGGAGTGCTGACCGTATTTTTCAGTCTGCTGACCGTTTTTTATCTGTATCCGATTTTTCTGGTGCTGATCAATTCCTTCAAGAAAAAAGGATTTATCACAAAAAATGCATTTGCACTGCCGGATGAGAGATCCTTTACCGGATTGTCAAATTTCATCCGGGGTATTGAAAAAACAAACTTTTTTCAGGCGTTTGGCTACTCGGTGCTCATCACCGTTGGCTCTGTTGCAGTGATCATCTTATGCACCTCCATGTGTGCATGGTATATTACAAGAGTACATAATAAAGTGAATGCAACCATTTATATGTTATGTCTGTTTTCCATGATCGTACCATTCCAGATGGTAATGTTCACCTTGTCAAAACTGGCAAATATGATGCATCTGAGCAACCCGGTCGGTATCATTTTAGTATACCTTGGATTCGGTGCAGGACTTGCGGTGTTTATGTTCTGCGGCTTTGTAAAAAGTATTCCGATCGAGATAGAAGAGGCGGCGATGATCGATGGATGTACTCCGATCCAGACATTCTTTCAGGTGGTATTTCCAATTATGAAACCAACGGCGATCACCGTTGCAATTTTACAGGCAATGTGGATCTGGAACGATTATTTACTTCCTTATCTGGTATTGGATATCAAAAAATACAAGACGATTCCAATCGTCATTCAGTACTTAAAAGGTGGTTATGGAGCAGTAGACTGGGGTACGATGATGGCAATGCTTGTACTTGCGATCGTTCCAATTGTAGTTTTCTATGTGGCTTGTCAGAAATATATTATTGAAGGAGTAGTTGCAGGAGCGGTCAAAGGCTGATATTACAGTAGAAGATTGTAAAAAATACATGTTTTACGAAAAAAAACGAAAAAACAGTAGACAGGAAAGAAAAATATGGTTACGATAAAGGATATAGCCAGGGAATCAGGATATTCCATCAGCACGGTTTCCAGAGTCCTGAATCATAGAAATGATGTCAGTCCCGATGCAAAGAAAAAAATCGAAGAAGTAGTTGAAAAATTTCATTTTGTTCCGAATAATAATGCGAAGCATTTGAAGCAGAGCAATACGAAAACAATTGTTGTATTAGTCAAAGGTATTTCCAATATGCTGTTCTCCAACATTGTGGAGGAGATCCAGCAGATGATCGGAAGAACCGACTATACACTGGTTGTTTCCTACATTGACGAGGACGAAAATGAGGTGGAACAGGCATTACAGCTCTGCAGGGAGCGAAAGCCGTTAGGACTTCTGTTTTTAGGTGGTAACCCGGAATTTTTTAAACAGGGATTTGCAAAGGTGGATGTGCCGAGTGTGCTTGTGACAAACCGGGCAAATAATCTTCCATTTGAGAACCTTTCCAGTGTTGCAACAGATGATATTGCCGCAGGAAAGTGTGCTGTGGATGCTTTGCTTGAAGCAGGACATGACAAGATTGGTATTATCGGTGGTGATCCGGTAAAATCATACACCAGCCACCAGAGATATTTAGGATGTAAGGAAAGCTTTGCAGAACATGGTAAGGAAATGGATCTTGAAGTCTGCTATGAGAAAGCAAGATTCTCATTTGACAGTGCTTACCGGGCGATGAAACGTCTGGTGGAAAAGTATCCTGATCTGACAGCAGTATTTGCAATGTCAGATGTGATGGCTATCGGCGCGATCCGTGCGCTGCGCGATATGGATTATCGTGTACCGGAAGATATTTCTGTGATTGGTTTTGATGGCACCGTATTAGCAGAATATTATAATCCGAAACTCGCCACGATCAGACAGCAGTATCAGACACTTGCAGTGAGAAGTGTGGAGATACTGTTTGGGCAGATCGAACTGAAGAAAGAGCCGATTTATGAGGTGGTTCCGTTTGAGTTCGCAAGTGGGGAGAGTATAAAGAATTTGAAATAGGAGTTTTTGAACTCAAATAGGAGGAATTATTGTTATGAGAAGCAGCGGTGTTTTAATGCACATTTCATCCCTGCCATCCCCTTATGGAATTGGTACAATGGGAAAAGAGGCAAGAAAGTTCGTAGATTTTCTTGATAAATCAGGTCAGAAATACTGGCAGATCCTTCCAATCTGTCCGACCAGCTATGGTGATTCACCATATCAGTCATTTTCCAGTTTTGCAGGAAATCCTTATTTTATCGATCTTGAGATTTTATGCAAGGAAAAACTGTTAAAAAAAGCAGAGTGCGAATCTTTTCCATGGGGCAGCAATCCTCATTATGTAGACTATGGGGTTATGTACAATTCCCGCTATGCATTACTGAAAAAAGCCTATGTACGTTTCATGAAAAAACAGCCGGAGGATTTTGCATCTTTCTGTGAGAAAGAAGCAGAATGGCTCGAGGATTATGCACTGTTTATGGCATTGAAAGATGCCCATGGCGGAATTGCATGGTTTGAATGGGAAAAAGAATTAAAGACAAGAGAACAGAAAGCATTGTCAGAAGCAAAAGAAACTTATGCAGATGACATTCTGTTTTACAAAATGCTCCAGTATCTGTTCTTCAAACAGTGGTGGGCATTGAAGGAATATGTAAATGAAAAAGGCATTGAGATCATCGGAGATGTTCCAATTTATGTTGCAGGAGATTCTGCGGATGTATGGGCTAATCCGGCTCAGTTCTACTTGGATGAGAACTTAGATCCGATCGATGTTGCAGGATGTCCGCCGGATGCATTCTCCGCAGATGGACAGCTTTGGGGAAATCCACTGTTCCGCTGGGATGAGATGAAAAAAGATGGTTATAGCTGGTGGACAAAACGGATCAAAGCAATGTCAAAATTATATGATATTGTACGTATCGATCATTTCCGTGGATTTGATTCTTACTATGCGATTCCTGGAACAGACGACACGGCACGTAATGGTGAGTGGAGAGAGGGTCCTGGAATGGATCTGTTTCATGCATTGGAGAAGAAGCTTGGCAAGTTAAATATTATTGTGGAGGATCTTGGATTCCTGACACCTTCTGTATTAAAGCTTGTAAAAGATTCCGGTTTTCCGGGTATGAAAGTGGTACAGTTTGCATTCGATTCCAGAGAGGGAAGCGATTATTTGCCACATAACTACCCGACACACTGTGTTGTATACACAGGAACACACGACAATGATACGATCCTTGGCTGGATGAATACAGCACCGAAGGCAAGTGTAAAATTTGCAAAAGAGTACTTAAACCTCACAAAAGAGGAAGGTTATAACTGGGGCATGATGCGCGGTGCATGGGCTTCCGTCGGTGATCTCGCAATCGTTCCGATGCAGGATATCATCGGTGTCGGTTCTGAGGGACGTATGAATACGCCATCCACCTTAGGCGGCAACTGGGAGTGGAGAGCAACCGCAGACCAGATTGACAACAAACTTACAAAACGCCTTTATAAATACATGCAAATGTACGGACGTGTCAGGAAAGATGTGAAGGAAGAAGCCAAAGAAGAAGCTAAAGAAGAAGCGTAGATAATAAAAAAGTAAATTGTAGAAAGAAAAGTCGCACAGACAACAGTGATTTCCTTTGTGAGCTCTGCGAGCAGGAACATCACAGTTGTCTGTGTGACTTTTCTTTTTGCCAAAAACTTGAATATCTACGCTTCCCAATGGCTTGTAAAAATGGAGAAAACCATCTATAATAAGTAGGCTGTGGTATATCCACGGAATACGTGAGAGAAGAAGGTTTTACATATGCTGATCGAGAAATTTTTAAAACAGGCAAAAGAAGAGATTATCATGGATACCGTGTTATCCGATGAGTTTATGGATAAAGTGCAGGACAATTTTGCACCGATCGAGAGTCTGATGGCATACTACCGGTGTGCGATCATGGAAGTGGAGACAAAGTTCAATGTTTTGAATGAGCAGTTTTCCCTGCAATATGACAGAAATCCGATCGAGTCCATTAAGGCGAGAGTGAAATCGTTTGACAGTATTTTAAAGAAAGTGAAGCGGAAACAGATTCCGTTTTCACTGGAATCCATAGAGGAAAATATCAACGATATCGCAGGAGTCCGCGTGATCTGTTCATTTCAGGAAGATATTTATATGCTGGCGGATTGTCTGCTGCAGCAGGACGATGTCAGACTGATCGAGCGGAAAGATTATATTAAAAACCCGAAGCCGGGTGGATACCGCAGTCTGCATCTGATTATCGAAGTGCCGATTTTCCTTGAAAAAGAAAAACGTCCGATGAAGGTAGAGGTCCAGCTCAGGACGATCGCAATGGATTTCTGGGCAAGTCTGGAGCATAAATTACGTTATAAGAAGAACATTCCGGAAAGCGAGGCAGAGTATCTGGCAAAAGAACTGGTGGAGTGTGCCGGCATCAGTGCATCCCTGGATCAGAGAATGGAAGCTATCCGTGACCGGATGGAAGCTGCACAGGAGAAGATATCATGACAACACAGGAAAAGAACGGGATCACAGAGGGAGTGATCTGGAAACAGCTGTTGATTTTCTTCTTTCCGATTCTGGTGGGAAGTTTTTTTCAGCAGTTATATAATACGGTGGATTCTGTCATTGTGGGACAGTTTGTCGGAAAAGAAGCACTGTCGAGTGTCGGCGGCTCTGCCGGGCAGATCATAAGCCTTGTGGTAGGTTTTTTCACAGGCGTGTCCACGGGAGCTACCGTTATTATCTCACAGTATTTTGGTGCCGGAAAAAAAGAGGAGATAGAAGAGTCTCTTCACACCGCTTACGCATTTGCACTTGTGGGAGGACTTGTGCTCGGAATTGCCGGGATCGTGTTTGCACCGCAGATGTTACGCTGGATGAACACACCGGAGGAACTGATCGCAGAATCGGTACTGTACGTGCGGGTGTATTTTTCAGGACTGATTTTTATTTTCATTTACAATATGGGTGCTGCGATTTTAAGGGCAGTCGGGGATTCGAAAAGACCATTATATTATCTGATCGTCTGCAGTGTGGTAAATATTATATTGGATCTTTTACTCATTCTGGTCATTCCATTAGGCGTTTTAGGTGCGGCCATTGCCACCCTGATCGCTCAGGCGGTCAGTGCTGTTTTGGTGACAGTTACACTGATGTACCGCACGGAGGGCATGAAACTGTGTCTCTCACAGATCCGCATGTACAAAAGAATGCTGCAGAGTATTTTAAAAATAGGTCTTCCGGCGGGATTTGAGGCAATCATGTACAGTATTTCGAATATTATCGTGCAGGTGTCCATCAATAATTTTGGCGTGGACACGATGGCGGCATGGACGGCTTATTCCAAAATTGATTTTATTTTCTGGATGATCAACAGCGCATTCGGAATCTCTGTTATGACATTTGTAGGACAAAACTATGGAGCAGGAAAATGGGACCGCATCCGGAGAGGTACAAAAATCTGTCTTGGCATGGCACTGATATCGGCGGTTTCTGTGAGTATCATCTTAATGTCTGCAGAGAGATTTCTGTTTGGAATCTTTGTCAATGATGCGGGCGTGGTAGAGATCGGTATCCGCATGATGAATGTGATCGCACCGGCGTACTTATTATTTGCCTTTATCGAAGTGTTTTCCGGGGCACTGCGTGCACAGGGAGCAGTGGTAGTTTCCACGCTGATCACGATGGTTGGCATCTGTGTGCTCCGTATGATCTGGGTGACACTTGTGGCAGCTCACGGAACCTTAGAGCAGGTCATCATCTGCTATCCGATCACATGGGCGGCAGGTGCGCTTGCGATGAGCATCTATTACATTTACAAGCAGAGAAAAATATTTCAGGCAAGATAGCCACTAAAATACGTGAATATATAAGAGAAACCTATTTATTATTTATTTTGATAATGAACAGGTTTCTTTTCTCATTTATTGCGAAACTCATAAAATGTAAATTAAATTGTGAAAAATCAACAAAAGCT
>ENA-ORTS01001880-ORTS01001880.1-human-gut-metagenome-genome-assembly--contig:-NODE-1880-length-13429-cov-15.221026_pt1 | contig 13429 bp, 18 predicted proteins | sample MGYA00241911_ERZ509186 | MGnify/ENA primary metagenome ERZ509186 (study PRJEB26280, sample SAMEA2338852) | human gut metagenome | biome: human gut; feature: human-associated habitat; material: faeces...
CGGAGATGTGCGCTAAGAGGATGTGACCGCTGGGAGTGAGCTTCCCGGTGTTCTTGTCCTCGCTCAACATTTCCACCTTAAAGATGGCGTTGGGCATGGCTTCACGCACGATGCCTTCAATTTCGATGACGTCTTCTTTAGACAAGCTAATTGCCTCCTCATTGGATCTGCTCAGTTTGTCGTGTTGGGACGGACAGGCGGCGATGAAAGCCACATACTTCTTCTCCTGCGGCACAAAATCCGCAAAGTGGGCAGAAAATCCCTGTCCACCGAGAAAGCATCTGGCTGCCACGGCCATTTATAGATTATACACCTTTTGCATCTATTTTGCAAGTTCTTTTTTCCGTATTTCCGATAAAAATTTCTTCAAAATCAAAAGCGGCTGTTTTTCGCTCCGGGTTTCGGGCGTCTCCACCGGTAAGATGAAACTTTTTCACTAAAACTTGTCGGAATTGCACAAATTACAGGTCTGGAAGCCAAAAAGACCTCCCCGAAGGGAGGTCTCAAAGGGTTTCCGCTTACTTCAGGCTGAAGGTCTCCGGGTCAAAATCCGGGTCGTCCCAGAAGCGGGTCATGATCTCGGTGTGATCCTTCAGGATCGCATTGGAGTGCTCGAAGTGTGCAGCCAGACCGCCGTCCTTGGTCTTGACGGTCCAGCCGTCCTTGGACTGGGTGATCTTGCAGTCGTACTGGCAGATCATCGGCTCGATGGCGATGGTCATGCCGGGCACAAGACGCGGGCCGCGGCCCTGATGGCCGTAATTGGGCACTTCGGGGTCCTCGTGCAGCTCGCGGCCGGTGCCGTGGCCCACGAACTCGCGGACGACGGAGAAACCGGCATCCTCGCAGTAGCTCTGCACAGCGTAGCCGATATCACCGATGCGGTTGCCCGCCTTGGCCTGTTCGATGCCCTTGTACAGGGCCGCCTTGGTCACGTCCAGCAGACGCTGGGCTTCGAGGTCGATCTTGCCCACCCCATAGGTGCAGGCGTTGTCGCCATTGAAGCCATCCACCTTGGCACCGGTGTCGATGCTCACGATGTCGCCCGGACGGATCACGATGTCATGCGACGGGATGCCGTGGATGATGGTATCATTCAGGCTGATGCAGGCCGTTCCCGGAAAACCGTACAGGCCCTTGAAGTTCGGGATGCCGCCGTGCTTCACGATGAAGTCATAGATCAGCTTATCCAGCTCCCAAGTGGTCATGCCAGCTTCGATGTGCTCGCCGCCGTACTTCAGGGCAGCTGCGCTCAGGGCGTTGGCCCGGCGCATTCCGTCCAGTTCTTTCGCATTCTTGATCTGAATCATGCTTACGCCTCCAAAGCCTTCATGATCTCAGCCGTCGTCTCTTCGATGGAGGGGCAGAACGGGATGGCAGCCAGCTTGCCGCGGGTACGGTAGAACTCCACCAGCGGCTCGGTCTGCTCGTGATATGCCTTCAGGCGGTCCAGCACGGTTTCGGGCTGGTCGTCCTTGCGGACGACGAGCTTGCCGCCGCAGCAGTCGCACACGCCCTCGACCTTGCTCTTCTTGTTGAGGACGTGGTAGCTTGCGCCGCACTTCTCGCAGACGCGGCGGCCGCCCATGCGTTCCACGATCACCTTGTCCTCAACCTGCAGCTCCAGCACCTTGTCGATGCGGATGCCCATGGTCTCGATGGCCTCTGCCTGAGCAATGGTACGGGGCACACCGTCGAGGATGAAGCCGTTTGCGCAGTCCGCCTCGGACAGGCGGTCCTTCAGGATGCCGATGATGACCTCATCGGGCACCAGCGCGCCGGCGTCCATGAAGCTCTTGGCCTTCTTGCCCATCTCAGTGCCTTCCTTGACGGCAGCGCGCAGGATGTTGCCAGTGCTGATGGAAGGAATGTTCAGCTTTGCGCAGATGATCTCCGCCTGCGTGCCCTTACCGGCGCCGGGTGCGCCCAACAGAATCAGATTCATAGGATGCTCCTTTCCTTTTACAAGAGGACAGTGTATTTTTGTTTGAACCAACTAACGGCCCACCAAAGCAAAAAAGCACTGAAAAGTCCGAGCGTGCTCTCCTTTCCAGTGCTTTCTCACATCAGTGCTTTAATTTTAGATCAGCCGAGGAAACCCTTATGGTTGCGCATCGTCATAAAGCTGTCGAGGCTGCGGGTGGTATCAAGTGCCACACCGACAACGATCAGCAGGCTGGTACCGCCCAGCTGGATGCTCATACCGGTCAGGTTGCCCAGAATGATCGGCAGTACAGCCACCGCAGCCAGGAAGATGGCACCGATGAGGGTGATCTTATTCAGGGTGCGGGTCAGGAAATCGCTGGTCGGCTTGCCGGGACGGAAGCCGGGGATCGAGCCGTTGTTGCGGCGCAGATTGTTGGCGATCTCAACAGGGTTGTACTGGATGGCCACATAGAAGTAGTTGAAGGCCAGAATCAGCAGCAGGTAGATGATCACGTACAGCGCAGACGTATAATTGAAGGTATGGAAGAACGCATACCAGAACGGATGTGCTGCCTGATCGATCTGCAGGAAGCTGCCGATCGTGCCGGGGATCGAAACCAGAGCGGAAGCGAAGATGATGGGCATGACGCCGCTCATGTTCAGCTTCAGCGGCAGATAGCTGTTCTGCCCGCCCATCTGCTTGCGGCCCACCACGCGCTTTGCATACTGGATGGTGATACGGCGCTCAGCATTCGTCATGATGATGATGAACACGATCACGACCAGTGCCAGCACGACCAGCAGGGGCAGCAGAATGTAGAACTTGGCCTCACCGGCCGCGGCGCGGGTCAGCAGACCCGTGACCGTGGTGTAGATGCTGGACCAGTTGGAAACGATCGAGGAGAAGATCAGAAGGGAGATACCGTTGCCGATTCCCTTGTCATCGATCTGCTCACCACACCAAGTGATCAACTGAGCACCGGCGGTGAAGGCGGCGATGATGACCACGGCGGTAAAGATACCGGCCGCGCCGTTCGTGTACTTCAATGCACCCATATTGCGGACCACGAAGTAGTAGCCGAGGCTCATCACCAGAGCGATGACGCCGCCGGCGTACCGGGTGATCTGCTGCAGCTTGCTCTGGCCGTCCGGCTCCTTCGCGATGTTTTCCAGCGAAGGGATCGCAACGGTGAGCAGCTGCACAATGATGGAGGCGTTGATATAAGGTGTCACACCTAACGCGAAGAGTGTGCACCGGGACAACGCGCCGCCGCTCATCATATCGAGATACGAGAGCATGTTGCCGTTCGAGAACATCTGGCTCAGTGCAGAGCCGGTGATGAACGGAACGGGGATGGCGCAGCCCAGACGATACACCACGAGGATCGCCAGCGTGAACAGGAGACGATTTTTAAGCTCGGGGATCTTCCATGCGTTACGGAATGTCTGGAACACCTTACATCACCTCAGCCTTTCCGCCTGCCTTCTCGATTTTCTCTTTGGCAGAAGCGGAATAGGCTGCGGCCTTGACGGTCAGAGCCTTGGTCAGCTCGCCGTTGCCCAGGACCTTAACGCCGTCCAGGGTCTTCTTGACCAGACCCTTTGCCTTCAGAGCCTCGGTGTCAACGACATCGCCAGCCTCGAAAGCTGCCTCCAGGTCCGCCACGTTAACAATGGCGTACTGGGTAGCAAAGATGTTGTTAAAGCCAACCTTCGGCAGGCGGCGTGCCAGAGGCATCTGGCCGCCCTCGAAACCAGCGTGCTTCACGCCGGAACGGGCCTTCTGGCCCTTGCTGCCGAAACCGGCAGTCTTGCCATTGCCGGAGCCAATGCCGCGGCCCTTGCGGGTCACAGCCTTGTTTGCGCCGGGAATCGCGTGCAGTTCATGAAGTTTCATTATGCGTATACCCCCTGCTATTAGGCTTCGGTGACGCTGAGCAGGAAGCCGATCTTAGCGATCTTGCCCTGCGTAGCGGCATTGTCAGGCTGAACGGTAACGTCGCCCGGCTTCTTCAGGCCCAGAGCCTCAGCGGTAGCGATCTGCTTAGCGCCGCGGCCGATCAGGCTCTTCTTCAGCTCGATCTTGAGCATCTTATCTGCCATGGTTTGTTACCTCCTTAACCCAGAATTTCTTTCACGGTCTTGCCGCGCTTCTCAGCGACAGACTCGGCGCTGACCAGACCGCACAGACCTGCAAAGGTAGCAGCAACAACGTTGATGGGGTTGTTGGAACGCATAGACTTCGCACGAACGTCCTTGATGCCAGCAGCCTCAATGACGGCACGCACGGGGCCGCCGGCGATCATACCGGTACCGGGTGCAGCCGGCTTGAGCAGAACAGCGCCTGCGCCGTACTTGCCGACGATCTCGTGGGGGATGGTGGTGCCCTTCAGGGCAACCTTGTGCATGTTCTTCTTGGCAGCAGCCTCGCCCTTGCGGATTGCCTCAGGCACTTCGCCGGACTTGCCGATGCCGTAACCGATGGTGCCCTTGCCGTCGCCCACGACGACCAGAGCAGCAAACTTCATGATGCGGCCGCCCTTGACAGTCTTGGAAACGCGGTTGATGGAGACAACCTTGGTGATCATGCCGTCGTCTTCACGGTTTCTCATAGCCATAATGTGTTTCCTCCTCTCATTACAGCTTCAGGCCGCCCTCACGGGCGCCATCAGCCAGGGCCTTAACACGGCCATGATAAACGTAACCGCCACGGTCGAAAACGACCTCGGTGATGCCCTTTTCCAGAGCCTTTGCTGCGATCTTCTTGCCGATCTCAGCAGCGGCCTCGACGTTGCCGCCGTTGCCGTTGAAGTCCTTGTCCATAGTGGACGCCGACACCAGAGTAACGCCCTGCTCATCATCGATGATCTGAGCGTAGATGTGCTTGGCGGAGCGGAAAACATCCAGGCGAGGACGTGCTGCGGTGCCGCTGATCTTGTTGCGAACGCGGCGATGACGACGAAGACGAGCTTCGTTCTTGTCGATCTGCTTAACCATTGTCTTTCACTCCTTACCTTATTTCTTGCCCTTGCCGGCCTTGCCTTCTTTGTGCTTGACAACCTCGCCCTCGTAGCGGATGCCCTTGCCCTTGTAAGGCTCAGGCGGCTTCTTGGCGCGGATCTCGGCGGCGTACTGGCCGACCTTCTGCTTGTCAATACCGGTAACAGTGAAGTGGTTGGGATCCTGCCACACGATGGTGCAATCCTCGGTATCGGGGATGTTCACCTGGTGGGAGAAGCCCAGGTTCATGACCAGGTTAGAGCCCTGCTTCTGGCAGCGCAGGCCGACGCCCACGATCTCCAGCTTCTTCTCGTAGCCGTTCACAACACCGTTCACCATGTTGGCGATGTTGGTACGGGTCAGGCCGTGCAGGCTGCGGGCCTTGGGTTCGTCATTGGGGCGGGTAACCAAAACCTCATTGCCCTCGACCTTAACGGTCATCAGGGGATGATAGTTGGAATTCAGGCTGCCCTTGGGGCCCTTGACGGCGACGGTGTGTGCTGCCTCATCGACAGTGACAGTAACGCCGGCAGGAATGACGATGGGTTTTCTTCCAATTCTCGACATTGTCTTTTACCCCTTTCTTACCACACAAAGGCCAGGACCTCGCCGCCAACGTGCGCAGCACGAGCAGCCTTATCGGTCATGATGCCCTTAGAGGTGGAAATGATTGCGGTGCCCAGGCCCTTCATGACCTTCGGCATATCCTCGCAGTTGGTGTAGATGCGCAGGCCGGGCTTGGACACACGGCGCAGACCAGCGATAACGGGCTCGCCGTTAGCCTGGTACTTCAGGGTGACAACGATGGTGCCCTGAACGGTGTCGTTCTTCACCTGCATGCCCTTGATGTAGCCCTCGTCAACCAGAATCTGGCAGATAGCCTTCTTCATGTTGGAAGCGGGGATCTCCACAGAAGGGTGTTTGGCAGTGCTAGCGTTGCGGATGCGAGTCAGCAGGTCCGCGATAGGATCAGTAATCTGCATTTGCCACTAACCTCCTTAGATTAGCTCTCATTTGTTTTATAATGATACCGCCCCGAAACATCGTTGCCCCGGGGCGGATATCCGACAAATTATCCGGCCCTCTGGCTTGATTACCAGGAAGCCTTCTTCACGCCCGGGATCTCGCCCTTGTAGGCCAGCTCACGGAAGCACACACGGCACACGCCGTACTTGCGCAGCACGGAGTGGGGGCGGCCGCAGATGCGGCAGCGGGTGTATGCACGGGTAGAGAACTTAGCAGGACGAGACTGCTTCAGCTTCATAGACAGTTTAGCCATTGTAATCTCCTCCTTAGTTATTCTCAGCGAACGGAGCGCCCAGAGCCTTCAGCAGCTCCTTGCCCTCTTCGTCGGTCTTAGCGGTGGTAACGAAGCAGACATCCATGCCGCGGACTGCATCGACCTTCTCGAAGTCGATCTCGGGGAAGATGATCTGCTCCTTGATGCCGCATGCAAAGTTGCCGCGACCGTCAAAACCGTTGCCGTTGATGCCGCGGAAGTCGCGGACACGGGGCAGTGCGATGTTGAAGAAACGATCGACGAACTCGTACATACGCTCACCACGCAGGGTGACCTTGCAGCCGATGGGAGTGCCCTGACGCAGCTTGAAGTTTGCAACGCTCTTCTTGGCACGGCAGACGACTGCCTTCTGGCCAGTGATCTGGCCCAGATCCTTCATGACAGCTTCCAGGATCTTCTCGTTGTCCTTGGCTTCGCCGCAGGCAACGTTGATGACGACCTTGTCCAGCTTGGGGATCTGCATAACGCTCTTGTAACCGAACTTGGAGTTCAGAGCAGGAGCAATTTCATTGACATACTGTTCTTTCAAACGAGCCATTGTTCCTTACTCCTTTCTTACAGCTCAGCGCCGCACTTCTTGCAGACGCGGACCATCTTACCGTCCTTCTCGACGTGGCCCACACGCACGGCCTTGCCGCACTTGGGGCAGATGGGCATGACCTTGGATGCGTACATAGCACCCTCAGCCTTGACGATGCCGCCCTGCTCGCCCTGACGGCGAGGCTTGACGTGCTTGGTAACCATGTTCTGGCCCTCAACGATGACCTTGTTCTCAGAGGGGCTGACCTGCAGGACCTTACCAGTGTGGCCCTTGTCCTTGCCGCTGATGATCATAACGTTGTCGCCGGTTTTAACATGAAGATTATTCATTTTTAAAACCTCCTTACAGCGATTCCGGAGCCAGGCTCAGGATCTTGGTGTAGCCGGCATCACGCAGCTCGCGAGCAACGGGTCCAAAGATACGGGTACCCTTGGGGCTCTTGTCGGCCATAACGATAACGGCGGCGTTCTCATCGAAACGGATGTAGGAACCGTCGTCGCGGCGGACGCCATGCTTGCTGCGCACGATGACAGCCTTGACGACGTCGCCCTTCTTAACGGAGCCGCCGGGGGCTGCCTTCTTGACAGAGCAGACCACGACGTCACCAATGTTTGCGTATCTCTTGCGGGTGCCGCCCAGCACGCGGAAGCACATCAGCTCCTTGGCACCGGTGTTGTCGGCAACTTTGAGATAAGTTTGCATCTGAACCATTTCAGATATCTCCTTTCAAACTGTTCAAAGCAGCGGGCAAAGATTACTTTGCCTTCTCAACGATACGGACCAGGCGCCAGCGCACATCCTTGCTCAGGGGGCGGCACTCCATGATCTCAACACGGTCACCGATACCGCACTCGTTCTTCTCGTCACGAGCCTTGAACTTGGCGGTACGCTTCAGGATCTTCTTGTACAGGGGGTGCTGCACGCTATCCTTAACGGCAACCACGATGGTCTTATCCATCTTGTCGGACACGACGACGCCGACGCGGGTCTTTCTCAGATTACGTTCTTCCATCGTTTAACCTCCTTACTGCTTCTCAGCCAGAACGGTCATCACGCGGGCGATGTCCTTCTTGACTGCTTCGATGCGGCCGGGGTTCTCCAGCTGGTTGATGGCATGCTGGAAGCGCAGGTTAAACAGCTCAGCCTTCAGATCTGCCAGCTTGCTGGTCAGCTCTGCGGTCTGCATTTCGCGGAGTTCATTAGCCTTCATTGGTGCCATCCTCCTTCACGGAGTCCTCACGGACAACAAATTTGCACTTGATGGGCAGCTTGTGCATAGCCAGACGCAGAGCCTCGCGAGCAGTTGCCTCATCGACATCTGCCAGCTCGAACAGCACGCGGCCCGGCTTAACCACAGCAACCCAGTACTCCGGGCTGCCTTTACCAGAACCCATTCGGGTTTCGGCTGGTTTCTGAGTAATCGGTTTATCCGGGAAACGAGTCATGTAATACAACCAGATAAATGAATGATAATGTCCGCCGTGAGTAATGCTGTTTCCTACAAATACCACACGTTCCCCTTCTTCAAACCGAGGTATTGTTATTTGTGCCTGTAAGTAATCGCAATTTATATAAACTAAAGATAACAACAAGAGTATCCTCATTTTTAGTCTATTAGCCATTTTCTTTATTCTTTTAATCAAACCATAAAGATAACCGTACAACAATCAATCTGCTATATCCAGCTTATTCTTCTCTGCTTTCCCATACTGTTTCACCAATACACTTACGCCTCCTTTCAACAGTTCGGGAGTTGCCTCCATAGTGATAACCTTTTCTTCACCAGGCATCAACGTCGCATAATTATCGGACATAATTATTGGAAGTATTCTTTTCTGCGTAGCCTTATTAACAAGCCTCACCCGATTAGCAAAAGCCACAGTCTCGGAATTGTTCTTTACAGCGATCTTCATCTTTCCGTCAGACATCGATTTATCCACCAATCGGCAAGACAAATCGGCCTCTGGGAGTGTATTCAGCAATGTATAATCAAGATCATTCACACCATTCCGCCAATAGAAGTTTTCAGAGATTAGATTACCTTTGACATCTGTCAGTTCCAACTTGATAAAATGAATAAAAAGTTTTTTGTTCAAAGTTTCAGAAAACGTCATAAACTATTTCAGGCGTTTACGCTATCATGAAAATATAAAAATGGTATCATGAAACATTCATACGAGACGGGGGTGAACAAAAAAATGGTCTTTTTTCGAATGCTGCATTCCGATTTCAGTAGAATGATAAAATCGTGGAAATTTTATCTCACAATTGCCTTTATTGCCGTACTTACCTTCCTGAGCATTTACCCTGAAGCAGCAGGATCAGGAGGAAACTGCTCGGTTTATTATCTGGTGAATGCGCGCGGCGGTGTAAGTGCGTTTCTGGTGACGAATACAATTCTTGTCGTATTGCCGTTCGCGCTCAGTTACTGGGAGGATGTGCAGAAAAATTATATCAACTGTATTTTACCGCGGGTACATAGCAGCGTTTATAGTTTTTCCCATGTGTTAATGACGGCTTTCGGCGGTTTTCTGGCTGTGTTTTTGGGATATTCGCTCTGCTTTGGGCTGATGGCGCTGCGGCTTCCGCTCATAACATCCGATGAGGTCAAAGCATTGACAGAAACGATGTCGTTGATGGGATATGACAGCCTGCTGCTGCATGCACCGATGCTTTACTTTGCTATGGGTAAAGAATGGGAGGGTTCCATACTAAAGATAAATTATAATGCATGGAATTGCCTTGATTTAGGGCAATTCCATATTTTATTTTAAAAGAAAAATATGAAAATAAATTCAAAGCATATTATACGTATGAAAAAGGGAAAAATTACACTTTTTTACCTATAAAAATAGAAAACGTGGATTTGTATAAAAATCAAATTAAAATATGGTGATAATTTCTCTTGGTGTAAATACAATTTTAAAATTATAATAAAAGTCACAAAAAATAACATAGAAAAAGGAATCAGTAAAGGGAAACAGATGCAAGGAATTGGTCAATTACTATGGAAATTACGAGAGAAAGAAGGAATACGACAAAAACAATTATGCCTGGGTATTTCTTCTGTGTCAAAATATGCAAGAATTGAAGCAGATCAGCAGGAAATTGATTTTTTTCTGATTGATCGAATTATGGGACGGTTGGGAAAATCGGTGGAGAGGCTCACTTATATATTGCCAAGGGACATTTACGATATCTATGAATTGCGTCAGGAGATACAACAGAAAATTTGTCAAAAAAAATGGGAAGAAGCAAAACAATGTCTGCTTGAATATGAGAAGAATAAAAGAGCAAAGGAGCCGCTGCATCAGCAGTTCATTGAGCAGGAATATGCGCAGATTGCATGGCTTCGTGGTAAATCAGTAGAGACAGTATGTGAACATTTGGAAAAGGCAATTGTACAGACAATGCCAGAAGCGGAAATACAGAGAAAGACAGGGATTTTAAGTGCAGAGGAATACAAACTTCTGCTATTTCGATGGGAAGTCTGTTTTGGTACAGATCGTGAACGAGGAGAGAAAGAACTTCAGGAGTTAGTAGAGGAGATCTTTCAGAAAAACTTTGAGAGGACAGAACGAGTAAAAGTAATTCCATATGCTGCATTGTTAATAGAAAAAACAGCCCGAGATGGAAAAGCGGATACTTATTTAAAATTGATAACAGAAACGGCGTTAGAAAACTTGAGAGAAGAAGGGAAACTGCTTTATATGCCGGAAATTCTGGAGCAGTATGCGCAGATTCTGGAAAAAGAAAATAGTAACGCAGAATTTATTGGGTTGCTGCGACAGGAACGTGCAAGCCTTCTGGAATTGGAAAGTGATTATAAAGTTTCTTTTAAAAATTACCGTCTGTTTGACCATGTGGTTCGGAATTTCGAGATTGATGCAGAATTGATACGTCGAACAAGAAATGCGGCAAAACTTACACAGGAAGGACTGAGTGAAGACATTTGTGCGCAGGAAACATTGGCAAGAATCGAAAACGGAAATCAGAAACCACGAAGCGGAAATCTACGTCAGATGATGGAGAAGATGGGAAGGAGTGGGGATAGAATTGAGACGGGGATTCAAGTGGAAGAGTATGAGACTCTGGAGTTGAAGATTGAATTTTCGAAGTTTATTCATCGAAAAGAGTATGGAAATGCAGAAAAGGTACTTTCAAAAATTGAAGAAAAATTAGACTGTAATTTGATGAAAAATTACCAATATATTGAAACAGAAAGGGTAAAAGTAAAATATAAGGAAAATGCAGAATATACGGAACAATTTATAAAACAATTAAAAGAATTACTTGCTATGTCACTTAAAGTTGAAGAAGGACAAAAAATAGAATATGTTTTAAATACAGAGGAAGTTAGTATTTTGACAGAAATGGCATTGATTTATTGGGGTGAACAGAATTATAAAGTAGCATTGGAAATATATCAATTTTTAGTGGGACAATATGAAAAAAGTTTTATTAAACCTGTATTTCACATCTTAGATTGGGGTATGAGTATGGGAAATTATGGGATGGCGTTGGAAGAATTGGGATATTTTGAAAAAGCAATAGGTGTCTGTCGAAAAAGAATTCAACAGACATTATTTGCCGGAAAAGGAGGATCATTGCACACTTCATTAATGGTTGAGGCTTGTATTTTAGAAGCACAAAAAGATGTAAAGTGCAAGAAATATTTTAAACAGGATTTAGATCTTTTAAGATTATATAAGATGCAAACAAATTATAAGTTAATGGAAAGTTATGTCAAGACAAATAAAATATTTGATTAACTTTAACCACCATCAGGATTTGTAGGAAGAGATGTTGTTGTAAATGGTGGGGTAGGTGAAGAAGGATTTGGAAGCGAAATTGTAATCCAAAGTAAAAGCAGAAACAAATGCAGAATTAAAAAACAGAGTGTATGAAGAGGTTTTAAACAATCACATCACGAATGAAAGTGACGTAATTAAGGTTGCAATTGAACAATATCAGGAAAAACAGATGAAGACCCGCGCCATTGATGCAAAGCCGGATGATTATTTGTCAATCACACAGGTAGTGGATGAAAATGGCAGCGAGCAGGATATTATTTCAACGGGTTTGTTGATTGTAGACGAGCATCAGCAAAGAGTAGCAATCACTGATATTGTAAGCAATACGGGGCAGCTTAGCCAGTACAGCATTTATGCAACCATGAAAGTATCCGTGACAAATGACCGTCAGGCATTAAAGGTACGAATTAATTGGTTTGAAACAACACTGAACTACGGAACCTCTATGAAAGCAAGTAGTTTAATGCAGACATCCAAATATTCACCAGAGGTGGGATTCCAGTATGATGATATTACAAAAACAATTTCAAATCCTGCTGGAGGAACCCCATATCACTATACTCCAAATAATACGCAGATGATTACATATTCGACTTTAGAGTGTGGACGGTCCTGTCGTTCGTATATTAAAGCTGGAACCTCAAGTTTGAATATTGCTTATTGTGTTATATCTTCAGCCCCGGGAGGCCGCTGGGAGAGAGCTTAAGCAAAACTCGATTATCAGAACAAGCGAACTAATTGAAAATAGACGCTCCCCTTGCGTTATAGATACTAGGGGAGCGTTTTTGAAAACTGCGCGTCGCATTCTCGTTACTTCAGTGATGAGTTAGACGCGCAAAATTCGCACCAAAAAGGGAACAAATGTTTGATATATTCCTATGCATATGGTATACTATTTTTATGAAGAAAGATATGTTTACAATTAATAAAAATGGTCTTTCCTATGGTAGAGGATATGTGTACTCTCTGCAGTATCATCTGGTCTGGTGTACAAAGTACAGAAAAAAGGTTTTAAAAGACGGAATTGATGTGGAATGCAAAGAAATGCTGGAAAGTCTTGCACAGGAATATAAATTTCAAATCCTGGCTATGGAGGTTATGCCGGATCATATTCATCTGCTTGTAGATTGTCGACCACAGTTTTATATTTCAGACATGATCAAAATCATGAAGGGGAATCTTGCGCGCCAGATGTTCCTTGACCGCTTCCTCGTCGAACGCGGCGGCTTCGCGCTGCACAAAGCTGATGGCGCCCACGGGACACGCGGGCAGGCAGTTGCCCAGCCCGTCGCAATAATCGTCGCGAATCAGCCTTGCCTTGCCGTTCACCATGGCAATCGCGCCTTCCTTGCACGCCGCGGCGCAGAGTCCGCAGCCGGAACAGAGTTCTTCGTTAATGTGAATGACCGTGCGAATCATGAATGCTTTCGACTCCTTTTGCCCTTAGTTGACAGGGCAAACGCAATCATAGCACATTTCTTTTCCGCTGACAAGAGGGACATTCTGCCTGTGCTTGCAGTTTTCTGTGATGCGTGGTATAATTCTTCCTGAAATCCGCAAAAAAATTTGAAATTCCGGGAATGGAAGAGAGGCGTCAATCGTTAGATGAGTGAACCCACCTCAAAGCACAAGGAGGAATCTGCCGTGCAGCAGGCCCTCGATTCACCCGCCGCCGCAAAGGGGCTGAATGATTCTTATCAACCGGTACCAGATGTGCGGGATGACCCCGCGTACTTTGCCCGGCTCTATGATCAGTACGCCACCGATGTGCTCCGCGTCTGCTACTTCTACCTTTCCGACCGCGAAAAAGCGGAGGATGTCTGTCAGGACGTGTTCGTGCGGCTGATG
>ENA-ORTS01001887-ORTS01001887.1-human-gut-metagenome-genome-assembly--contig:-NODE-1887-length-13394-cov-3.027363_pt1 | contig 13394 bp, 10 predicted proteins | sample MGYA00241911_ERZ509186 | MGnify/ENA primary metagenome ERZ509186 (study PRJEB26280, sample SAMEA2338852) | human gut metagenome | biome: human gut; feature: human-associated habitat; material: faeces...
CCGGAAAGGTTCTTTCGAGAGATTTAACAGAATATAAGACAGATCTGATCTGGCAGAATATCGACCGTTCCGGACTTGGAAATATTTGTGCTGTATGCAAGGACGCCTCTGTATTTGATGAGTATGATAAGGAAACAGCGGATCTTGTGATCGCAGACCTTCCATGTTCAGGCCTTGGCGTGCTTGGCAAAAAACCAGATCTGAAATATCGCGTACAACCGGAAGATCTTGAAGAACTTGCAGATTTGCAGAGAAAGATTCTGACTTGCGCACAGGCAATCGTCAAGGATGGCGGCACATTGATGTACAGCACATGTACCGTAAATCCGGGAGAAAACATGGACAATGTACACTGGTTCTTGAAAGAATACCCACAATTTGAACTGGATGATATCACAGAAAATCTTTGCAAGGAGTTACGAAGTGATGTGATCGAGAAGGGATGTATCCAATTCTTCCCGGGAGTTCATGATTGTGACGGATTCTTTATTGCAAGATTAAAGAAAAAGCATGATTTTCAGGAAATGTGAAAAAATAGAAAAAGCAGACAAATAATGTGAATAACTCACAGAAAAAACGAAATACAGGAGGAAAACTTTAAGATGAAGAAGGATATCCGTGCTTATGGATATGAAGAATTACAGAAAGAGATGGCGACGATCGGAGAAAAAGCATTTCGTGCAAAACAGATTTATGAATGGTTTCACAAACATCTTGCTCTGTCTCTTGATGAGATGAATAATGTACCAAAAAAATTAAAAGAAAAGATCGAACAGACGCAGGAGATTTATGGTGTAAAACCTGTAGACTGCTTTATTTCAAAAATCGATGGTACAAGAAAATACTTATTTGAGTTATATGATGGGAATATTATCGAAAGTGTTTTGATGAAGTATAAACATGGAAATTCTGTCTGTATTTCATCTCAGGCAGGGTGCCGTATGGGATGTAAGTTTTGTGCATCTACGCTTGGAGGATTAGATCGTAATCTGACGCCATCTGAAATGCTTTCACAGATTTATTATATTCAAAGAGATACAGAAGAAAGAGTATCCAATGTTGTCATGATGGGAACAGGGGAACCGATGGATAATTATAACAATATTTTGAAATTTCTGCATCTTCTGACCGATGAGAACGGTCTGAACATCAGCCAGAGAAATGTCACGGTGTCCACCTGTGGAATCGTGCCCAGAATGCGGCAGCTGGCGGATGAAAAGCTGCAGATCACACTGGCATTGTCCTTGCATGCCACCACCGATGAAAAACGAAGAAAACTGATGCCCATTGCCAACCGGTATTCTATCAAAGAGTTGATGGAAGTCTGTCAGTATTATTTCAAACAGACCGGACGAAGGATCACTTTCGAATACAGTCTGGTGGGCGGTGTGAATGATACGGAAGAGGATGCCAGGGAACTGATCGCCCTGGCGAAGCCGTTGTGCTGCCATATCAACCTCATCCCGGTCAACCCCATTAAAGAGCGGGATTATGTGCAGTCGGATACGAAGCACATTCAGGCATTTAAAAATAAACTTGAAAGTAAGATGATACATGTTACAATTAGAAGGGAGATGGGCCGGGATATTGACGGAGCCTGCGGACAGTTAAGACGCCGTCATACGCAGGAGGCGAAGAACCCGGGGGAACTCTCACAGGAGGAAGTTTGACGTGCTTAAGACGTTTTCCATAACCGATATCGGAAGGAAAAGAAAAGTAAATCAGGACTATATCTATACCTCTGAAAAACCGGTGGGAAATCTGCCGAATGTATTTATCGTGGCAGATGGTATGGGTGGTCACAATGCGGGAGACTATGCGTCCAAGGTAACGGTAGAGACCATGCTTGCCGAGATGGAGAATTCTTTTGAGAAGAATCCCACCCTGATCTTCCGCAAAGCCATTGAGGAAGCCAATGATGTGATCCGCAAGAGAGCCAGCGAGGATGAAAAACTGGAAGGAATGGGGACTACGGTTGTGGTGGCATCCTGCATGGGCAGATTCTTACAGGTGGCCAATGTAGGAGACAGCAGACTCTATGTGGTGGGCAGCAAGATCCGCCAGATCACAAGAGATCATTCGTATGTAGAAGAAATGGTACGGATCGGAGAACTGGATCGTGCTGATGCAAGGAACCATCCGGATAAAAATATTATTACCAGAGCGGTAGGGGCGGAAGACAAAGTGGAGCCGGATTTCTTTACCGTGGAATTACAGGAGGGTGAGATCGTCCTTATGTGCTCGGATGGTCTGACAAATATGCTGGAAGACGAGGAAATCCGCATGATTATCAGCGGAGCCAGAGACCTTGTGGAGAAGGCAGAGAGCCTGGTGGAGGCGGCCAATGCCAACGGCGGCAGAGACAATATCAGTGTGATACTGATCGAGCCGTGCGCGTAAATTACCCAGCTTTTTTGGAAATGGAGAGCAAGTATGATCAAAATCGGAATGATGATCGGCGATCGCTATGAGATCCTGGAAAAAATCGGAACCGGCGGTATGTCAGATGTCTATAAAGCAAAATGTCACAAGCTGAATCGCTATGTGGCGATCAAGGTATTGAAGCAGGAATTCAGCGAAAATGCTAATTTTGTATCCAAATTCCGGATCGAGGCACAGGCGGCAGCAGGACTGATGCACCCCAATATTGTCAATGTCTATGATGTCGGGGAAGAGAACGGAATCTATTATATCGTCATGGAACTGGTAGAGGGTATTACCCTCAAAAAGTACATTGAGAAGAAGGCCAGACTGTCTTACAAGGAAGCGGTAAGTATCGCCATCCAGGTAAGCATGGGTATTGAGGCTGCACATAATAATCATATTATCCATCGGGATATCAAGCCGCAGAATATTATTATCTCCAAGGACGGCAAAGTCAAGGTGACGGACTTCGGTATTGCCAAGGCAGCTACCAGTAATACCATCACTTCTAATGTCATGGGAAGTGTACACTATACTTCTCCCGAGCAGGCCAGAGGGGGGTACAGCGATGAAAAGAGTGATATCTATTCGCTGGGTATCACCATGTTCGAGATGCTGACGGGAAGAGTTCCTTTCAATGGGGAGACTACGGTTGCCATCGCCATCAAGCATATTCAGGAAGAAATGCCGTCTCCGAAGGAGTTTGTACCGGAGATCCCTTCCAGCGTAGCCAGTATTGTACTGAAATGTTGTCAGAAGTCTCCGGACCGCAGATACCAGAATATGGCAGAACTGATCGCGGATCTGAAGCAGTCCCTGATCAACCCGGAGGAAGATTTCGTGGTGAATACCGATCCGGATATGGAAGGTGGTACCCGGATGATCTCCGATGAGGATATGGCGCAGATCAAACGAAAAGTCCCTTATCAGGGAGGACGGGAATACGAAGAACCGGATCATGACGAGACCATGCGTCTGCGTTCCGATACCGAAGCCATGTATGAAAACGATGAGGATGGCGAAGACGAGGATAATTACGACTACGACCCCAAGATGGAGCGTGTGACCACAATCCTGGCAATTGTAGCCGGTGTGGTGATCTGTATTATCCTGATCGTTCTGGCAGTGAAGATCTTCGGCGGCAAAAATGAAGGAAGCAGCGACTCTAACTCAGGACCGATCATTACGACCGAAGAGACGGATGCCACAGAAGTGGAAAAGGTCTCCATGCCGGATGTAAAGGGCATGAAGGTAGAAGATGCAAAGAGCACCCTGACCAGTCTGGGAATCCTCACAGAGGTGACTTATGAGGAGTCCGACACGGTAGCGGAAGGTGTTGTTATCAATACAGATGTCAGCGTGGGAGCACAGATCGATAAGGGCAGCAAGGTAACCCTGAAAGCCAGTGCAGGAACTCAGGGTGTGGAAGTACCCAATGTGGTGGATCTTACTTTTGATGAAGCCAATACACAGTTGGTAAGCAAGGGATTCCTGGTCAACAAGACAGAGAGCTATTCCGATACGGTAGAGTCCGGCCGGGTGATTTCCCAGACCCCTTCCGAGGGCAACAAAGCACCGAAGGGCAGTGTGATCACTGTGACAGTAAGTCTGGGTAAGGAAGATACCAAGATCCGTGTGCCGAATCTGATCGGTCTGTCCGAGCAGGACGGTACGGTAGAAGCCATCGAGGCAGGACTGACCGTAGGCAGTGTGACCTATATCTACAGTGACGAAGTGGGAGAAGGCATGATCTGTTACCAGAGCTATTCCCATGGCTCCTATGTGGATCAGGGAACCTCCATTGATATCAAGGTCAGTCAGGGAGCTCAGAAGGTGACTTACAAGTGTAATGTCAGCATTGCGGCACCGACGACTTCGGAAGCACCCGGCTATGTATCGGGAATGGAAGTCAGCATCAAACTGGTGACGGATGACGATAACGTACTGCTGGATACCAAGACCAGCACTTTCCCGGTAGCTACCAATTTCAACGGTATGACTGCCTCCGGTGGTACGCTCACCATGACGTATCAGGTGACAAGCGAACCGACCACCACAACGAACCCGGATACCGGGGAGCAGGTGACGGTTCCCGGAACGACAGAAGACCGTTCCTTTACCAGAAGAGTTGAGTTCGTAAAGGAATAAGATCAAAGGCGGGAAGCTATGAAGGGCAAGATTATAAAAGGAATCGCCGGGTTCTATTACGTCCATGTAGCGGACGATGGCCATACAATGGGCACGGTGTACGAATGCAAGGCAAAAGGAGTCTTTCGCAAGGATCACAGAAAACCCCTGGTCGGGGATGACGTGGAGATGGATGTCCTGGATGAGGCACAGAAAAAAGGAAATATCAGGGAATTGTTTCCCAGACGCAGTGAACTGATCCGTCCGGCGGTAGCTAATGTGGATCAGGCGCTGGTGATCTTTGCCATCACGAAGCCACAGCCGAATTTTAATCTGCTGGATCGTTTCCTGGTCATGATGCAGCAGCAGGACATTCCCTGCATTATCTGTTTTAACAAGCAGGATATTGACGAGGAAGGCAAAAAGGAAGATTATCGTGCCATTTACGAACAGGCGGGATTCCGTACGATCACGGTCAGCGCAGCCAGACAAGAAGGGATAGATACCATTCAGGAGCTGCTTCGCGGCAAGACCACTACGGTGGCGGGTCCCAGCGGTGTCGGTAAATCCTCTCTGGTAAACTGCCTGCAGTCCGGCACAGTGATGGAGACCGGCTCCATCAGTGAGAAGATCGAGCGGGGAAAGCATACTACCAGGCACTCTGAACTGATCTCCATTGCACAGGATACGTATATTCTGGATACCCCGGGATTTAGCTCTCTTGGGTTGTTTCGGTTGGAGAAGGAGCAGCTGGCGGAATTTTATCCGGAGTTTGCCCCTTTTGAAAAATATTGCAGATTCGGAGGCTGCTCCCATATCTCTGAGCCGGTATGCGGTATCAAGGCTGCTGTGGCAGAGGGAGAGATCCCGCAGATACGTTATGAGAACTACTGTCTGCTCTATGATGAACTGAAAAATCAGAGAAAATATTAATTATGAGTGAAGTGCAGAATAATCTAGGGGAAAAATTCAAAGAGACCATTGCGGAAGCAATGAAGACCGGAGATTTTCATGCGTTGAACACGCTGGTGACGGATACGGTCAACGATGCCTTGCGGGAGGCGGATTTCCAGGCAAATCTGTCCAGAGAGGCCACGGAGAAAAAGGTGTGGAATTCCCAACGCAGCTGGCAGGATAAAAAGCGGGAGGAAGTCAAGACCGAGGCGGAGATCCAGGCGGAACGGCAGCAGCGGGAAAAGCAGCAGGAAGAGCACCGCAGACAGAACGAGGAATGGCACAGGCAGCGCAGAGAGCGGGAAAGACAGTGGGAAGAACAGCGGAAGGCGCAGGCAGCAGAGAACCGTGCACGGAATCAGGCACAGCCGGTGACACCCAGAAAAGCTACTGCGGCAAAAATGACGTCTCTGGTCAAAATGGAGAAGAAGGGAAATGTGTCCGGAACACTGTGCACCGTGTTCGGCGGGATCGGTCTGGGATTCAGCGGCCTGGGACTGCTGGTACAGTTGTTACTGGCAGCTTTTCAGGCAGCATCTCTGAGTGCGGCAATCCTTCCGGGGGTATTGTCTCTGGTATTTTTAGAGATGATCTCTTATGGCAACGGACAGCGTAGAAGATTAAAACGTGCGGAGAAATATCTGGAACTGTGCGGCACCAAAATGTATGGTGTGATCAACGAAATGGCCCGCTATACCGGAAAAAGTGTCCGCTATGTCAGAAGGGATCTTCGTAAGATGTTAAAAGCCGGAATGTTTCCGGACGGACATCTGGATGATAAAGAGACCTGCTTTATGCTCAACGATGTGATCTACCGTCAGTATCTGGAGACGGAGAAAGCCTATCTGGAGCAGAAGAAGGAACAGAATACAGCGGGCACCGATACACAGGATACGGAGCAGAACCGCAGAGAGCAGGAACTGCACAGTATTGTGGCAGAAGGAATGGAATACATCCGTCATCTGCGGGATCTGAATGACAGGATCGAAGGAGAAGCTATCTCTGAGAAGCTGTACCAGCTGGAAAATCTGTTGAAGGAGATCTTTGACCGAGTGCAGGAGCATCCGGAGCAGATGCACCGGATGCATAAACTGATGGATTATTACCTGCCTACTATGTTGAAACTGGTGGAGCAGTATGCGGAATTTGACGAGATCAGCAGCCCGGGAGACGATATTCTCGATGCTAAAAAAGAGATCGAAAAGACACTGGATATGATCAATCAGGCATTCGTTACATTGCTGAACAATCTGTTCCGGGATGCAGCCTTTGATGCGTCAGCGGATGCACAGGTATTGCAGACGATGTTGGCCAGGGAAGGGCTGACGGAATCGGATTTTGTAAGAGAAAAAAGTGTATGACAGCAGGAAAGCAATGCTGATGGTAAATAAAAAATCATGAGAGAGTATGGAAAGGCGGGGTTATAAGTATGAATATGGATCTGGATGCAGCAACAAAAGAGGCACCTACCCTTACACTGGATCCCTTTGCGGAGGCAAAGGCAGAGATCGTGGAGAAGAAGCCGGAGGAACTGGTAGAGGAGCAGGCTGTTCCGGAGATGGAACTGACACCGGAAGAACAGAAAATGGTAGATGATTTTGCGGGACAGATCGATCTGACCAATACCCAGGCGGTATTGCAGTACGGTGCGGGGAGTCAGAAAAAGATCGCAGATTTCTCTGAGACAGCACTTAGCAATGTCCGGACCAAGGATATGGGCGAGGTTGGACAGCTGTTGACGGATGTAGTGGCACAGCTCAAGGATTTTGATACAGAGGAAGACAAGGGATTCTTCGGCTTGTTTAAAAAGAGCGGGGATAAGCTGAATAATCTGAAAGCAAAGTATGATAAAGCGGAAGTGAACATCAGCAAGATCTGTGATGCCATGGAAAATCATCAGGTGGTGCTGCTAAAAGATGTGGCGGTACTGGACAAGCTGTATCAGCTGAATCTGAATTATTTTAAAGAACTGTCCATGTACATTCTGGCAGGTAAAAAGAAACTGACACAGGCGAAAAACGTGGAACTGCCGGAACTTCTGGAAAAAGCACAAAAGAGCGGACTGCCGGAGGATACGCAGGCTGCGAAGGATTTTGCAGCAATGTGTGAGAGATTCGAGAAGAAGATCTATGATCTGGAACTTACCAGAGCCATTTCTCTGCAGATGGCACCCCAGATCCGACTGATCCAGTCCAATGATATCGCTATGTCCGAGAAGATCCAGTCCACACTGGTGAATACGATCCCTCTGTGGAAGAGCCAGATGGTCATTGCCATCGGTCTGGATCATGCCACCGATGCAGCCAAGGCACAGCGTGCAGTATCGGATATGACCAATGAACTGTTGAAGAAAAATGCAGAAGCACTGAAAGTGGCAACCGTGGAGACAGCGAAGGAATCAGAGAGAGGTATTGTGGATATCGAGACCCTCAAGACCACGAACCAGACACTGATGACCACACTGGATGAAGTCATGAAGATCCAGGAGGAAGGCCGTGCCAGAAGACAGAGCGCAGAGGAAGACTTACAGCGGATCGAAAATGAAATGCGGGATAAGCTTCTGGAGATGAGCCAGTCATCCCATACATGATTTTTACATAATTTTAAGCAGAGAAATCTTGACGAAACAACCAGAGGAAATTAAAATAAAATGTATGTAGGTTAATTAACGGAAGGAGCAGGAAACAAATGAAAAAACTGGAAGAAATGCTAAGGGAGAAAACGATTAAAAATAAGCTTTCTTTTGTGTTCCGCATTATGGACGTTTTATATGTGGTGCTGGCACTGGTGGCAGTTGTGGGATTGATACAGTCAAAAAACTATGTGGGAAGCGTAATTGTTGTGATCATAGTTGTATTAGCTATTGCATTTAATGCAACTATGTCAAAGATGCTTGCCAAAATGTTGGTAGAGCCTATTGAGAGTCTGGTAGTGGCATCTGAGAAGATTGCTTCCGGTGACTTTGAGATCGGCACTCCTTATGAGTCCGAGGATGAGCTGGGACGCTTATCCGACAGTTTTGAGACCGCAGCCGGTATTTTGAAAAAGGTTGTATCAGATCTGCAGGATATTGTAGAGCATTTTGCTGAGGGTAATTTTGATGTACATAGCAACTGCCCCGATGCGTATGTAGGACAGCTCCGCAATGTACTGGATGAACTGGATGATATGGTGAACAAGGTCAGTGAGACTATGCACGGTATTCAGGGATCTTCCGAACAGGTGTCTGCCGGAAGCAATCAGCTGGCTGTCAGTGCACAGGATATTGCAGAAGGTGCTACCAGTCAGGCTGCAGCTGTTGAAGAACTGGTGGCTACCGTAGAAGAAGTAACGAATCAGGTAATGGAGAACACCAAGTCTACCGATATCGTTCACGATAAGGCAAAACAGGTAGGTATCGAGGCAGCCAACAGCCAGCAGAAGATGGATGAGCTGGTAGATGCCATGAAGAAAATCGATACCACGACCCAGAATATCGAGAAGATCATCGCAGATATCGAGAATATTGCATCCCAGACCAATCTGCTGTCTTTGAATGCTTCCATTGAGGCAGCAAGAGCAGGGGAAGCCGGAAGAGGTTTCGCAGTCGTAGCTGACCAGATCAGACAGCTGGCAGAAGAGAGTGCAAATTCCGCAGTAGAGTCTAAGAAGCTGATCGAAGAATCCATGAACGAAGTAGGAGTGGGTAACAGGGTTACCAGGGAGACCAACGAAGCAATGCAGAAGGTTATGACCGAACTGGATCAGATCATCCAGGAGGTTGCTAATATCCGTACTGCATCCGACAGACAGGCAGTATCTGTCAACAACATCAAGAAGGGTGTGGAGGACATCAACGATGTTATCCAGTCCAACTCCGCAGCAGCAGAGGAGACTTCCGCTACCAGCGAGGAGCTTTCCGCTTCCGCTACTACTTTGAACGAGTTGTTAGAGCACTTCAAACTGCGCGGTTAATCGGAGGATGTTTTCCCAAGATCGTAATAGAGAGAACAGAAGAACCATAGCTGAAACCACAGCTGTGGTTCTTTTCATATCGGAGGAGTAATGAGTAATAAGGAAATGCTTCATAGAAAACAATATAGGATAGCGGCGGTAGTGGCCGGTCTGGCGCTTGCAGTAAGTATGACAGCCTGTGGTGCACAGAAAGGGACTGAGGGGACGGAAAGCGTGGAAACTATGGAAAACGTGGATCCTGTGGTTCCCGAGAGCGTAGTAGCATCCGTGGAGACAATAGAAAATGAGAAAAACGCAGAGGAATTCGGTAGAGAAACGCTGGCGGAAACGTCTGTGCCGCAAGGGGCGGCGAATAGTGCAGGACATGAAATGGTGACTTCGGGGACCGACAAAGTTCCCGGGGGAGAGGCTGCGGTGTCGCAAAGCGGTATGCCGACAGAGGCCGCAGGCAGTCAGACAGAAACGGTAGCCGGTCAGCCGGAGGCTATACAGAACCAGCCGGTGGAATATACCGACTTACAGCAGATCACTCTGAATCCGGACTGGGAATATGCGGATCATTCGAAGATAAATACCGGAGCCGCAGTACTATACCGGGCACCAGAGGAGTCCGGAAGCAAGGGAATCATTATCGGAGTGAATGCGGGACATGGCACCGCCGGTGGGGCCAAAGTAAAGACGCTGTGCCATCCGGACGGTTCGGCCAAGACTACGGGAGGCAGTACGGCAGCGGGAGCTACGGAAGCTGCGGCAGTGTCCGGAGGCATGACATTTCAGGACGGGACACCGGAGCGAACGGTTACTTTGCAGATGGCACAGATCCTGCTGGACAAACTGTTGGCCTCCGGCTATGATGTACTGATGCTCAGGGACGGAGAGGATGTGCAGTTGGACAATGTGGCCAGGACCGTGATCTGCAATAACGTGGCAGACTGCCATATCGCACTGCACTGGGACAGCGGTGACGGCAAGAATTACGACAAGGGATGCTTTTACATCTCTGTGCCGGAAGTACTGAAGAGTATGGAACCGGTGGCATCCCACTGGCAGCAGCACGATGCTCTGGGAGCGGATCTGGTGGAAGGGCTGCGGGGACAGGGAGCAACAATCTATGGAAAAGGAAACATGAGCATTGATCTGACCCAGACTTCTTATAGTACGATCCCTTCCGTGGATATGGAACTGGGAAATGCATATTCCGATCACAGCGATGCTATACTGGATCAACTGGCGGAAGGATTGCTGCAGGGGATTAACGTTTATTTTCAACAGCAGTAAGATTGGACAGAGCGGCAATGCATTGATCGGAGATGAACTTCAAAAGAAATCCCAGCACTGCCATCAGCAGCAATTCAACGAGAAACAAACCTAAAACACCCACCATACCGCGCATATAGGGAATAGCCCTCGGAGTGATAAAATAGATAATGATATGGTGGACCAGAAATACTTCATAAGAGTAGTTACTTATCGTACGGAGAAATCGGCCGTGTCCTTTTTCGAGAACCGGTTCCAGGCATGCAGCGGAAATCCAGAAGGCAACGGCCAGTATCGTTATTTTCAAACCGGTGCTGATGGGAAGTGCAAAAGGGCACAGAACAAAGAAAATCACCACCGGCAGGGATAAGAAAATCCATTTAGGATTGAATTTTTCATGATAATAACCAATCATCATACCGATTACGAACTCGTAGCCCTTCAGGAAGAAGTTCATATGGATGGGGACGGAGAAATCGTAATGAAATAAAACAATCAAATAAATCCCGGTAGCGATGATAAAAAAGAACTTTTCACTTTTTATCATAAAAAATCGAAGCAATGGAAAGATCAGATACAACAGAATAAGACATCCCAGAAACCATTCTCCGATGGTAAGGGAAAAGGTGCTGATCCCGTGCATGCTGACCCAGGAATCCATTCCAAGAAAAGTAAAAACAATTCTCCACGCAGGAATTCCTTCAGGAAAAATATTGTGGACGGAATGGCTCTGGAAAAGGAGAAACAGGAAATAAACAATGTAAAGTATATAAAAGGGAATCAGGATGCGCAGAAATCTTTTCTTATAATATTTTGCGAGGCTGAAGTTCTCCTTCGCGGTATAGGAGAGACTGGCACCGGATAACATGAAAAATACAGCAACACCCAGGGTTGCCAGATGCATATTGCTGTTGGAAAACAGAGGATTGAGTCTCTCTACAGGACAGATTCCGGAGAGATAGAGCTGAAAGAGCAGATGATAAAAAATAATGAAGCAAAAGCAGGTACATCTAAGCAAATCAAAATAATGTATTCTTTTCATTAATTTTTCCTCTTTGGTTTATGATATTGCATATTATAGCATATTTTTATTTCGAAAGAAAAGTATTTAGGTGTTTGAAAAAAACACATATTATGCTATAATTTTAGATTATATTGTTCAACTAATAAACAGAAAGGCAAAAATTCCGTTTATAGAGGGATTTTTGAACGGGTAAAGATAAAATGAAGCTGGGTATCGTAGGTCTTCCCAACGTGGGAAAGAGCACACTTTTCAATTCCCTGACCAAGGCGGGAGCAGAATCCGCCAACTATCCCTTCTGTACCATCGACCCTAACGTGGGTGTGGTAACAGTTCCGGATGACAGACTGAAAGCACTGGGCGAGATGTATCATTCCAAGAAGGTAACTCCCGCAGTGATCGAATTCGTGGATATCGCAGGTCTGGTAAAGGGTGCCTCCAAGGGTGAGGGACTGGGCAACCAGTTCTTAAGCAATATCCGTGAAGTGGATGCTATCGTACATGTGGTAAGATGTTTCGAGGATCCTAATGTCATCCATGTGGACGGCAGCGTGAACCCTCTGCGTGATATCGAGACCATCAATCTGGAGCTGATCTTCGCAGATCTGGAAGTACTGGAGAGAAGACTGTCCAAGGTAGTCAAGGCAGCCAGAATGGACAAGACCTATGCCAAGGAGCTGGCACTGCTTGAACGTATCAAGGAGCATCTGGAGAGCGGTAAGATGGCAAAGAGCCTGGATGTTACCGATGAGGATGAACTGGCTCTGTTAAAGGAATACAATCTGTTGACTTATAAGCCTGTGATCTATGCAGCCAATGTAGCCGAGGATGATCTGGCAGATGACGGCGCATCCAATGAGATGGTGGCAAAAGTAAGAGAGTTCGCAGCCGGTGAACACAGTGAGGTATTCGTGATCTGTGCACAGATCGAGGAAGAGATCTCCGAGCTGGATGATGATGAGAAGGCAATGTTCTTAGACGACCTGGGATTAAAGGAATCCGGTCTGGAGAAACTGATTAAGGCAAGTTATCATATCTTAGGTCTGATGAGCTTCCTGACTGCAGGAGAGGATGAGACCAGAGCATGGACCATCAAGATTGGCACCAAGGCACCTCAGGCAGCTGGTAAGATCCACTCTGATTTCGAGAGAGGATTCATTAAGGCTGAGGTAGTGAATTATCAGGATCTTCTGGATTGCGGCTCCTATGCAGGTGCAAGAGAGAAAGGCCTTGTGAGAATGGAAGGTAAGGATTACGTGGTACAGGACGGCGATGTAATCTTATTCCGCTTTAACGTATAATGATCAATGCGATCCAACCGAAAGAGACAGAGGGATAATAAATGTCAATTCAGTTTCCAAATCTGGGGATCAACCTGGATTATGTGGGAAAATCCATTCGCATATTTGGATTTGAAATTACCTTCTTCGGTCTTCTGATTGCAGCCGGAATGCTTCTGGGACTGGGATTTATAGTCCTTGAGGCAAGAAGATGCGGAGAAAAAGAAGATGATTACCTGGAAATGATGATCCTCTCACTGGTGACGGGAGTGATCGGTGCAAGAGCACTTTATGTATGTTTTTCCTGGAATCTTTATAAAGGAAATGTGAATCAGATCTTTAATTTAAGAGGCGGCGGCCTTGCTTTTTACGGCGGG
>ENA-ORTS01001888-ORTS01001888.1-human-gut-metagenome-genome-assembly--contig:-NODE-1888-length-13386-cov-7.681569_pt1 | contig 13386 bp, 9 predicted proteins | sample MGYA00241911_ERZ509186 | MGnify/ENA primary metagenome ERZ509186 (study PRJEB26280, sample SAMEA2338852) | human gut metagenome | biome: human gut; feature: human-associated habitat; material: faeces...
TATAAGGAATGCCGACCTGTGAAAAACCGGTCCGATTCATAATCGGACCGGTTTTTTTGTCTTCGGAGCAACTCCTGAAAGATCAATAGGAGTAATCCTCGCAGGGAAGTTTTCCGGTGTATTCGATTTCGAGCTCGGTATTTTTGTCGTCCTCGTCGATGGCTTTGAATGAGCCCGTAATGGTATAGTCGTCATTGCCGTTGGCGACGATTTTGAGAGTTCCCTCCGTGATTCTGTTCTTGATGATTCCGTAGGTGGGATCGTTGTAGTTCCAGAAGGATTTCGCCAGATCGAAAGTCATGTTCTCACCGGCGGCACCGCCCGTGTAGTCGCCGCTGGCGAGTTGCAGAGGATCTGTGGGCGCGAGCGTAATGTAGAACGTGATGCCGTATTCTTTTATCGGAGAGCCATCTTTCAGGCCGAGGAAGAATACATTGTCCCCATTGTAGTAGAGGTCGCCGACGGTCATGGTTGCTTTCGGTGCTTCCGGAGCCGGAGGAGTCGAATAGTTGTTGAAAGGTACTGTGCCGGTAAAATCGATCTTAATGGCTGTTTCCTGTCCGGTGTCGCTCGCTCCCCGGAGAGTGCCGGTTACGGTGTAGTTGTGGTTCCCGTTGTTTGTCACGGTGAGTGAACCTTCTTTGATCGTATTTTTGATCCGGTCGTTGAAATTCTCCTTGTCGATGAATGTCCAAGAGGATTTGGCTGCGTCGAGGGTCATCTCTCCGCTGCCGGTCGATACGGGGTAGTCGCCGCTGACGAGCTGCAGGGTCTCCGAAGCGGGTAGTTTGAACGAAAGCGACGCTTCGTAAGTATCTGTCGGGTTGGCGTCCTTGAGGGTCAGAGTATAGATATTGCCGTCGTAGTAGTCCAGGTTGCCGATGGTCATGGTCACCTCCGCAACAGTCGGTTCCACGGGTTCCGGATCGGCGTAGTCCTCGAAAGGAAGAGTGCCGGAAAAGTTGATTTTCAGAGCTGTGTTTTTACCGGTTTTATCGGATGTACCTTCCAGTGTGCCGGTGATCGTGTAGTTGTGGTCGCCGTTGCTGACGATGTGAATTTTGGTTCCCTCCTTGAGCCGGTTTTTGATCTTGTCGTTGTGGTTGTCCTTGTCGGTAAAGTTCCAGAATGACTTGCTCGCATCGATGGTCATCTCTTCGCCTGTCGTTGCTGCCATATAGTCGCCGCTGGCCAACAACGGTGAATCCGAAGCGGGCAGCTTCAAGTAAAAGGTTGTCTCGTAGAGATCGGCGGGATTGGCATCCTTGAGCTGGAGATAATAGATGTTGTCGTTGTAACGATACAGGGAGCCGGTGGACATGGTTACCTCAGGCACTTCGGGTGCGGGATCATCCGGAGTATCCGGATCATCCGGGTCTTCATAGTCTTCCGAGTAATCGGAAATCAGCAACCGACCTGTGAATGCGAACGCTACGCCCGCTTCGTTTTCCATAATGGAACCCCCGTCCTGAATGGAGCCGCCTTTCATGTGGCCTCTGATCGTGTAGGTCATGTTGTCGCCGATGGCGACTTCGAATTCTCCGGCTTCGGCAACGTATTGTGTCCATTTGGGGGCGACCACATTCCAGTTGGAACGGTATCTAGTCGTATTTTTATTGTTGAACGTATTTATTTCCCAAGTGGAGGAGGCGGTGTATTTCCCGGCCGGAAGGGTGAAGCTACCCTTTTCCTGTCGTGGGACATTGACATAAAAGCATACGCTACATCCGCGGGCAGAGTTGTTCAGGTCTTTCAGGTAGAGGAAATAAACGGCTCCGCCTTCTTTGCTGTATTCACTGTCATGCCCGTAGTACATCAGTTCGCCTTCGGTCATCGTATGGGCGATGTACCCGGTCATGGGCGGATTGGGATCGTCCGGAATTTGGGGTCCCTGTGGGTCGTCCGGGTCGTTCGGCTCCGTCTGCTCCATACCGTTGTCTTTGTCGCTGCATGAAGGCAGGCATCCCAAAATCCCCCCCCCGAACATCAGCAACATCCATGCGAATCTAAAGTGTTTCATAGCGTAAAAGGTTTTAGTGCCGGGCCTACGGCAGGTTTTTAATTTTCGGCAGAAACGAGGCCGGTCTTAAAAAAAAGCGCTTTCTGCTTAAGTGTTTTCTTTCATGTAATAGAGATGTTGTTTTTCTTTGTTGGAAAAAAATAGATAAAATATTCGGTATTTGCAAATGATTTTTATTTTTGATTTGCAGGGTGCTTCATATTTTATTCGGGGTTTATGCGGTATCAGGTCGGGAGCGTGTCGCTCCGAACGATGGCGGAACTGCAAACTTTGTCTTCGTTTTTACTGTTTTTGTGGGAAAAATGTTAATTTTGTGGCTCGGAAGATATTGCTTGTTATGGAATCGAAATTGACCCTTTACAACACGCTCGACCGCCGCAAGGAAACCTTCGAGCCGATCAATCCCCCGCATGTGGGAATGTATGTCTGCGGACCTACCGTATATGGCGATCCGCATCTGGGACACGCCCGGCCGGCGGTGACCTTCGACCTGTTGTTCCGTTATCTCCGGTCGCTCGGCTACAAAGTGCGCTACGTGCGCAACGTGACCGACGTGGGACATCTGGAGCACGATGCCGATGACGGTGAGGACAAGATTTCGAAGAAGGCGCGGCTGGAGCAGCTCGAACCGATGGAAGTGGCGCACTATTACACGGAGCGTTACCACCGGGCGATGGACGAGCTGAACGTGCTGTCCCCCTCGATCGAACCCTGCGCCAGCGGCCATATCATCGAGCAGATCGCCATGGTGAAGGAGATTCTCGACAACGGTTTCGCCTACGAATCGAACGGGTCGGTCTATTTCGATGTGGAGAAATACAACCGGAAATACAGCTACGGCCGTCTTTCGGGCCGCAACCTCGACGATATTCTGACGAACACGCGCGAGCTGGACGGGCAGGGCGATAAGCGCCATTCGTGCGATTTCGCCCTCTGGAAGAAGGCTTCGCCGGAGCATATCATGCGCTGGCCTTCGCCCTGGAGCGACGGCTTCCCCGGCTGGCACATGGAGTGTTCGGCCATGAGCACCAAATACCTGGGCCAGCGGTTCGACATCCACGGCGGCGGTATGGACCTGATGTTTCCGCATCACGAATGCGAGATCGCGCAATCGACGGCGGCGCTCGGCCACGACTCGGCCAAGTATTGGATTCACAACAACATGATTACGATCAACGGTCAGAAGATGGGCAAGTCGCTCGGCAACTTCATCACGCTCGAGGAGCTTTTCACGGGCAATCATAAGTTGCTGACGCAGGCCTATTCGCCGATGACGATCCGTTTCTTCGTATTACAGGCTCACTACCGTTCGACGCTCGACTTTTCGAACGAGGCGTTGCAAGCCGCCGAAAAGGGACTCGACCGCCTGATGAAGGCTGTCGAGGCGCTCGACAAGATCAAGCCGTCGGAGCAATCCACGGTGGATCCTGCGGAGCTCGAAACCCGCTGCCGCGAAGCGTTGGACGACGACCTGAACTCGCCGATGGCGATTTCCGCACTGTTCGACTGGGTGCGCATCATCAATCAGTTGGTCGAGGGGCAGCAACGGATCACGGCGGCCGACCTGGAGAAGCTCCGGGAGATCGTCCGTCGTTATGTGTTCGATATTCTGGGTTTGCGCGACGAAAAGGCGGCTTCGGCCGGCGGCAAGGATCTGGTCACGCCGTTGGTGAACATGCTTCTCGACCTGCGGCAGACGGCCAAGACCGAGAAGAATTGGGCGCTGTCGGATAAGATCCGGGACGAGCTTACGGCCATCGGTATCCGGGTCAAGGACCGCAAGGACGGCTGCGACTGGGAGATCGAGTAGCGTTTCGTCGTTTTAATTAATGTATTGATAAATCGATCGTTCCTGTTCGGTGTATTCCGGACGGGAACGGTGTGTTTGGATCGTGCGGGCGGTTGCCGGGGCGGAAAGACCGTCGCAGCCGTTTCGTGCGCCGAATGATTATTGAAGGGAGGATTTGTGTATGAGTGAAGTAAAAGGAGCGGCGATGGAGCTGGGAACCGAGCGTATCCGCAAGCTGCTCGTTCAATATGCCGTGCCGGCCATTATCGCGATGACCGCCTCGTCGCTGTACAACATGGTGGACAGCATCTTTATCGGGCACGGCGTGGGGGCGCTGGCCATTTCGGGGCTGGCCCTGACGTTCCCGCTGATGAACCTCGCGGCGGCGTTCGGTTCGTTGGTGGGTGTGGGCGCCGCGACGCTGGTGTCGATGCGCCTGGGGCAGCGGGATTACGAAACGGCCCAGCGGATTCTGGGGAATGTCGTGGTGCTCAACCTGATTATCGGAATCTCTTTCGGGTTGCTGACGCTGGTTTTTCTCGATCCGATTCTCTACTTTTTCGGAGCCAGCGATGCGACGATCGGCTATGCCCGGGAGTATATGTCCGTCATTCTGTGGGGTAACGTCGTTACACACATGTATTTGGGTCTGAACGCCGTGTTGCGTGCCGCCGGGCACCCGCGCAAGGCGATGTACGCCACGATCCTGACGGTGACGATCAATGCGATTCTCGACCCGCTGTTCATCTTCGGCTTCGGCTGGGGCATTCGCGGCGCGGCCATTGCGACCGTGCTGGCGCAGATACTCGCGCTCGTCTGGCAGTTCCGCATCTTTTCGGACAGGAACGAGCTGTTGCATTTCCGGCGCGGCATCTACCGGCTGAAAGGCAAGATCGTGCGTAATGTGCTGGCTATCGGCATGTCGCCCTTCTTGATGAACCTTGCGGCTTGTTTCATCGTGATTCTGATCAACAAGGGACTCAAGGAGTACGGCGGCGATCTCAATATCGGTGCTTACGGTATCGTCAATCGGTTGGGATTCTTCTTCGTGATGATCGTCATGGGCATCAATCAGGGTATGCAGCCCATTGCTGGGTATAATTACGGTGCCCGGCAGTTCGACCGGGTGGATCGGGTGCTGAAATTGACGATCATCGGCGCTACCTGCGTCACCACGCTCGGATTCCTGATCGGCGAATTGGCGCCGCGCCTGGCGGTGTCGGTTTTCACGGACGATCCGGAGTTGGTCCGTCTTTCGGCCGAAGGTATGCGCATCGTCTTCTTCTGCTTCCCGATCATCGGTTTCCAGATGGTGACGACCAACTTTTTCCAGAGTATCGGCATGGCGGGCAAGGCGATCTTCCTTTCGTTGTCGCGGCAGTTGCTTTTCCTGATGCCGGGTCTGATTTTCCTGCCCCGCATCTTCGACGAGCTGACGCCCTGGGACGGCAGTTGGGGCGTATGGTGTTCGATGCCGCTGTCGGATTTCCTGGCTTCGCTGGTTGCCGGTGTCATGCTGTTCTGCCAATTCCGGAAGTTCAAGGCCAAGGCCGCTGCGGGGAGAGGCGAGGTTTCGGGAGCCGAAGTCGAAAACGATCGCAGAGTGAATGAATAAAAACCGTTGCACTATGGAACAGGATAAGTTCGTTATCAATATAGGCCGTCAGCTCGGCAGCGGCGGCAAAGCCGTCGGCGAGGCGCTGGGGCGTCGTCTGGGCGTGCACGTCTATGACAAGCAGTTGATCAATCTGGCGGCCGAGCAGAGCGGCCTCTGCACGGAACTTTTCGAGCAGGCCGACGAGAAGAAGTCGAGGAGCCTCTTTTCCTCGCTGATCGGTTACCTGCGCATGCCTTTCGGGGGCGACGAGTGCGGGATGACCGACGTGTTGAGCAGCGAGGCGCTGTTCAAGATACAGAGCGACGTGATCCGCGACATCGCCTCGCGGGAGTCGTGTATTTTCGTGGGCCGTTGTGCCGACTATATCCTGCGGGATCATCCCCGCGCGGTGAATGTTTTCGTTACGGGGGCTCCGGAAGATCGGGTGCGTCGCCTTTGCGAGCAGGAGAACGTAACGCCCGAAGAGGCCGAAGCGCAGATGGAGCGTACGGATGCCCGCAGGGCTTCCTATTACGACTATTTCAGCAGCGGCAAGTGGGGCGAAGCCGCAACCTACCATCTCTGCATCGATTCCTCGGTGCTGGGGATCGAAGGTACGGCCGACTTTATCCGGGAGTTCGCGGAGCGTAAACTGAAGATGAACCTGTCCGGGCGGTAGTCGGCGGCTTCGAGCGTGTTCGGCATAATCCAAGGATGCGTCGGACGGTTTTGGGAAGGGATGAAGGAAACGGTTTTCGGACGGTCAGTGCCGGTGTGATGGAGCCTGTTTTCGATCGGTGGGTTGTGATAACGTTCGGTAGCCCGTTGCCCGAGGCGATCTTTTCGGTAGAAGGGTTTGGGCGTCCGACTTTTTTCGGCCAGGAGCTGCCAGGGCGGGATCGTTTTTATTGGCAACGAGCCCGGTTCCTATTTCCGAAAACCGGAAATTTTGTTTACATTTGTTGGAAGAAAGACAGGAGAGGCGGCTATCCTTGCGGGAGAGTCTGTACGGATTGCCTCGCCTGTAAAAATCAATCGGAAAATATGGTACTTGCAGAACAGATTAAAGAGGCTATAAGACGTCAGGATACGTTGGGGAGGTGTCTTTGACATCGATCAGCGAAGAATAGAACTCCAGAACGAGGAGGAGAAGACGCAGGTTCCGGGCTTTTGGGATAATCCCGACAAGGCCCGCGAACAGTTGCGCCGCGTGGCGGGAATCAAGGCGTGGGTCGAGGAGTACGATGCTGTGGTCAAGGAGGTCGAGGACCTGCGGCTGATGCCGGAATTCGTCAAGGAGGGCGTGGTGACCGAGCAGGAGCTCGACGAGCAGTATGCGCGTGCGATGCACCGCATCGAAGAACTCGAATTGCGCAACATGCTGCGCCGTGACGAGGACCGTATGGGCGCTATCATGGATATCAATTCCGGTGCGGGCGGTACCGAGGCGCTCGACTGGGCGGGGATGCTGCTGCGCATGTACACCCGCTGGGGCGAGGCGCACGGATACAAGGTCAAGGTGCTCGACTATCAGGCTGGCGAGGAGGTAGGTGTAAAGTCCTGCACGCTCGAATTCGAGGGCGAATACGCCTACGGCTACCTCAAGAGCGAAAACGGCGTGCACCGCATGGTGCGCCTGTCGCCGTTCAACGCCAATAACAAGCGGCAGACGACTTTCGCGTCGGTGTTCGTGTCGCCGGCGATCGACGATACGATCGAAATCACGGTCAATCCTGCGGACATCGAGTGGGATACCTTCCGGTCGAGCGGTGCGGGCGGCCAGAACGTCAATAAGGTCGAAACGGCGGTCCGGTTGCGCTATCACGGCAAGGATGCCGATACGGGCGAGCCGATCGAGTATCTGATCGAGAATATGGAGACTCGCTCGCAGTTGATGAACCGCGAAAATGCCATGCGCATCCTCAAGTCGAAACTCTACCAGCGGGAGCTGGACAAGCGCATGGCTACGCAGCAGGCACTCGAAGCTACGAAAAAACGCATCGAATGGGGTTCGCAGATCCGCTCCTACGTCTTCGACGACCGACGGGTGAAGGATCATCGTACGGGAGTCCAGACCTCGGATGTCGAGGGGGTGATGGACGGCGACCTGGACGAATTCATCAAGGCCTACCTGATGGAGTTCGGCGGACAGGCGTAAGCGTGGGGATGTGAGAATATTGCAGGGGGGGCGAAAATTTTATTTTCGCCCTCCCTCTTGTTTTAAGTTTGTTTTATTCGATCGAATGGATCGAAATCGTATTTCCTGCTGCGGGTCCCCATTTTCCATTCTTTTTTTGCAGGGCGTCCGTTTCACCCCAGAATCCGTAGTCGCATTGGATGATAGCTTCCGTGAGTGAAGTGTTTATTACGATATAGCTGAAGTAGGGTGATGATCGTGGATTCGGATAATGTAAAAAGGATGAATAGCACACGGGAAATTTACTTGTATAAAAGTTGAGAGCATGTTGTGAATAAATAAAGCTTTTCGACTTTTTGACTTCGGAGTCGATAAAACTGTCAATGGCTTTTTTGTAAGATGGAATGAGTTTTAAGAACCGAATTTGTTGAGGCGCATTGCAGGGACGGTACCCTTTGATGATTCGTTGCGGTGTATAATCCATTTGGGAAAACCATCGATGCGACGATAAGTCTTCAGGACGGAAACAATCGAGATATTCTTCGTCACTTAAAATATAGACGGGAACTTCTCCCGGAAAAACCAAGTTGCCGTTGACGATCCGCCCCTGTTTGTCCGGAGAGAGTTCTTTGTTATTGAAATAATATTTTTCCATTAGGTAGTCCAAAAGTTGATAAACAGTTGTTGTTAGCTTATCGTTTGTGTCGTATATCGTCGCGGTTCGGCTTTCCTGCTCCCATTTTTCGATGAATTTTTCGATTTTTTCCGAAGACTGCTCGGAGCATGCCGTAGTGAGTTCAGAGAGTAGGCGCTCCGCTTCTGGAGTGTCTGCGCAAGGGTTACGGTTTTGGGCTTGAACGATTCCGAGTGTAGCAAAAGAAACAAAAGCGATAAGCAATACCGGCAAAAATTGGATCAGACGGTTTTTCATTTTTATATGGTATAAGTTCAGTTAATCAAAGATAGTAAATTTTCTGTTTTTGATTGACTGATATTTTTAGGTTTATCCGTTTTTTCGTATCTGTCGCTTCCGGACAGGCGGCAGATGCCGTCGCAGCGCGGAATTTACTGTCGGATGCGATCAGCCTGGTTCCGAAGGAGTCCGTATGGGTCGGTACGACCGATACGGCGATGTATTATCCCCGGCTCGCAGGGAAGCGTGTGGCCTTGCTTGCGAATCATACTTCGATGATCGGCGAACGGCATTTGATCGATATTCTTCACGCGAGGGGATTCGATGTGACTGCAATCTTCGCTCCGGAGCACGGATTCCGGGGAACGGCCGATCCCGGAGAACACATGGGAGGTTCCGTCGATGCGGCGACGGGTATTCCGATCCGGTCGCTCTGCGACGGGAACACGCGGAGGCCTTCCGACGAGGCGATGCACTCGTTCGAGGTGGCGTGAACAGGTTGGATGCGGGCGTGTTATACCTAAATTATATAGAGCGATTGGATGCCTGCGTAGGTTTCGAGCGGGAAGCCATTGGTCCGGATCGGCCCAATCTCAACAGAATGCTCATCGACGGACCGATTCTCGAAGAACGATACGAGGCGGGGGGGGGAATATGTGTGCCGGATGATTGTCGAGGGATATGCTGCGGAGGAGATCCGCAACCGGTGGCGGGAGGATATCGGGTTGTCCCGTATTCAAAGAAAGCCATCTCTTTTATACGAAGAGCGACCTTTATTCCGTTCTATTCGTGAATAAAGTCTGCGAGTATGCCGGAATCGCTCGCAAAGCGGAGGAAATGTTGTTTTTTTTATCCGATTTTTCAGGCCGATTCGAAATAAATTTCTATATTTGCAACGATGCCCTTTGAATAAATGAGGAGCAGGAACGAAGAAATTTGCATAAATAAACCCAATAATTTTTTAATGCGTATGAAAATCAAAACATTTATGTTTGCTGCTTTGGCAGCATTCGCGACGTTGGCCGGTTGTAGCGACGACGAAAATAAAACCACCGGTGGCGGTGGCAATAACGGAACGGGAGGAGATCCTGTCGAGAGCGAATATAAGGTGACGTTCTCCGACACGTCTTATTACAGTTCGGTTGCTACGTTCGAGGCGATTACAGAGAATGCCAAGTCCCAGTCTTTTATGGCTGTGGTGTTTGAGACGGCGTTCCTGGAGCAGCAAATTCCCGGAATTACGGATAATGATATTGCGAAAGGTGTCATCAACTATTATAAGGCGGAATATATGTCGCAGGGAGCCACTGTTGCTGATATTTACAATGTGCTTACTCAGCAGGGACGGTTGCATGGTAGTGTAACTCCTTTGGAATTGGATGTCCCCGGTTTGTCGGCGGGTACATCCTACTCGGTTGTCGTTGCCGGTGTCAATGAGAACCTTGAAATTGTCGCTAACGGAATCGTTGCCGAGTTTACGACGAAAACGTTGCCCGGCCTGGAGGAGGAGAATTGTACTTTCGAATGGACGGTTGAGCCTAAATCGACGTCCGTAACAATGAGTTTTACTCCTTCCGATAAGAAGGTGCCCTATTTCTTCTATGCGCTGACAGCTGAAGAGTATAGTTCGGAATGTCAAAACGACCCCGCGATACTGAAAGAGCTGCTCCCTTCTTTTATCGCTAACTTGGCCAAGGCTTACCAGATGTCTGTTTCCGAGTTTATGAAGAAACAGCGGATGACGGGTGATTTGGAGGAGTTCACTTTTACTGGTTTGCTGCCTAAAACGGGGTATGTCGTATTCGTGTGCGGTATGGATGAGTACGGTCGTCCGACGACGGATGTCAGCGTGAAGGACTTTGAAACGTTGGAATATGTCGCTTCGGATGCTACGGTGGAGAGCGTGGATGTCCGTCTGTATGACGGTGAGGAGGCTTCGTCCATTGATCCGACTACGTATAAGCCCGATGATTACGGAGGTGCCTATTTCTTGCGATACGTACCCCAGTTCTCCGAAGAGTGTGCCGAGGTTTGGAATATGCTGGTGACCGATGCGGATTTTTCGGGTGAGTCTGACGACGTGGTTTTGTCTTACATTATGAGTATGGGCTTTGATGCAGATACTTCTATGATGGATATAGTCAAGCTTCCTGAGGGCCTTATGGTTTACGCTTATATCGTAGCACAGAACGAGGCCGGAGAGTATGGTAATATTTACCGATGTGAACCGTTCGAGGTGAGCAAGGCTAACCTCAGTCCGGTGGAGGAACTTTTCCCCGAGTCTAATTCGAAGAGCGGAATCTCTTCCGTAGCTTTCAGTTCGGTGGGCAAGATGTGTCCGAAGACCGTAAATTCGATGAAAATCGTTAGCGTGTTGTAATTCGGCCGCTGACCGAAACCGAAGATTCCCGAAGTAATTTCGGGAATCTTTTTTTGCGTCTTTCGGAACCGGGGAGGAGCAGCTGGAGGAAATTCCGGGAATTGAGTCCGAAATATTTGGCACTTTGTGGAAAAGTATTTAATTTAGTAAAAAATATCGCAATGATATACTTTGGTGGATCTCTTTGGGAATGTAGCGCCAAGTCCCTCCGAGGAGGGAATGTCGGGGAGAATTGCATTACAGACGCAGCCACAAGCTGCGAATAGGCGACCCTTGCGATGCTGCGATCTCGGATGATGGTACATTGAAATATATAATTGCCCAAAATGTTTATTGCAATGAGTGTATCTGTGAACAAGACATATTCGGCGGCCGATTTGAAATTCCTCAATTTGCTTTCGGAGAAATTCCCGACCATTGCCGACGCTACGACTGAAATCATCAACCTGGAGGCTATTCTGAACCTTCCCAAAGGTACCGAGCATTTCCTTACGGACCTTCACGGTGAATACGAGGCTTTCCGCCACGTGCTGAAGAACGCTTCGGGCGTGATCCGGCAAAAGGTGCACGAGGTTTTCAACAATACTTTGCGCGAATCCGAAATGACGGAGCTTTGTACGCTGATCTACTATCCCGCCGAGAAGCTGCAACTCATCAAGCAGAAGGAATCGAATCTGGACGACTGGTATAAGGTTACGCTCAACCAGCTGACAGAGGTCTGCCGGGCCGTTTCGGTCAAATACACCCGCTCGAAGGTGCGCAAGATGCTGCCTCCGGATTTTTCCTATGTCATTCAGGAGCTTCTCCACGAATCCGATTCGCCGGGATCGCCCAAACAGAGTTATTTCAACGGGATTCTTAATTCGATCATCTCGATCGGACGGGCGGATGCTTTCATTATCGCCATGAGCAATGTGATCCAGTGCCTGACGATCGACCGTCTGCATATCATCGGCGATATTTTCGATCGGGGGCCCGGTCCGCACTTCATTTTCGATACGCTGGCCCAGTACAAGATGTACGATATCCAGTGGGGTAATCACGACATTCTTTGGATGGGCGCTGCGGCGGGAAATTTAGCTTCGATCGCCAATGTGATCCGTGTGTCGGCCCGCTATGACAATCTCGATGTGTTGGAGGACGGCTACGGCATCAATCTGCTGCCGCTGGCCCGCTTCGCCATGGAAGTTTATGAGAACTCACCCTGCAAGCCCTACCAGCCCAAAGTGATGCAGAATTCGGGCGTTACGGAGCGCGATGTACTGCTGATGGCCCAGATGCACAAGGCGATTTCGGTGATCCAGTTCAAGATCGAGGGACAGATGATCAAGCGCCATCCCGAATACAAGATGGAGGGGCGGGCTTTGTTGGAGAAAATCGACTACGAGAAGGGAACCATCGAGATCGACGGCAAGGATTATCCCTTGAAGGACGCCGACTTTCCGACGGTCGATCCCCGGGATCCTTATAAGCTGACTCCGGGCGAAGATCAGCTTATTCGTACGTTGCAAGCCTCGTTCCTGAACAGCGACAAACTACAGAAACATATCCGGCTGCTCTTTTCGAAGGGCAGTATGTATCTGATCGTCAATTCGAACCTGATGTACCACGCTTCGATTCCGATGACCGACGAAGGGGAGTTCAAAACAGTCATCGTGGACGGAAAACCCTATGCCGGACGGAGCCTGCTGGACAAACTGGACCGCCTGACCCGGGAGGCCTATTTCGGTGGCAATGGGGCCAAGAGTCAGCAGATGGCGCTCGATTACATGTGGTACTTGTGGTGCGGCCCCGAATCCCCGTTCTTCGACAAGGCCAAGATGGCAACGCTGGAGCGTTACCTGATCGAGGACAAGAAGACGCACCACGAGGAGAAGGGAGCTTATTACAAGCATTTGGATGATACGAAGATGTGCAGTATGATTCTTTCGGCTTTCGGACTCGATCCAGAGAAATCCCATATCATTTCGGGACACGTGCCCGTGAAGACCTGCAAGGGCGAAAGTCCCATCAAGGCCGGCGGCAAGCTGCTGATGATCGACGGCGGATTTTCCAAGGCGTACCATTCCGAAACGGGCATCGCCGGTTATACGTTGATTTACAATTCGCACGGGCTGCAACTGGTGCAGCACGAGCCTTTCGAGTCGGCGGTCAAGGCCGTCGAGGAGGGAAAGGACATCATCTCTACGAAGGTGATCGTCGAGGCGACGACCGACCGCATCACGGTGCGCGATACGACTATCGGCAAGGAGTTGCAGGTGCAGATCGACGACCTGAAGAACCTGCTGGCGGCCTATCGCAGCGGCCAGATCAAGGAACGTAAGTAACCGAAGGCAGCATTGCTGCGAAATATCCGTGTCCGGGGGACTCCTTTTATCCGGTCGGAATTCTGCGAAAGACGACTTTCGAAGGAGCGAATCGGTCTTTTCGGTTCGGCAGTAAGGGAGTGGTAATACTGTTAAGCGGGCCGCAGTAGCGATACTGCGGCCCGCTTATGTGGAAATAAGTCGGGAAAAGCCTTGTTTCGCAAATGCTTTTGCCCTATTGTTT
>ENA-ORTS01001894-ORTS01001894.1-human-gut-metagenome-genome-assembly--contig:-NODE-1894-length-13354-cov-17.588465_pt1:7500-13354 | contig 13354 bp, 8 predicted proteins | sample MGYA00241911_ERZ509186 | MGnify/ENA primary metagenome ERZ509186 (study PRJEB26280, sample SAMEA2338852) | human gut metagenome | biome: human gut; feature: human-associated habitat...
CCCCTTCCACACCTCACAGTCTTCAACATAACACATCCTGACCCTCCAAAGTAAGATGCCATGCTTATTGGAACCGGACACGTCACTACCCTCCTCATCCGATCCACCATTCGGTCATGAAACAACCACTCCTTCACCCTCCACTGTCGCATACTGCATGTGGCGTTCAGATATCGGCACAGGGCTACTGTACACCCGTAGAAGAAGGCATACAGATCATCATCCACTTCAATCAACTCCTCCTGCAAGAGACTCTCGATTGCACTCCCCTTGTGGTTTGGGAACCTCCTGCTCGGAAAGACCAACGCCTCCTCGTACGCCGAATAGTCACTCTCAATTCCAGCAATCATCAACACCACTCGCTCCATACTCTTGATCACCACATCATGCATGTCCATCAACTCCTCAATCTCAACTCTCATCACCTCTCTCTCCTCCCACCAACACGGACACTCCAGCAAATAGTGAACAGTCGTCTCCATCTCGCTCTTGTCACCACAACATGGACAACCACAATCACTCCAGTGCTTCACTTGAAGCAACTTCTCTCCAGAATAGAAACCATTCACACGAATCTTCAACAGCGTCTGACAACCTCGCCATAACTCCGGCTTGTCATCCCACACATCCTGGTACACCTGACGCATCGGTCCCTTCACCTTCTTGTACGCCGTATAACCACTCACTTCTGGTCCACTCTCCAAATACTCATTCCACTCTCCCTTCACCGCCTTACTGATGGTCTCCTTGTCCATGAAATCCCAAAAGGCGTCACTGAGCCTTCTCTTGTTCAACTCCAACCCATCCAAACAACCATACTTTTTCATCAACCCATACCCCCATTTCGCAACCAACTTCAAATAGGTACCCGTCTTCTCACCACTCTCAATCCCACGGATTCTCTCCTCCAACGGGTACCCCCACTGCTTCAACCCCACTTGCATACGTCTCCCCACCACCAACGACCACACATCACGAATCCCCAATTCGGCAAGCAACACCGAATTTGACAACGAGTCACCCTTCCGACCCATAACAACCAATCGCAACCCTTTGATCACCTTCGTTGTCACCATCCCCACTGTCTGCTTGCTATGTCCCCAAATCTCACAACCATACAACGCAACGGGCAACAGCACCTTCTCCAACACACGCATTCGCATACTGCTCGGAATGTGGGGATCCACCAAGAAGGGGTGCATCGCCTTCCTCTGCCTCTTCACTCTCTCCCGCCGTTCCAGCATCATCTCTTTACAATCCAGTGTGCTGGTAAACAGCAAGCCCATGTACATCAGTCGGTCCACCCACGGCAGCACCTCGTTGTTCAAGTAGAGGGGTCGGTCTTCTCTTTTCTTCTCCTTCTTCGCCACTCTCATCACACAACTCTTCCTCCCATTCACAACCATTCCAAACACAGCACCCTTCTCATCCAACTCCCTCAATGCCTTCTTCATCTTCTTCCTCGTCTTGGTACACACGCATACAGTGTCTCCATACAACAAGCACACTCTCTTATCCCCATTCCGCAACGAACTCAACATCGCCATCATGTACAAGTCAAACAGCACCGGACTCAACGGACATCCCTGACGAAGACCGCCCTTCCACTCATGCGACTCGGACAGCTCACCACACACGCGAACTCGATATCTCGCCGACTCGTACAGACTCCGCACAAACCGAACAACACTCTCCTCCACTCCCACCTTCTTCAACAACTCCATCAGCAGGTCCAGCTTCACGTGGTGATAGGCGTCCTTGTAGTTCACCACACACATGTAGCACTTGTCCTTCTCCTTCAGCCACATGGACAACACCTCCCACGCTGTCATGGCCTGGCTCACGGGGTTGCTCCTCTTTCCAAACCCACCAAACCCCTCGTGAACGCAGCCTTCACACAGCAGCCTTCTCCTCAGCTGCGACACCACGAGTGCACAGGCAATCTGCAGGAGGCACGTCAGCACATGCACATCGCGATAGGACGAAAACAGCATCCGGCTGCCGCCCTTGTACACCGGGACCAAAATTGAGGTGTTCACGGCTTCCGGGATCCTCCCCTCCAACAACCCCACCACACTTCGCCTCAGTGCGATGGCCGCGTCCGTCTCGCCCACGGGGTCCTTCTCCACCAGCGTCTTGTACACCTCGATCGGAATCCCATCCACGCCACACGCCCGTCCTCGCTTCATCCCATTCACCACTCGCTTGATCTCTCCCCACAGAACAGCACTTCCGGACTCCGGCATTCTCGCCGTTTCCATCACACTTGGGACTCCATTCACACAGTCACACTCACACTGTCCATCACACACGGCAGTACCATCACTCACAACACCATCCATGGACACCTCCACAATCCTCGCCCCATCCTTGCGAGTCGCTCCAGAACGTCTCTCTGCGTGCTTTCGCAACTCCTCTGCCAGACTCTGGGCCACTCCAAGATCACTGCACCGTTCCACCTTCACCAACCCATCGAACCACTCATACCACAAGGCACAAAGCGTCCGAACGTCCATTTCAACCCTTCCACTCCGAGGGTCAACCATGCAACTCAAACACAGTCTTCTCCTCTTCCCAAGCTTCGTTGCAATCCACTTCCACAGGTTCTTCGACTCGCTCCCCAACATCACTCCAATGCCCCTCTTCAACACCTTCAACTTCTCCACCTCACGGTACCTTTGCAGCGACGCTCTTGCAACCTTCATTGCCACTGCCGCCTCCTTGGCCCGTTTTCCATCCAACTCCCCATCGATCACTCTTCGCCGCAGACTCCTCGCCTTCTTCAACTCCTTCTCCAGTGCATGAGGCAGTCTCTTCTTCCTCTTCTTTCGCATACGGAACAACGGGTCAAGCAACTTCTCTCTCACAACCTCCACAAACTGCTCGCCATCCTTCTTCCCCTCCTCCACAAACGCATGGAACTCTTCATCCCGCAAGTAGTCGCCAAACATCGCTTCAACCGCCTTCCGACTCACTCTGGGGGATTCCCCTCTTCTCTCCTCACTCCATCCAATCAACTCCGTGACAATCCCATTATGGTCGGAACCCATGTCCATCAACCCCACACTTCCCCACTTCAATCCACTCCCCTGATACACCAACACATAGTCCACAACGGTGCGTCTACTCCCCTGGTGGTAAGTGCACCATCCCTCCGGCAACTTCGCAGGAGTCAGCGGAAGAACACATCTCCGAATCCACTTCCCCATCTCATCCACCGTCATGTTGAAGTCACCCATCACCACCAAGTCGTCCTCCGGGTGACGCTCGCACAAGTACTTCACCCTCCTCACGACACTTCTCAACACGCGTCCCCGGGATGGCACATTCCGTGTGGGCACATACACATTCCCCACCACCATCCTCCTCCGCCCATTCTTCACACTCAACCAAATCTCATTGTGTGTGGGCTTGCTCAACACTTGGGGCTGAAGCTCCCTCTTCACCAGGGTCGCCATACCCCTCACACCACCACCCAGCACACCGGGCCTGGATTCCACCACCACAAAGACATCACTCACCCAGGCATCCATCCATCGCTTTCGCCGGGTTTCCTGCACACAGCACACATCCAGCCCTTTCTCCACACACACTCTCTCAATCAACTCCACACCGTTACGTGCTGTACACACGTTGCACGTTCCAAACATCCACACACAGCGGGGCACCTCACACTCCACTCGCCTCCACGGCTTTGAGGGTCTTGGCGTCCACCTGACCACCCGGAACCCATGTCGCCGTCCCAGCGATTCCAACCTCTCCAGCACTTCCTCCCGCATACTCTGCACACTACTTACCTCAAAGCAGCGATCCCTCCCGATCAGCTGCAATCTCCGCACCTTCGGCTTGCCTTCCACCTCTACATCCCAGCCCGCTTCCAGCAGAAGGTCGTACACCATCCAGCCACGGAGATACCCTATTCCGAAGATTCGCAGGCAGGTGACGTCACCACGAAATTCACGTTGGGAATGGGTCCCACGCAAAGACCCCGATGCGTCCGCACCGCGTCGAGTGAGGGAAGGAATTGCACGAACATGGTTTAGGGAACCGATGTTCTCAGATCGTCCAACCCGATTGCAAGCAATTGGGATGTCAGAATCGTGAGAATCATGCGATTTGGGTTGATGTTGTACCAATTCCGACTCACCGTCTGCAGGCGACAAACACATGCGAGGACCTTCACGTGGGCAATTCCCTCTGCAAAATCCATGGGTTTCCATCAACTTTGCCACGCAAAGAATGGCAATTGCTCTTGGCAATTGCCCGCCACGTACAGTAGTTCCCTTGATAATTCTGTTCACTCTACATCTTGTGTTCCATCGCATTCTTTGCAGCGCACAACCATTCGATTCGTACTCTTTATTGACAAATGGAATGGGCAATGAAGGATCTCCAGAATGGATGGTAAAGACCGCTGGAACTCTTCTAGGTAAACATCGCGATTGAATCCCGTGGCCGGACGCCTTGGTATTTTGCCCGTTTGCTTCCGTCGCAATGCAGAATCAAATGCGCGCATTTCCAGCTTTCCAACGGAATTGCTCCGATTAGCGATCGCAGATGGCAACGTGAACCCAAGCAATGTGCTTCTGGACCTACACTCATTCGCGCTGCAATTTCATTCCGATGACGTCATGGAGCAGAAGACTGAATGGTGTTGAAATCGCAACAGAGAGATGTCCTGTTTGTTCTAAACAACCCTGTGGTGATAGAGAGTGGATGTACATCATGATCGCTGATGAGCGTTTTGAGTGGAATCACACTGCAAGTGCACTGCAAGTGCATTGTAGAAGAGGAGAGAATGATTGCTGGAGTGAGAAAAAGAGAAGTGTGTCAATGACGATGGCTGTGAAGAAAGAGTGTGGAATGAATAGAGAATGAAGAATAATAGGGAACGTGAGCTGGGTTTAGACCGTCGTGAGACAGGTTAGTTTTACCCTACTGATGAAGCGATTATCGTAACAGTAATCTAACTTAGTACGAGAGGAACCGTTAGTTGCACCCTTCATGAATGGACTTAGTTGAGTAGCTAGTGGTCCGAACGGGCGGTGCTTTGGCGTAGGGTTGAAAGCCTCTAAACCTGGAGCCTAGCTGAAGTCATACGATGATTCCCTTGCAAAAGGGAGGCAGTGATGATTTGAGGAAGAATACGTGGTTCTTTGGAATCATGGAGACCTATGAGTAGAACAATAAATCAAATGGCACTGTCTGGGCGATCGTTTGCAGACGACTTATCATTTCCCAAGGATTGTACGTGTTCGAGTTGGCTCTGTCCAACGAGGAATTGAGATTTAGCTTGGTGAATGGATCGAAATGGGTATTCCTAGCCCTAACCCTCACACATATGCTTATCTCGGCTAAGGAAAATAGAAGGTGTGGTGTTAGCGTAGTGTAAGGTGGAACGGATTGGGTGGGAAGTGGGTGAATGGAGGGGAGGTGGGTGAAGTGAGGGGATTTGAGGGTTGGATGAGTGGCGTTTCATGGGACATGAGGTGAAATGGGTGGGATACTTGGGGTGTCTAACTTGGCGAGTTATTCATTTTGAGATGGGTTCTTGTTTTGGGTGGAGAGTCGCTGAGAGGACTTAACCTTGTTGGGAAGACTGAATGAGTGGGCTAGAGCAAGGATTTGAGTTGAACGATGAGGTGAAATGGGTGGGATACTTGGGGTGTCTAGAATGATGAGACAATCATTTTGAGATGGCTTTGTACTTTTGCTTGGGTGTCGCTGAGAGGACTTATACTTGAAGGGAAGACTGAATGGGTGGGCTAGAGCAAGGATTTGAGTTGAACGATGACACCGAATGGGTGGGATACTTGGGGTGTCTAGAATGATGAGACAATCATTTTGAGATGGC
>ENA-ORTS01001898-ORTS01001898.1-human-gut-metagenome-genome-assembly--contig:-NODE-1898-length-13337-cov-4.291748_pt1 | contig 13337 bp, 13 predicted proteins | sample MGYA00241911_ERZ509186 | MGnify/ENA primary metagenome ERZ509186 (study PRJEB26280, sample SAMEA2338852) | human gut metagenome | biome: human gut; feature: human-associated habitat; material: faeces...
ATCAAATTTAATAAGTAAACGATTATTTCTAATATCATGAGCAAATCTTACATTATTAGGTTTAGCTTTAATAAGCCATTCAACAATATCGTTACTAATAATAGCTAATTGGTTATTATCAAATCTGTAAATATTATTATCGTCATTATTATAAAATATATAGCCAAATTGGTCAACAATAGCGCTTCGCTTATCTTGAAGACCTCCATAACCTAATTCAGAAGTAAATACTTCTTTATAAGCAACATCAAAAGCGTCTGGTTGATGAAGTTGAATATTTTGGTCAATAGTTTTAAGTTCATTATTTAAATCAAACATAAAAAGACTATGTTCAGTATGAGCTAAAACTAAATTACCAATTCCAACTAAATTAGTAATAATACCTTTATTTTCGGTAATATTTTTATATGCTTCTAAAGAAAACTTTCGCCAACTATTTTCTCTTGATTCATCTTGAATAACGTTACTTCTACGAATAGTTTTATTATAAACATCAATATCTTTAATATCTTCTCTATAATTACTATAAGTTTTAGGATTAAATTGGTCAGCACTACCTTGTCTATTTTCAAAAAGATCAATAGAGTTAGCTGGTGTAACCATATGGCCTGTTCTATATTGAGCACTATCATTTTCAGAAGCAGGTTTAGTTACATAAGATTGAGGTTTAGGTTCATTTTTAAAACATTTACTTTCATGAAAAACTGTATCAATAACAGGCATTTGTAAATAACACATAAATGGTCTATCATTTTCATAAGTTTCATTATGCTCAGGAGAAACAGTAGTAGGATAATATTGATATTCAGCATTTTGCATAGTCACAATACCATTTGTTTCATTAAATACAACACCTGTATCGGCATATATAATAGTGCCACTATAAGTATAAACGCCATTAAGACCAGTATTAATAATTCCAGTATTATTTTTGTTATAAAAAACATCAGTAAATTTAATAAGAGTTTTATTATTATTATTATTATATATATTAGGATTATCTTTAACTAAAGAAACTCTATATAAATTAATATCATTATTTTTCTTTTCAGTAGCATTAACAAAAAGATCATATTTATTATCAATAACTATACATGTCCCTACACCAATACGATTATCTTTTACAGAATTAGCAACAGCTAATTTATAATTAGGCATAGGATATAGTTTTTCAAAATTATAATCTTGTAATTGAACTTTGTTCATATCAGTAACGAATCCAAAAGGAGCATTTCTTTGATAATAATTAATATTAGGAATATCATAATAATCAAAAACGTTTTTTCCTTCAATTCTAAGAAAATCAAAATCTAATTCTAAAGTATCATCTATATCTAAATTATCACAATAAAAATTCATAGTATTAGAATTCATCGTATTTAATGAATCTTTTTTAACTACATTATCAGTATTATCATATATTCTTAAATTGCCATTTATAATTTCTAATTCACTATAATTACCAGTAATACTTGCAACAGTATTTATTAATCCATCAATAATTCTTCCAGAAATACTTCCTCCGCCATTTTCAATAACACCATAAGCTAAATTTCCATCTGTTATTTTATTATTAACTATTTTAGCATTATATATAGTGCCGGAATATAATTTTACAGTATTATGATTATTAATTCCTTTACTAATAGTAACATTTGCTAATGAATAGTCATTATAATTAGTATCTCCTTTAACTATAATAGTATCTGTATTTCTAAAATCATTAATAGTAAGTAGTCCAGTATATTTACTTCTTTTTTCAAATTTTTCATAAGAAATAAAATATCCAACATAATTATTAGGTATATTAATATTATTAAAATAAGGACGATAAACTCTATGACTATTAACATCTATGTTATTAAATGGAACTTTAAATAAACTATCTCCATTAACGTTTATATAATTATCAAAACCATATTCTCCATTATTTATATAATTATTAAAAGTAAATATTTTATAAAATTCATAATTTAAATTTTGATTTATAAAAGGTTTTACAGAATCAATTAATTTATTTTTAACATAATCATAATCTTCTGTTCTAATTTCATCTTGTATTTCTCTACTTAATTCTTTAGTAATAAAATTATAATCAGCATAATATCTAATCATATGATTAGCAGGATTTTTATAATCATTTATAATATAACCTAAAGTTAACAGTGTCTTAATTATAATATCATTTATTTTAGCAGTTTTATCAACACTACAATATATATAATCTAATCTATCTTGTTCAAACTCAATTTGAGGAACTGGAATAATAAATACTACTCCATCTACTTTATTTCCGTCTTTATTAACGTGTTGAGGAAAAGTATTATCTATTTTATAACCATTAGTAAAATTACCATATTTATCTACAAAATGAATAAAAAAGTTATAAACTTCTCCGGGAATTAATGTAGTAGCAAGTTTTCTATTAATAAAATCTTTATCTGTTTTAATATAAGGAAAGCCTAATTGTAAAGCAATTTTCATATTATTAATTACTTTAATATTAGACATATCATCATTAATAACTATTCTATATATTTGATTCTTACTATAATCAATATTTTTATAATTAACATTAATTATAGCAAAATACCCGTTTATTCTATTTGTGTCTATTACATTATTTTCATTAGCTGTAGTTATATAAAGATCAGAAGCTTTAATAGTATGATCATTTATTCTATTATTTTCATTATCAAGAAAATCAACTAAATCTGTATCATCACAAGAAAAATATTTACTAAACGGAATTTCTATAGTAGCATTAACATGATATATAGATTCATCAAATTGATAAGGATTAGGATTTTCTTTATAAACAGTAACATCTTCTCGAATATTAGTATTTTCTGCAGTAGAAGTATTAATTACTGTCGTATATAAACCAACAGTAATATTTTTTACAGAATTAATAATTTCTTCTTCATCTATTTTATTTTCATTATAGCCAGCAATATATAATCTATTTTTATAATTAATAATATTTTTAACATTAAAATAATTATAATAAGTAGCAATTAATTCTTGACTACCATATTCTTCACAATTCTTTAAATTAAGAGTATAATAATTAATAGTATTTTTAACAATATCAATATCAAATGTTTTATAAGATTTAGTATAACTTTTACTTGAGCAAATAATACCTATTTGAAATATATTATAATTAACATCTAAATCTTTAATAGCTACTTTAAAAGTTTCATTACATATATCTGTTGTATCACTAATATAATCAGAAAAACCAACTCCATATCCATCCCACGGTTTTCGAGCAATAATTAAATTTGTTAATTGGTCTATTTCAATTGTCTCTTCTTTTTTTTCAGGAAAAGCATCTCTATTAAAAATATATCGAACTATATTATTTCTATTAATAACATCTATATAAATAGGATAACCAATAGGATACCATTGAGTATAATCTGTTTTATTTATTTTATAACGAATAAAAAGATAATACCAACCTTTATAAGCATTACCTTTAACATATTCAATATTACTTACAGCAGGAAGTTTAACTTCAGGAACAATACTTAATTTACTTTCTACTTGTCTTATATCTCCATTATCTTCAGCACCAGCTTTATCTGGATTACCTAAATTAATAGTTCTTAAAGGAACTAATTCATTATTGTTACAATCATATTCACTAAAAGCAATAATTAAATCATTTTCTACATTATAAGTAAAAGTACCAGTAAATTTACCACCATGATAAGATAATCCACTATATGCTAAATAAATATTTTCATCTTTATCAATAGTCTTTTCATTATATACGAATATATCTAATTTATTAATATTAGCTTCAACTTTATTATAATCTTGAACAAATAAAACTATACCAGTATTGATAGGAATAATACCTCTAATAAGAAAATTATTATGATAAATATTATGTATAACAGTTTGTATTAAAGCATTTGTTATTATAGAATTTTCATTAGTAATACAACTTTCATCATGACTAATCTTAATATTACGAGCATCAACTAAAGAAAGATTATCACAATCTTTAGGGTGTTTATTAAGATTAAGTTTAGGAACTACACTCATAATAACTTTTATATTAATTATAAAATATTATATATTTTGATAGCTATTTTTAGCTCTATATTTAATCTTGATTTAACCTAATATAATTAATCACTTGCTAACATAAAATTCAACATAAAGCTAATTTTAGCTATTCTCGTTTATTTATTACCCTTTTGGATTAAAGGTGAAATTAAAGAATGCGTTACGCCATTGTTTATGAGCACCATCAATATCTTGTCCACGATTAATAACAGAACGTTTAGCTTCTTCTTTAAGTTGTAACCATATATAATAAGGATTAGTACCATATTGAGAAGCACCAAGATTAAATACAGGGTGTTTATATCCACGACATAACATTTTATACATGCAATAAAAACCAATAGCTTCTACAAGAATTGCATTATCTGGAATAATAGGAAATTCACAACCGTAAACTTTACTACGTTCAGTTTTGATAGTATCATATTCAATAGTAATACAATCAGTATCAAAATCAAGTTCAATTTTATTACCATCTATTATAACGAAATTATGAGTACGATTAGTTGTTTTACCAACATAATTATACTCATTCACTCTATATCTACCAGGCCATTCTTTATCATTAAGAGTTTCAGCAAGAAGATAATCTGGAACTTTTGCAGGATTATCATTATGATAAATATCTGTTGTATTTACTGCATTAGAACTGCTCGTTTCACTCGCAGGTTCCCCCGTAGAGGAGCAACCATTACAGCTTCGTTCACTATTAGCTTCTTTCACTTCACAACCTTTATTATCATAAACTTTAATATTAGCATTAGCTATTGGGCAAGCACTAATTGCTATTCTTTCCTTTACGGGGAGTTGAACTTTAGCTCTTTCAGTATTTAATATATTAAGTTGTCCCATAACTTCTAAAGTCCAAACTCCAACTCTTGGAATCCAATCACTATTATCAGGATTAAAATCATTATCTATTTTAGCAATAATTCTTTCTATATTAGTTGTATCTTGTTTAATCATATCTCATAAAATTTAAACATTTCTCTGGATACTTATATAACAATATATTAAGTTTATATCGTATATCTAATTGTAAATTATAAATATCTTCAATAGTATTACAAACAGTATCTGCTATTTGTTTATAACTCATACCTCTATACTTATTAGCAAGATATTCAGTATGTTCATATTGAAGAAATTTATCTTTAATCATTTTAGAATCTTTAAAACAAATAAGATATTCACCTTCTTTATTTTTAAAGACTCTATAATCTACACCATCATAAGGAATATTTCTAAACTTATACCAAGCTGCTTCATTTTCATCATAAAGTTTAATACCTTGAGCAAGTAATTCTTTTTTACGAGCAGCAGTAGCAGAATAATCAAGAACAGTTACAGTACTACGATGTCTATTACTAAATTTCTTATATTTAATATAATAAGTACCAATACCGTAACCAAACTTATAACCTTTACCTTCAAGAATACATTTATGAACTTTGGCATAATACGCATTAATAATAGCTCTATATTTACTTGAAAGAATAGTACTACGTTTATTAGCAAGTTCTATAAATTTATTATATTTATATTCTTGTCTTAGAGTATTACAATATTTAATAAGTTGAACAATAATAAATTTATTATCATCTTCATTAGCAACAGAGAATAATTTAATAACTTTATTATAAAGTAATTCAGAAGTATTATATTCTTTATTTATCCATTCAGTTTTATAATCATCTAAATTAATATTATACGATTCAATAAGTAATTGTTTATTATTATCAAGATAATTATAAAGTTCTTCTTTATTAATTACAATTTCTTCTAATTCATTTTTATACTTAACAATATCTGTTTTAGCACTATAAATAAATTGAAGATAATAATTTTTAAATTTTACATCGGGTATCATAATATCTTTATCGTTATGCTAAATTAACAGAAGGAATTTCAGCAGTATCACGTATAACATTAGTATTCCATGTTTCAAGTATAAGTTTCTTAATAGAACCAATCATATCTTCTGGTAGAAGAAATTCATCGTCATCATTTATAGAATCAATATCAAAAGGTTTATCATTAGTTTCTACTTCAATAATATGAGGATATTCAAATACAGATTCTATAACAATAGCTCCTAAATTATTAAATTCAGAATCATTAATACAATTTATATAAATATATTCATTTATATAATCGTATGTAACACTTGGACATAAACCTGGAAGACTACCGTAATATTTAGAAACAGATTCTTTAACAAAAGGAATAATGATAGGATTTTTAACTCCAGCAGTACGAACAGAATGAAAAGGAAGATTATTAGTTAGTCTAACAGGACGAGGAACTTTAACTTTTGTTCTCTTAATTTTAGGAAGAGGAAGATCTTTAGTTTGATAAATATCTCCGTCAGGAACATCAATAAGAGTAATTTTAAATCTTTGTTGTAGAACTTTATCTGTATAATTATGATTAGCATAACTATGACGTATAAGTTCATTACGAGCATGAATAATACCAAGTTTAATAGCACGTCTTACAGGAATACTATCTGCTTGCTTTACAGAATGAGCAATTTCAGAAATAAGTTGATTAATACTTGCCATACATTTACTATTTATATAATTATACATTTCAATATTATAGCTGCGAGCAAATATAATATTACTTGAAAAAGAACAAAGAAAAGTAATAAATTTTTTGTATTAAGTATATAAACAACAAAAGCGGCAACATGTTTAGAAACACATATTGCCGCAACAACAAATCTAATATAAACTCAATTAGCTGTTTTAAAGTAATTCCAAGTTTTAGTACTACCAGAATCTTCATCTTTAAAATAAAAAGTAATAGCAGATTCAATAATTTTATTATCTAATTCATCATCACTATGATTACTATTACCAGCGTCGATATTATTTATTGCTTCTTCAAGTACTTTTCTTAATATCTTTAATTTTACGTTTATCACGATTATTTTTAATATGAATATATGTAGATATACAAATAAATAGCGCAGCAACAAAATGATAAACAATAAGTAATTGAATATCAGAAATAGGTATTCGATAATAAGCATCTAAATTAGCTATTAAAAGATTAATAATATTAGCAGTAATTATAAAACGATGCCATTTACAAAAACCAAAAACATAACTACAAACATATAAAAGAAAAGTAGTAGTTATAGAATTACCTATTATAAAATCTAATAGATAACTAATAATATAAATATCGCTAAAACAATATAATATATTATTAAACAACATACCTATCATTTGTATGATAGGTATGTATTTTATCAGAACTATAAATAGTCTTTTCATTAACAATTATTTCTTTTTACCTCCATTACCATATTGAGGTCTATTAATAGGAGGATTTGGTTTCTTAGGTCCAGCACTACCTGTACCTCTATTAGGTCTACCCATAATAATATTAGATTAAGATAAAATACCAGCAGTTTTAAGATTAGCAATTAAAGAATTAACTGCCGTTTTAACATCTTCAATTGTATCTCCTGAAATTTCAGCAACAGTAGCTGCTTGTTTAACAAGACCGAGTTTTTCTTCTGTAGCAGCTTCATAAGTAGGGATTTCTTGAGAAGATTGTTCAGCTAATTGAAGAATAATATTAACTAATACATCTTTTTGTTCTTTTGCAAGAGGAACAGCTTGCATAGCCCAATTAAGTTTTGCAGCAATTTCTTTTGTATTCATAATTATATATTTAATTTAAAGTTTATCAATATGTTTATAACCGACTCCAAGTTTATCAAGTATAGGTTTAAGTAACCAACTATAAAAAACAGGAGAAAAAATAGCAGAATTAAGCAAAGTTATATAATCTTTATAACCAGAAAATATATAAGCAACAGTAATAAATATAATAGATATTATAAGAACAATACGTTTACTCCAAGTAGAAACTTTTTTATCTTTATTAATATAATCAATAAATTTAATTATAATGTAAGTTAGTATAACAATAGAAAAAATATAAGAGAAATTAAAATGATTAAGTATATTGCTAAAAACTATATTTGTAATATCCATAATATTATTTTAATTAATATATTGTTTATTATTGCTATCAACAATATTTATATCAATATAATTTTAAAATATAATATCTTTATATTAAATAACAAAATTATAATTGTTTATTTTAATAGTTTCCTAAAAAGAAAAAATCTGACATAGCATTAATTAAACTTGTACTAAAAATATTTCCATTTTTGATTATATTAATATAATCTTTATTATTATTTGCGATTTCAAGATTAGCAAATGTAGAAAAAGATTGTCCAGACGATATAACATCTATAGCAGAAGAATCAAGATTATTAATAGATTCAACAAATTTTAAATCATTAACCATTTTTGCATATTCAAAAACAGTAGGAATATACATTTTACATAATGGTTGGTTATATCCATGATATATTGAAGGAAATGTTGATCTAAAACGTGAAACGGGCATAATTCTATCAATATTCATATATCTTGAAATAGACATAAATATATTACTACCGTTATGTTCATTTATAGAACTTCTTGCTAAATCATTAATAATAGTTTGGTCAAAACTTTCAAATTGTATATATATTCCATTATAACCAATAATAGGAAAAGGTAAAAAACTTCTATATTCAGTATTAACAACTATACCTAATATCATAGAATTAAAATTATTATTGTAATGTTCTAAAGGAAGAATTGTACCATCTTTTAGTAAATAATCTCCAGTTTTAAGATTATAATCAGTATGTAATTTACAAAAATGATTATCTGGATTACCAACAATTCTATAAGTTAATCCCGGTCTATTATAAATATAATATTCAAAATCTTCATTAGGGATTAGTTTATATTGATTACTTCCAGTATCTTGAACATATTTTAAACCATAAGCTGTAGCATTAGTAACTTGATTTCTATTAAATAAATATTGACCATGAAACTTAAACCTTAATTTATCAGGATTATTTGCAGCATAAGTACCATCTCCAATACCAAAACAATTTTTATCTTGTAAAAAATATAAATTAGTATTAGTTATAGTAGTATTTTGTACACCTACTTCTTGAAGAATATTTTCTATAACCCCAGCAAATGGTATTTGAGGCTTACTTATAAGACGTCCTTTACAAAATAATGCTCCTTTAGGGAAATCATTAGCTGCAGTATTAACTACAGCTAATTCATCAGCCACAAGATTTCTCTCGCTTAAAAAATTAGAAAAAGTTCCATAAACATTAAATCTTTTAGCCATACTATTATATTAATTAGAAAAAGTATTATAATACTTTTTATGATTTGTATTATAATACTTTTTATGATTTGTATGTATATTATACTTTATACTTCATGCCAAGCAAATGCTTCAATTATAGCTTGTTCAACAACTTCACTTATTTTAGCGTTAATACCTTTAATTTTAATACCATAATCACTTAAAGAAAGATAAGGTTCAGATGTTGGATCTATAATTAAATGAATATCTTTTCCTGTTACTTTAACACCATTAGTTCCTTGATAAACATCTATAAGACCGGTTACATCAAGATAAATAGCATCCTTACCAGCATCAGTATTAAAAGTAATAACAAGATAAGTACCCGGGTCATGAGATTCTGGATCTGTTACAAGCTCAACAGTATTAATCATACCGTCTTTAATAAATGCAGTAGCGTCAATACTTGCTATAATAGAAGAATCAAAACCTTCAAGATTAATCTTCTTAGTTTCAGTATTATAAGTAAGATTAAGATGACCTTCTACATCAGTACCGTTTTTCTTAATAAAATTTTGACCTGTAACATCTCTTAGAGCAGTTGTATCTTCAGCTTTAAGACCGTTAGCCCCTAAACTAAGAGTAACATTTCCTTGAGTAGGATCAAGTTTAATACCAACAGTAGGTGTTTGTTCAGAACCACCTATTTCAATACCTTTATTAGCAGCAGCTACAACTCTTGTAACTTTACGTGCTAAATCATTACTTGTTGCTATAGAGTATTTAGTAAGATTAGAAATACTATCCCAATTATTTCCAGAATGAGTAGCTCTAAATTTTAAAATATAAGTATCATTATCTTCACCACTTACAATAGCGTTAATTAAATAAAAGCTTGTAGTAATCTTAGATACTCTTACATAATATTGCCCATATAGAGTTTTAGCAATAAATATTTTTTTACTATCAACAGCTTCCTTAAAATCAGCATGAGGTGTAAGAATAGTGGCAATATCAGATACAGATTCGTTTGTAAGAGTTAAAATATCTCCAAGAAAATATATATTATCTAATCTTTCTAAATCTTCAGCAACAGCTAATTTTTGTGGAGTAATAGATTCAACACCTAAAGATTCAAGCCAATCATTATTATCATGTTTAATAACATATTTTGTAATTATAGGATTACCGCTGGAATTACTATTAATAGTTATAATAAATTTACCTTCTCCAACTACAGATCCTTCATGATTTATAGATCCAACAGTATAATAATTATCAACAACACATAATAGTAATTTATTGTTATTATAAGCATCTAAAAAATCACTATATTCTCCTAAAATATCTACAATTTCACTTTTAACAGAACTTTCAGATAAAGTACTTAAATCAGAAATTGTATAGATAGGAGATTCTCCAGCATTACCATCAACGCGAATCCAAGAAGAAATAGAAGTATAAGCGTGGGGATTAATAAGCATGAACAAAGCATTTTGTCCATTATAGTTAACAGGAACAATAAGACCTTTAAACAACCAAACTTTACCATCAGTATCAACCCATGTAGATTGTTGAGTTAATTCTTCATAAGTAATATATGTTTGTCTTGCGTCAATAGGTGCTTGTTTTTTTACTTCAAGACTCGCACTAAAATTAAATGTGCCTCTTTCTCTTGCCATATTATTAACTCCTTTCTATTATTTACTAAATGTAATATTAAATGTACTTTCTCCATTAAATCCAGCATCGTTACGAGTATAAACTGCATAACTAACTTGTTTACCTTGAACTTCAATATTCTCAGTTGTCTTAGTAAATTTATCTATACCATAATTTTCATATTTACCAGACAAAGTATTAAGAAGTTCAACTTTAGTTAAAGTATATTTTACAGGAAGTTTAAAAGTATGTTTGTTAGGACCTTCAGCTTTAAATTTAACAGCACTAAGAGTATTAGAAGTAGTAAGTGCTAATTTAGCAAAAGCTTCATTATTATCTTTATTAGTGAAATAAGGATATACACCATTAATAGTTACAGCAGCACTATCAACTGTTCCTGCAGGAAGAGGAGCTTGATAGTTATTACCTTTACTATCTAAAGGTTGAGGACCTTGAGCATAAGCTGCTCTATATTTATAAATTATACTACCTTCAGGAATTTCTGTAGGAAACTCTTTGCTAGCAGGAGCATTATTTATATAAATAAATGATTCATTAGATTTCAAATCACCACCTCTATTTTGTTTTTTAACTCCAGCTATTTTAATAGCACCGGGATTATATCCTGTATTAAAACTTGCAGCAACAGGAACAGAAGCACCTGTAGTACCAACTTCTTGAATTATAGGAGTAGAAGTACTCTTCAAACTTAAAAAAGCAGTAGGAGCTTCAAACGTAGGATTAACAGTAGGAAATATAAGTTCATCAAAAAGTTGAGAAAAAGTTTTATTTTTAAGTTGAGCTACAGTTGTTCCAGCGGGAATACCACCAAGAGCATTAACAGTAGCAATATCGTCAGATAAAGTAGATTTATATTTAATTATTTCGGCTAAGTCAACAGTTTTAACTGAACTGTCAACCATAGTAATTTTAAGAATAGTTCCATCAATAGTAACAGCGCTTACACCGCCTGAATAAGAAGTACCGTTAACTAAAAGTTCATGAGTATCAGTAGCAAAATAAAGTTTATCTAAATGTTCTGCAGCAGGTTTATAATTAGCTTTAACTCCACTAAACAATATACCTGTAAATTCTGTAAGAATTTTTGTTCGCAAATCGTCGTATTTCATTATTTTGATATTTTAAATGATGATTAATAATTTAATGCCAATTAATAATCTTTTTAATTATTGAAGTAACTGGTTTATTGGCAACAGCATTGTTAGAAGTATCATCAAGAACAACATCTACTTTTAAAAATATCTGTTCTTGTATAGAAGAAACTTGTTTCCATTTATAATATTCGTCAGCTCGTAAAAAATATTGATATTTAGAAATTTTATCTTCTCCAAAATACATATACTCGATAATAACACTTAATCCATCAATACTAGCAATAACAACATTAAGAATCGAAGTTCCTGTAACAATAATATTTTTACTTAAAACAGCATTTTTTAAATTTAAATAATCTCCTAAAACTATTTCAAGACCTTCAGGATTAGTATTAATATTTATATCTTCAATATTGCCCGGAATACGATAAAAACCGTTAGTAGAAATAACACTATATAATTTTTGCCAATATTCTTCATTAGTAATATCAGTACCATTTGGAACTTGTTTACGAGATATATAATTATAAGAACCATCAGTAACTAAACAAAGTTTATCATAATCCTTTCTAATATCCCATACACCATCACAACTAATACTTACTTTTCCTATATTCCTCTCATTAGTAACCATATCATTTATCTTTAACAATTAAATCTTCATCTTTTAGTACAAACTCTTTAGTATTAGAATCTTCAATAACTTGTAAATATCCGCTATCAACATCAACATCTACTTTAGGAATATTATTTTCACAACTTACTCTTGCTTTAAGATAATTATTGTCCAAATAAACAAAAACATCTTGTTGAACATAATCACCTCCAGTATAGAGTTTATCAATTTGAGAAGTAATATATTTCATTAGCAAACCAGCTTCTTTATCCTTTTTTAATGCTTTACAAGCTATTGCGGATTGAAAAGTATTCCAACAATCAATTATAATTTTATTATTACCTTTACAGGTAGCAGAACAATCATTAATTATTTCTTTGCCTATATTAGACATTAAAATAAGTAGTTTATGATATATACAAATATAATCTTGTGGAATAGTCAAATAAACATAATTAACATCGCTCATACACAATTTATATTTAAACTATTAATAATATTAGCAAGATTATTTAATTGTTCTTCGGTAAATAATTGACTATTTTCTATACAATGTATTAAAACAGGAATAATCATATTCTTTGTTTCACAACATTGATTTTGAACAAAACCAATATTCATCAAAGCAATATGATTAACTCTATTATTAATATCTCTTATAATTAAAT
>ENA-ORTS01001920-ORTS01001920.1-human-gut-metagenome-genome-assembly--contig:-NODE-1920-length-13275-cov-3.075038_pt1 | contig 13275 bp, 8 predicted proteins | sample MGYA00241911_ERZ509186 | MGnify/ENA primary metagenome ERZ509186 (study PRJEB26280, sample SAMEA2338852) | human gut metagenome | biome: human gut; feature: human-associated habitat; material: faeces...
CGAAGAATTTATCTTTAGGAGAACGACCGGTATAGATACCTGTCATTACATTTACAGCACCCAGTTCAGTTACCTGACCTTTTTCAAAACCTTCCAAACCTGGTTTGGTTTCTTCTGCGAACAGTACATCGTAAGACGGGTTGTGGATGATTTCCTTCACGTCTTTGATACCGTACTTGCTTAAATCTAAATTTGCCATTTCTTTTAATGATTTAAAATGTTGGTATTTGGTTTATAATCTCTTTCCTTAATCTCTTTTACCTTTGATTTACAAGGAAAAACGGGTGTAGAAAAGCTCTTTTTTTCCTGCTTTTCAGCAGGTCCCTTGTTTTTCGCCTACAAAAGTAATACTTTCTTTTTAAAGAAAAGCTCTATTAGAGAAATTTTTCTCTAATAGGAAATCTTTTATAAAACCATAACAATATCTGCTAACTGAATGTTGCAAATTGGGTGAAATTCGTTTACTTTGCACATCAAAACATTCTATAATTATGAAGGTTATCAACTTTGCCGAGACAAATTCTGTCTTGAACCAATACGTGGCAGAAATTCGTGATGTAGCAGTCCAGGGCGACCGTATGCGTTTCCGCCGTAATATTGAACGCATTGGAGAGATAATGGCGTATGAAATGAGTAAGGAACTGACGTATTCTGTCAAGCAGGTACAGACTCCCTTGGGAGTGGCGTCGGTCAGCACACCCGATGACGAGGTGGTGATTGCCACTGTTTTCCGTGCTGGGCTGCCCTTGCATACTGGGTTTTTGAATATGTTCGACCATGCCGGGAATGCTTTTGTTTCCGCTTACCGTTATTATAAGGATAAGGAATGCCGTACGGTGGATGTACACATCGAATACATCGCTACTCCGGATTTGTCCAAGAAGACATTATTGATTGTAGACCCGATGCTTGCCACGGGAGAAAGTATGGAATTGGCCTGGAAGGCCTTCGTCACCAAGGGGATGCCGGCCAGGTTGCAGATAGCTTGTGTCATAGCCAGCCAGCAGGGCGTAGAGCATCTGGAAAAGCTGTTCCCTGGAGATGAAGTGACCTTGTGGTGTGCAGCAATCGACCCGGAGATGAACGAGCATTCCTATATCGTTCCCGGGCTGGGAGATGCCGGAGATTTGGCGTTCGGTGACAAGATATAAGGTTCATATATCTTTTCCATCAGCCTTTTCCCAAGTGCGGGCCTATAATGACCCGGTTCATAATAATTGTGGATGTCTTCCGTGTATTCGTTGATACCGGTGAAATCAAATACATTCCGTTTTCCGAAGAAGCGCTTCAGTGTCTTTACGTCGGCAGGGTTTATGTTGACTTGCAGGTAGTCGGGACTGATAATGATTTTTACATCGGTATCATGTTTCCGGCAAATCCACTTTATTTCCTGCAACAGATTGATTTGCTTTTCCCTGAGCACTTGGGGGGCTTCCCGGTATTTCCCGTCTCTATAATTCTTCATTTTCTCTTTGGTGAATTCTCCTTTCCGGTTTTCCCAGTACTTATCTCCCTCTTCCTTTATCATTTTCTCTCTGGGATTTAACACGTCATTGGTTACCGGGTTTCGGGTGGAGCCATAGGGGTTTATAACCCCTTTCATGTAAGGGCGATAGGTATGGAACAGCTTGTAGTCCAGATAGGGGAAGAGAAAGTTCGGGTAGAAGAAGGCTTGGCAGAATTCCTTCTGAAACTTGAAGCTGCTTATTCCCGATATGGCGGGCGGCAGAATGTTGGAATGTCCGGTGAGGCAACGGTCGTTGTGCAATGATTCCTTGTCGATAATCAGCAGTAGGTTCTTGATTGTTGCACCTGCCTTGTCCAGTGCCTTCAGCTTCAGGCAGACGGCGGCAAGGCTTTCGGCATTTCCGAATAGCCGTACGGCTCTTCCGCCGTGGAGGTATTTCTCCCATTCATGGCATTGATAAGCCATAGTGCAGGAGTTTCCCATGATATAGGAGTCGATGGGGATGGTATCCCGGTTGTTCAGATACATCTGCCACCCCACGTGCCCTTCGTTTAGTACAACCGGGGTTTGGTCGTATCGTTCATAGTTCTTCAGGACCATGAAAGGGTCGTCCAGGAAATAGACTGCCAGTAGGGCTATAAAAGGGATAAAAAGGATAAAGAGCTTTTTCATGAAACGTATGGCTGCGTTCCGTTCGCTGTTTTTCTTCATCATGTGTCTTTATTGTCAAAATTGTAAATATATGAAGCTGTCCGAGTTGAACTGTCCCAGTGTGAAAAGTATTATGGCGAGCAGATAATAGATACTCCATCTTACGGCTGCCGGCTGTCGTCCGAGGGCTTCCAGCAAATCATGCTTGGACATGAAATATTCGTAAACCAATATCAGTACGAGTGCGCTTCCTGCCACAATGCTGTTGTGGTCCGGCATTCCGATGTTCATTTCCTTCCAACTGTAATGTACGCCGAAGGAGAGGTGGCTGATGTAGTGGAACGCTTCGGCCATAGAACTTGCCCGGAAGAATATCAGAGATACGGCAAAAAGTAGGTAGGTCCTTACGACGGATAATGTGGCATATAAGCGGCTTCCCAATTGGGCTTTCAGTCTGCGGTGAAATGCTGTGGTCTTCATCTCGTAGAAGATGATGACACCTTGAATTAGTCCGTAGACAGCGAAGTTCCATCCGGCACCATGCCAGATACCCAGTCCCGTGAAGGTCAGCGCCAGACTTAGAAATACGCCCCATTGTCCCCATCCACGCAGGCTCGAGGACAACGGGAGGTACAGATAGTCGCGTACCCAGAATGAAAGCGACATGTGCCATCGGCGCCAGAAGTCGGCAGTGGTCTGCGCAATGAACGGCCGGTTGAAGTTTGGGCTGAGCTTGAATCCCAGCATGCGCGCTCCTCCCAATGCGATGTCGGTATATCCGGAGAAGTCGGCATACAGCTCTATCGGATATAGGAGGCATGCCATCAGCAATTGCACGCCTGAGGCTGTGTATACCGACCCGAAGACACCGTCTATGTATGGGGCGATGGAGTCGGCCAGTATCAGTTTCTTTATCAGTCCCACGACAATCAGTCTCATTCCGTAGACCATGGATGCATAGTCCGTAGCTTTGCAGGACTTCAGTTGGGGGAGCATGTCACCTGCCCTTTCTATGGGACCGGAAAGGAACTTCATGAAGAAGAGCATGTATATCATGAAGTCGGGCAGGCTCTTTTCCGGTTCTTCTTCTTGCCAATAGATTTCTGTCAGGTACGAAATGGCCTGGAAAGTATAGAAAGAGATTCCCAGCGGAAAAAGGATGTGGCAGTCTGTAAGCCGGTCGGCATACCGGAATGCCAACCAGCTCACGACCAGAAAACACACACCTGAAAAATAAATTCCCTTCATGCTGCTTTCCCGCTTGGTCTGTCCTATCCATTTGCCAAGGTAGAAGGTGGTAAGCGTGAGGATGAGGGCCGTTATCAGAAAAGTGAGGTGGTAGAAGCCTATGAAGAGGCAGCTGGCTGTCAGTAAGGTCGCTTTTCTGAATCGTGAAGGAAGCGTATGGTATAGAATGAAAGTACACGCAAACAGTACGACGAAGTTCAGGGATATGAATGACATTTCCTAGTTGGTTTTGGTTAAAATGGCATGGCAGATGTCTCCCACGTTTTTGAGTTTTACAATATCTCTGAAGGTGAAGCGTACATTGAATTTCTTCTCTATCTTGTTTATCAGTTGCATGTTGGTCAGTGAATCCCATCCTTCCACATCCTGGGCGGTGGTCTCATTGTCAAGTACAATGTTCTCTCTTTTCAGTACCTCCCGAAAGATGAGGCTCATTTCATTCAAAATAGTCTGTGTATCCATTGTCAAGTTTAAATTAGTTCTTGTATTTTCTTTCTGTCTGTTTTGCTACTGGTGTTCAGCGGAAACTGTTCCAGGCAATGCATATGCTTGGGAATCATGTAGTAGGGAAGCCTGCTATACAGATATTCCTCTATCTGCTGTTTGTCGAGCTGTTTCTTCTCTACGACGAGATGCAGTTCGCACTGGTTGTCGTTGTCGTATTTGGGAATGACGACTACACGGCATTCACCGTTGAAAAAGTTTTTTGCCACATGTTCAATCTCGCTCAGCTCAATGCGAAATCCTTGTATCTTTATCTGTGAGTCTTTTCGTCCGCAATAGATGATGTCACCGTCGGCATCCATCCGGCAGAGGTCTCCCGTCTTGTAGTATACTTTTCCATTGGCGGTCTCTACGAGGCATTCCCCGTTTTTTTCGGGAGCATTCCAGTATCCACCCATCACTTGATTGCCGCTAATCCATAGTTCGCCGGTTTCTCCGGTAGGCAGCGGGCGACCGTCGTTATCCATAATTAGGGCATCGATGCCTTCGAAAGGCCTTCCGATAGCGGTCATGCCGTTGTGATGCTTGCAGGAGGTGACGGGTATCCGGTAGGCAGTGCAGTAGATGGTTCCCTCTGTCGGTCCGTATAGGTTTATGAAAGAGGCATTGGGGACACATTTTCTGAAAGCATCCAACAGCTCCGCGTCAGAAGCCTCGGCAGTAACCACTAGATATCTAAGTGCGGGGAGGTGTATCTCCGGAAAATAGGGACGTAGCAGCTGGAGCAGTGAAGGGGCCACGGCAGCGAAGGTCAGGTCGTATTTTTCCAGAGTTTCAATTACGTTGATGTATTTCACGCCTTCCGGAGAAACGGTGTATATGCAAGCACCCAGCGTCAGCGGATATAGAAAGGATACGATGGAAACGTCAAAAGTGAGTTCGAACATCTGCAGCATCCGGTCGTTCTCGTCCAGTTGCCAGTCGAGGCGGTGGTAGGCGGTATAGAAAGCATTCAGGTTACGGCGGGAGATGGGTACTCCTTTGGGTTCGCCCGTGCTTCCGGAGGTAAAGATGATGTAGGCATTTTCCTCTTCTGCCGTATGGAGGATGTCTTCTGCGGCATGGAACGTGGCGGAGTTCTCTGCCTGCTCTATTTCGGAGGTACATATCAGTTCCAGATTCCGGGTGTCGAGGTTCAAGACATGGATATTCTCGGTATGCAGCACGAGGCGAATGCCTGCCGAGTCGGCAATTCTGTCGTTCCTATGTTTGGGGTAGGAAGGATGCAGGATGACGTATGTCTTTCCGCAAATCAGTGCAGATAGTATGGATGCGTATGTTTCCAGTCTGTTTTCTGCGACGATGCCGATAATTTTGTCTTCTCTGTCCTTGAATAGGGAGGATATTTTCTGTACGCAAGTTGCCAGCTCTCCATAAGTGCAGGCCGTGTCTTCGATGACGAATGCCGGTCGGTCGGCATATTTGCCGAAGGCTTTCATGATGTCGCCAATCAAGTCATTTGGATACTTTTTCATTTAGTCCGTTATGTTATAGTTCAGTTTTTGCGGAAGCGATGTTTGTCCGTCGTTCATTAAAGACAGTGGTTTCCCGCAATCTCCCTACCGGGAAATCCTTAAGATTTCTAAAAAAGGAGGGATACTGTTCGGAATAAAAGAAACAGAGGGGGCAAATACATACTCACCACAGGATAGCACGGATTAACACTGCTAAAAGCTCTTTATTATCAGAACTCCTAAGGCAATCTGTGTTAATCCGTGTTATTCTGTGGTGAGTATGATATACTCTTCGGGCAAAATGGGTTTGCGAACAAAGTCCTTATTTTGCCCAGAACAGTTTGTGGTAGTAAGTGTCTTCGGCTGACACCTCTTTATAGTAGGGATTGTAGTTGACTTCCGTATTCGGGTATCTCCAGCGGTTCGGCACATTTGTGATGGTACCGGCCACTTCGGGGAAGGCTAGGCCGGACGGATAGCCGGTACGTCGGATATCACTCCATGCCTCACGACTGGCTAGGAAACCGAAATGCAGCCACTTTTGGGTAATGATGGCATCCATCTTGTCTGTATATTTCGTGCTGTTCCATTTGGCAGCGGCGAAAGAGGCGGTTTCTTCGGCGGTAGGGGCATCATACCGGCGTGCGTTTTCACCCGTACTTACCGAATCGTAATAGTAGTAAAGCGTGATGGACTGGCTGACAGCCTTTTTGAACTCTTCTTCCGCTTTCGCTTCATTCTTTGCCACTCCATACCCCATTTCATAGGCTTCCGCTTTCAGGAAATGGATTTCGGGTGAGGCCATTATCAGCATGTCGAATTTGTCGTTTTCCCAAAAGAAACCTTTCTGCGTGATTTGTGAGAAACCGGTGTTGCTGGTATTGACTTCGTCTTGTGCCTGCGAGTTGTAATATTCCGTCAGCTCATCCGCCACGGTAAGGTCTGTACCCAGATAACGGTGCTCGTCCAATTGACCGGTGTTTTGGTTGGTAATCTTCACGGGATTGAAGTTGAGCAGGATGCGCGGGTCGTCTTCTCCTTTCACATAAACGCCGCTCAGTGGGTCATTGCTGGTCATATCATAGTTGCCATGGCCCAGCATGCGGTCGATGATGGCGCCCGAAGCAAGTCGGTTGGTTACCCAGTCACCCAGTCCGTGGCCTGCGGTGAAGTTCAGTTGCCCAGACTTCTGGTTGACAATGAGAATGTTGTTTTCTTGTTCCTCTATCAACGGATAGGCTGACGGATTTTCCAGGATTTCCTTGATGGCGGTACGGCCTTCCGCCTGCAAGTCTCCTTGCGCGGCTACGCGCATGGCAAGGCGCAGTCGCAAGGAGTTTGCATAGCGTTCCCATTTGTCCATGTCCCCGTTGTTGATAAAGTCTTGTGTATTGAAGTTCCTCGGTGTGGGGATGGAGCGGAACCGCGGAGCAATTTCTTTGAGCTCGTCAAGAATGGTTTTATAAATATCCTCGGCCTTGTCATAATGAGCATACGATTTACCTACATCGTTGGTAAGCGGCAGCGTACAAGCTTCCGAGAAAGGCATATCCCCGAAAACGTCCACTGTGGCGGCAAAGAAATCGTACAACTGTACTTTGGCGGCAAGATAGAATGCCTCGTCCTGGGCTTGTTCTGCCGCGCTTTCTTCCTCGTAGAGAGATTCCAGCTTGCGGAACTGGGCCAGTGCCGAATACACATTGTCCCACTGTCCGTCAATAGCGGGTATATAGCCGGGGGTATACATATCCGTAGTGTTGGAGTAGCCGAAGGTTTGTGCATACTTGCCCGTAAACTGTGAATCGAATCCGAAGAACCGGTTGTATTCGTAAACATCATAGTCCTTTACTTTTTGGAAGACTCCTACCATCAGATTACTGATGGTGACTTGGGTTACTTTGGAGGGGTCTTCGTATTTGCTGTCGAAGTCATAATCCGTACAGCCTGATGTTGTCAAGAGGAATGCTCCCAATGAAACAAGAGATAATATCTTTGTCTTTTTCATACTCTTTGTTGTTTTTTGGATGGTTGTTTTGTCAGAAACTTGCACGAAGTGAAACACCGAAACTGCGGGTAGCTGTGGTAGAACTTCCCACGGTAGCCTGGTTGGCCCAGGATGTTCCGACGGACGACTCCGCATCGTAGTTTTTCAGTGCTTTGTAGAAGTAGAAGAGATTACGTCCGAAGACCGACACACTCAGCCGGCCCAGTCCCAGTTTGGAGATCATCTTTTCGGGAAACTGGTAGCCGATGGTCAATTCACGCAGTTTGACATAAGAATTGTCGAATACCGAATGGCGGTATGTCAGCTGTTCGGCCTCCGTTCCCCAATTATAGGTGGTGTTGTAGTAATAGCCTGCCGGAATGATACGTGTGTTTCTTTCGCCAGTGGAGGCCACTACACCCGGAAGAATGATGCCGTCGTGGTAGATTATCTCTCCGTTGGGGCCGGCACCCGTGGAAGGGTCTACTTGTACCGGAATTCCGCTGGAATTGTTGTCGCCCGGATAGTAATAGGATAGTCCGCCGTGTTCCGTATCACGGTACTTCAGGGATTCGGGTGTCAGACCCACTGCGGTGGCATATTGGTTCATTTCGTTGATGACATCTCCTCCGATGCGGAAGTCGATACTGAAATCGAGGAATACATTCTTGTAGGAGAAAGAGTTGAATAGACCTCCTACGCCTGCCGGATTGATGTTGCCGACTTTCTGCAATTCAGTTTGGTTGAGGTAAAGACCTTTATCGGAAACGAGGTACTCACCGTTTTCGTTCACTTGGGGAACCTGTGCATAGATGTCACCCATTGGCTGGCCTTCCACAGCTTGTATTTTTATTCCGCTGCCTCCGGAGTTGAGTATTTCCAGATAGGGCACTCCATCGGCCAGTTTCACTACTTTGTTCTTATATACACCATAGTTGGCTGTCAGGTCCCAGCGGAAATCTCTGGTCAGTATGGGAGTGGCACTGATTGATATATCCCAGCCGTGGTTGGCTACCTCGCCCACATTCATCAACACATTCTTTACGCCTGATGTGGAAGGTTGCGGCGTGGAGAGTATCTGGTCCTTTACACGGTTGTTGTAGTAGGATATATCTATACCCAACCGGTTATTTAAAAACTTGCTTTCCAGACCTATCTCGTATTCGTATTTCTTTTCCGGACGGATATCTGCATTCCCCCATGAAGAGGGAATGGTGTTCCAGGTGAATCCGTTGTCCGAACCTTGCTCGTAGACGATATTGGCGGTATAGGTTTCAGGAGCATTTCCTACGATACCGTATGAGAGGCGCAATTTTCCATAGTTCCACCATGACGGCATGTGGAAGGCTTGGGTGAAGAGGAAACTCAGATTGGCGGAAGGATAGAAAAAACTCTGGTCTTTTAGGGTAGACGAGCGTTCCTGGCGTCCGGTCAGTTCAAGGAATAGATAGTTGTCCCATCCCAGGCTCAGTGTACCCATATAGCCGGTTTTCAGTAGTTCCATACGTTGCAGAGTACTGCTTGGCGTGTAGCGGCTGGCATTGAGGTCGAACCAGTTTTCCGTGACAAGCCCGCCATTGGTGGAGACCCTCATATTGTTCATATTTTCGTAGCGTCCGGTCCAGCCTACGGTGGCGGCAATGTCGAAGCGGTTGATATTATAGTTGAAGTTCAACATAACATCTCCATAAACAATGTCGTAACGGCGGTTGATGGACTGGAAGCTACCGTTGGGGTCGTATAGGGAATTGGGTTGTTCGCTTTCATATTTCAGTGTTTGCTTCACATCTGTGATATCAGTTGAAACCTGGGCGCGCAGACTCAGCCAGTTGGTTATCTGCCAGGTGGGGCGAATCATACCGATGAGCCGGTTCTCTGTCTCGTCGCTATGGTGATGGTACATATTCCACAGCATGTTGTTCACTCCGGTGGCGTAACTGGGGTCGTAGGCCCATGATTCCTCGGGAGTCAGCGTGGCGTTTCCTCCGACAAAGGTATTACGGTATCCCAGACTGGTGACGTAACTTTGTTTCAGATAGGGAATGTCCAGGAAGGTGGAGAACATGTTGCCGAAACCGCTGTATAGGTTGAGCGAGGTTTGCGGGCGGTCTTCTACATTCTGTACGATGTAGTTAAGGGAGTATTCCAGTTTCAGCGGTTTCGCCAGTTGATACGAACCGGTCAGCTTGAAGTTGTGTTTGGTGAAGCTTCCGGTCAGGGCATTGGGAATCTCGTCCATGAATGTGTAGGAGAAGCGGTTGCTGGTGGTTTCCGTCCCTTGTGAGATGGCGAGATTGTAAGTCTGGGTCCAGCCGGTGCGAAACAACTCTTTCCACGGGTTGTCGGTCAGTGCCTGGTAGGGGCGCATCTTCCCGTCCCAGTAAAGTACCTCGCTGCCGTCGTATTTCGGGCCGAAGGACAAGGTGGTGGAACGGAGGCTTTTGTAGCTTTGTCCGTTTAGGGTTCTCTGATAGAAGCCTCCCGTCTGTTTCTCATAATCGCTGTATGCGGTGTTGTAGGTTCCCGGCCCGTATACGGTCTGTACTTTTGGCAGATAAGCCGGTAAGTTTGCCATGACTTGGGCATTGAAGTCCACCGTCAGCTTGCCGCTTTTGGCGCGCTTGCTAGTGATGACTACCGCACCGTTTGCAGCCTCCGAGCCGTAGAGAGCTGTGGCAGAAGCTCCTTTCAGAATACTGAGGCTCTCGATGTCCTCTGGGTTGATGTCTACCAGACCATTGGAACGGATTTGTCCGTCGTTGCCAAATTCGGCGAAGTCCGTGCCTTTACCCGTGCCGCCGTTGCGGATGGGTACACCGTCCAGAATGATGAGTGGCTGGTTATTTCCAGTGATGGAAGTCAGTCCGCGTACGTTGATGGAGACAGCTCCGGCAGAACCGCCTTGTGTCTGTGTGATGCGGACTCCCGGTGCTTTACCGTACATGGCAGAGGCAAAGTTGGGTGCTCCTGCCTTTACCAATTCGTCTGCACTGATGGTACTGATGGCATAGCCGACACGTTTCGTGTCTTTTTTGATACCCATTGCCGTTACTACGACTTCTTTCAGTTGCTGGGTATCTTCGCTGAGTGTAATCTTCAGGTCGCCTTGCTTTTTTCGTTTTGCCAGGTTTATCTCCCGGGTAGCATAGCCCATGTAAGCGATAGAGAGTGTTGCATCTGCAGGAACGGTCAGTGTGAAGTTACCGTCCACATCGGTAATGACGCCGTTGTTGGTACCTTTCTGTATGACGCTGGCACCGATAAGCGGTTCTCCTGTTACATCTCTCACAATGCCTTTAATGGTTCGGCTTTCTTGTGCGAAGGCTGTTCCGGTGAAAAGAAATGCTAATAACCAACTTGCAATAATCAAACTTTTTTGGAAGTGCGACGCTGAATGTGGAATGTCACACCGTTTTCTCATCCTGATTTTCATACTACTGAAAAATAATTGATTTATCTTATTATAAATGTTACGTCCTTTCGGCGGATATTTTAGCAAGAGGTATGCCAAACGAAAGGCAGACTATCCTTTTAAGGATGAATAATGTTGATAATCAATTGCTTATTTTCTATCGGGAAAAAGGGAAGTTCGGGTGTTTGTTGTGTGGAGATGTGGAAAAAATCCACAGTAGGTATTCCACAATTTCCCTCTCTTTCCTTGAAGTCTTGTTGTCGACCCTTATTGGTAGCCTTGTTCATCGGAGGTATGCTCTATCACTGCAATAAAATCTGGTACAGTTGCAGTGGTTGCATTTTCTTTTCAGGGTGGGAGTGTTTTTGACCTTTATCCGGGAAGGATTACCCGAACGAAAGAGCTATCAGCCTGCAGTTTGTGAGATTGATATTAAGCCAATATAAGTCTGAGAATTACTTTCAAAATGTGTTACTGTGGCAAATATAGTTATTCTTGATGGAAGAACTGCATGTTTGGCGTAATAAGTATCTATGTTTGGGAGAGAAAGGATAGGGAGGTACTCTTACTTTTAGGAAATTAATATCATGTTTGCACCTTATTTGTTTCGTGCAAACATGATATTAATAAATCTTAGTGGTTTATTTTACTTCCCACGTATCATTCGTCATCAGTAATTCCTCGAAATTGTGATACTTCTTCTTGGCAGACACCTCTTCGATTTGTTCATGAACGGCATCGTCGTAAGTAGGAGCTTCCACATCGCGGATAACACCGAGTGCAATCGGGAAGTCGGGACCTTCCATCAGGGCAAGCTTCAGTTGCAGGGTGTTGTCCATGCAGTGGGCATCGTGGATGAGGATATCCTTCTCTGTAATGCCGTTCTCACCGAGTTTCACGACTTTTAGACCAAAGCCTTCCTGCATCAGTCCGTATTCGTTGTTCTCGCCGAAGAGCATCGGTTCGCCGTGCTTCAAGTAGATGGCATTCTTGGCGCGGTCTTCCTTTTTGGCTACGGAGTCATGCGTACCGTTATTAAAGATAACGCAGTTCTGCAGAATCTCGCAAACGGAGGCGCCCTTGTGGGCCATAGCTGCCTTCAATACTTCTACGGTCCCCGGAGCATCGGTAGCTACCGCGCGGGCAAAGAAACGGCCGCGGGCACCGAAGCAAAGCTCTGCCGGGTGGAATGGATCTTCTACCGTACCATAGGGAGACGACTTGCTGACGAAACCACGTGGGGAGGTCGGAGAATATTGACCTTTGGTCAGGCCGTAGATGCGGTTGTTCAGCAGAATCATGTTCAGGTCGATGTTACGGCGTACGGCGTGGATGAAGTGATTACCGCCGATGGCCAGACCGTCACCGTCGCCGGAGATTTGCCATACCGTCAAGTTGGGATTGGCAACCTTGGCACCTGTAGAGATGGCAGCAGCACGTCCGTGGATGGTCTGCATCGCATACGTATTCATATAATAGGGCAGACGGCTGGAGCAGCCGATACCTGAGATGACGGCATTCTCCCAAGGAGCTTTGCCGATTTCTGCCATTGCTTTGTGCAGTGAAGCCAGAAAGAAGTGGTCACCACAACCCGGACACCAACGGGGTTGTCCTTTTTTATAGTCTTTTGCTGTATATTCGCACATAATCTTTTTTAATTGATAGTTGATAAATGATAGTTGATAATTGGTGGCTGATGATTGATAATCCGCGTGTTCCGCATGGTAATTATCAATTGTCAACTGTCAATTATCAATTATTTTATTGAACGCTGCCACCAGCTCGGCAACGACGAACGGTTGTCCTTTGACTTCGTTGAACTGGTACGGGGTGAAGTTGTCTATCTTCATACGTAGATAACCTGCAAATTGTCCGAGATTCTGTTCGGCAACTACCACCTTCTTGTACTTCTTCAGGACAGCTTCCGTGTTCTTGGGGAGCGGGTTCAGATAAGTGAAGTGGGCGAGGGCAACCTTCTTGCCTGCCTTGTTCATCTCTTCCATGGCCGAATACAAGTGGCCGTATGTACCGCCGAAACCGACAATCAGCAAATCGGCATCGTCTGCACAGCCTTGCACTTCTACATCAGGTACGGGGATTTTGGCAACCTTCTCGGCACGCAGGTGGCACATCAAGTCATGGTTTTCGGGATCGGTGGAGATGGCACCGGTATTGCTGTCTTTCTCCAGACCGCCGAGGATGTGCATATAGCCTTCTTGTCCGGGAATGGCCCAATAGCGGACACCTGTTTCGGGATTGCGTTTGTACGGAGTATAGTTGTCCTTCATTTCGGAAGTCACGTAGGGAGGGGTGATGGCGGGATAGTCTGCCAGTTTGGGCAGCTTCCAGGCGCCGGAGCCATTGGCAACAAAGCCGTCGGTCAGCAATACGACCGGGGTCATGTGCTCCAGTGCAATTTTGCTTGCCATGTAGGCTGCGTCGAAACAGCTTGTGGGTGAAGAGGCGGCGATGACGGGCATTGGGCTTTCACCGTTGCGGCCGAACAATGCCTGCAACAAGTCTGTCTGCTCCGATTTGGTAGGCAAACCGGTAG
>ENA-ORTS01001921-ORTS01001921.1-human-gut-metagenome-genome-assembly--contig:-NODE-1921-length-13274-cov-2.614116_pt1 | contig 13274 bp, 14 predicted proteins | sample MGYA00241911_ERZ509186 | MGnify/ENA primary metagenome ERZ509186 (study PRJEB26280, sample SAMEA2338852) | human gut metagenome | biome: human gut; feature: human-associated habitat; material: faeces...
GACAAGAGGTGTATCTTTCTCTATACTTATTGTTAAATATTTAACAATAAATTATTTAACAATAGGTTGAGAAAATGGAAGAAATTAAAAATGACGATAAAATAAAAGCATGGCTGGGAATTGTTCCATCAATGCTGGCTGCTTTCATGTTCGCATTAGATGAAACTATTGCAAATATCGCTTTACCACATATTGCAGGCTCGTTTTCTGTGAGTCACCAAGAATCAATTTGGGTTTTAACCAGTTATTTAATTGCAAGTTGTCTTACTATCCCAATGCTTGACTATCTTGTGCGATTAACAGGAAGAAGAAATATGTTTTTAGGTTGTGTAATTCTTTTCACTGTTGCTTCGTTTTTATGCGGAATATCAAATTCTATTGGTATGATGATAATTTCTAGATTCTTGCAAGGTTTGGGAGGAGGGGTTTTAATACCAATTTCACAAGCAATTATTATGGAGTCATTTAAAGATAGAGACTTGGATATTGCAACATCCTTGTTTGGTATGGTTGTAATTATAGCTCCAATTTTAGGACCTGTACTTGGTGGATGGATTACAGAAAATTGGTCTTGGCCCTGGATTTATTATATTAATATTCCAATTGGGATTTTAGTTGTATTTTTAACAATGAAACTTATTGAAGATCCGCCATACGCAAGAAAACAAAATAATGTAAAAACCGATTATTGGGGCTTAATATTTCTATTCATGTTTTGTGTTGCATTTGAAATTATGATGGACAAAGGTAATGATTCAGATTGGTTTGGCTCTCCTTTTATTTGCAGATTAACGGTAATTTGGGTAATAGGGTTGATAGGTTTTATTATTTCCCAAATAAAACAAAAAGATTCATTAGTTAAGTTTGATGTATTTAAAGATTGGAATTACTCTATTGGAACCATAGCTTTAACGGCAATGAACGCAATTTTATTAGGGTCAATGGCAATTGTACCTCAATTTATGCAAAATATGATGGGCTATGACGCATTTACAAGTGGATTAACTATGATGCCAAGAGGGGTAGGCTGTTTTATCGGCGTAATATTGGCAGGGCAATTAGGTTCTATTGTAGATAAAAGATTACTTGCATTTACCGGTATTTTAGCATTGTGTGCAGGAAGCTGGATGTTAGGTTTCGTAAATCTGCAAATTTCCACATCCGTAATTGTATTGCCAAATATTTTATATGGTTTTGGAATGTCTATGGGTATGGTACCTTTAATTACAATATCTTGTAGTTCGATTGAGCCTAAGAATATGTCTAATGCTTCCGGGTTGCAGAATTTTATCAAAACAATAGGTGGAGCTATCGGTACGTCTTTAGTAGCCACTTTTGTTTCAAGATTTTCACAAACCCATCAACATATGATGGTGGATTATTTAAGAGAAACAAACTCGGTTTATATGGAAAGACTGCAAGCCTTTACACAACAATTCGCACAGACTGTTGATATCTCGACTGCCAAACATATGGCAGAAAATATGATTTATAATCAACTGCTCCAACAGTCTCGTTTATGGGCATATATAGATTCTTTTAGAATTTTTGCGGTACTAGGATTTGTTATTTTAATAATTTTATTTTTTTTACAATCGGAAAAGAAATCAACATAATATTTATACCATGGGTTTAAATAATAAATTTGATTATTTGATTCAGCCAGTTTCGCATATTGCAGTTTTGCAAATCTTAAACATATCTAAGTTGCCGAAAATAATCAAACTAGCCGTTACAAATAATCAAACCAAGTGTTTCTTTACAATAGCTGAAAGATTTGAAAAATTTGTTGTGTATTCTAAATTATATTTTTTGGCATATTCTAACAAAAATTTATGAACTTTTTGGCAATTAGATTCTGTCATTTGAAATTTTTCTCCTACCTTTACAAGTTTCTTTTTTTCTTCCATTAACGTTTCAAACTAATCTCTTATTTGTTTATTTATGTCATATGAAGTTAACTCTTTTTTGCCTTTAATCATTGCTTTTTCAGAATTCATTATATTTTTCCATTTTAGAATTTTTCTTTTCAACTTAGTAATCCAACTTTCACCATCTATACTAATTTTTTTCAACTTTGAAAATTCTCCTTTTGTATTGTATGCAACAATTTCTTCTAGATTATTCCAGCGCAGTATAGTACTTGCATCTGCTATAGAAATAGGAGCTAAACATCCTTTTCCATATAAATCTGGATGACCATGCACAACCGAAAGTTTATTAGTTTTATACTTTATGGGAATTAGCACTCCACTATATGAATCACCTTCTATTTCATCTAAAATACGGTTTTTGTCTACAATAATTAACCTTTCATGCGGATTTTTACCTTTTAAAGCTGAAATTGCTCTATTTTTTGCATATTCCTGTGCTGCTAATGTACTTTGAAAATTAATTACACCATCTGGGCGAATGTAACCCAAAGTCTTAGAATCAACTTTTATATTAGCAGGTTTTATTTCCAATAAACATTTTTACCTGCTGTTCTTACCCAAGTAGCAGTTTTTTGGGCTAAACTTATTCCGATTTTTTCTAATCCCATAAAATACCTCGATTTTTCCCTGATATTTATATAAAGTAATTTATTAGAAATAAATTGACTATTTAGCAGCACTTCCTAGATTTAATGACATATACACATGTCATAAAAAGTCCTGATGTTTTTGTGTTAAGACTTCAATTAAAAAAGCAAGCAGTTGTGAAAATTCTTCTGCTTGCTCTTTTGTGTATTCCATTACTGTTTCTAAGTAATTTTGTTCCAACTTATCACTTCAATCAATAAGTTGTGTCGATGTAGAAGTATTCGATTATTATAGGTTTATTTTTGTTTATTTTAACATGTCCGCCTTTTATAAAATTAGTCAATAAACCTGTCGGTGGTAATGGTGTTAGTAGCCATTTTATTGGGAATTCCAACAAACTCAAATCAAAGCCATATTTTTCATATGACATTGTGAGTTTATGATTATCAATATTGGGAATGTTAAAATTTCCTAATATTATACTAGCAGGCAGACCATTCATACCACTCTGTATAATTGTTTCTACTCTGGCCGTACAAATAGTATTTTTGGGCACAATTATTTTTGTATTTAAAACAACGGCTTCTATATTTTTAAACTCAATAATTTGGCCTTCATATACCTCTTTTTCCGAATTTATTGGCGTATCAATTATTAACTTTATAGGTATGGAGCTTGGACTAATGTAATTGTATTTCTCGTTAGTGGCAGGTTTATCTAATTTTGATTTCAATAAGTAGTCTGTTGAATATGAATCATTCTCATAACCCAACCAGTCTAACATCGGGATGGTTAAACAACTTGCAATTAAATAACTTGTTAATATCCATATTGATTCTTGACTACTTACAGAAAAGCTTCCTGCAATATGAGGTAGCGCAATATTTGCAATTGTTTCATCTAATGAAAACATAAAAGCCGCAAACATCGTTGGTAAAAGCATGAGCCAGCGGGATAAGTCTTGCGATGTATTGATATTTTTTTGAATATTAACTATAATTACACCATATTATTAAAATTTAAAGTGTTAAATATTTAACAATATGATAGTAAAAAAATTTCCCGTGTCAATATTTATTTAAAATTTTAAGTTGAAATCCTTTTTTAATTTATCTGTCAATTTAAATGCTATTTGACTTAGATTGTTAAAATCAAATTATGCATAATCCTGCATATACTTATTTTGAAAAATACAGATATGCTTAATTACATCTTTATAAGTTTTTTTCACCTAATGGGGTAATATAATTTTTATACACAATTTGCCTTTTACCTCTTAAAGCAGGCTCTCTTCTTATAAACCCTTTTTCTTCTAACTCCGCCAAAAATTTGCATACATAAGAACGTTTCATCAATATATTTTTTGCTATCTCTAGTTGTATAATACCTGGATTTAAATAAATATTTTCCAGTATAATATACTCTTCTTTATTTAATTTTTGATCTTTTAGAACTATATTTCTAGCAATCTCGTTAAATGCTTTAGTCACAAGTTCTGCCGCAAATGCTATTGTTTCTGTATATGGTATATTCTTTTTTGCAACCATCTAGACCTCATCATACAATACTTTGTTACAGCCATATTAACACAAAAAGTATTTATAAATTCAATTAAGATTTTCATATTTTTTATAAAAATAAAAAAGCATTAAAAATCCAATAAAAGTAAAAAATATCCCTGGTAGGGCCGTATATTGATACCCTAAACCATATTCAATCGGCAGCCCACCAACAAAAGCACCCATTGCGTTTCCAAGATTGAAAGAAATCTGTGAAAAAGATGCCCCAAGCATCTCTCCACCCTTTGCATTTTCAATTAATAAAACTTGTTGAGGGGCGGATATTGCAAATAGACAACCTGTACAAATACACATTAAAAGTATAGATAAATACATATTAGAAGCAGTAAAAAATATCATAACTAAAGCAATACAAGCACTCAGTTGGGTTAAACTTGCAACAATTGACGGAGAAAATTTATCAGAAAGCTTACCGCCTAATAAATTTCCAATACACATTCCTGCACCTGCCAACACCATAATTAAAGAAACATACTTAGGCATTACTCCGGATACATTTACGAGTAACGGATTTATATAACTGTACCAGCAAAAAATTCCGCCATTTCCCATAATAACAGCAATTATTAAAAGCCAAGGGCCTAAACTTTTCAAAAAATTAAACTGCCCTCTAAACCCGTAATCAGGTAATGGTTTCAGATATGGTATTAATTTAATTATTGAATATACAATAAGAAAACCAAATAACCCGATTAATAAAAAAGTTATTCTCCAGGAAAAATGGTGACTTATAAAAGTTCCAAATGGAATACCAAAAAGATTAGCTATAGTCATGCCAGCAACCATAATAGCAACAGCTTGATTTTGTTTACCATGCTCACACAATTTTCCTGCAGCAATAGCCCCCACTCCGAAAAATGCACCGTGCGGAAGCCCTGAAATAAAACGTACCAAACAAAACAAATGATAATTCCCGACAAATGCAATTATTAAATTGGCAACAGTAAAAATACTCATAAGCCATAAAAGAATAGTTTTCAATGGTCTGGTTCTGGCAATTAAGACTAAAAGAACTGCACCGAATGCGACACCTAAAGCGTAGTAAGATATAAAATTTCCAGCTTTTGGTATCGAAATATTCATTGTATTTGCGACATCCGGAAGCACACCCATCATCACAAATTCTGCCATACCAAGCCCGAAAGTACCTAGCGCAAGGGGAAAAAGACAAAAACTTTTTCTCATATTTTACACTCCATTATGTTTTATCTTTTAAAATATTTCATATAATTAAACAAATTAGACTCAATTGTCAATATCGGTTCAAAATTTGTTGCATTATTAGTACTTTAAAGCCTGGAATATGTTTGCTTTTAGGAGGAATAGATTTTTCATCTACCTAGTATCACTGAAAAATGATAAAATAAAAATTAAGAGTTGCATTTTAAGCACTTTTGTATATAATAAATATTGTTACTCCCGGATCGTCTAGTGGCAGGACTGAAGATTCTGGCTCTTCCAACGGTGGTTCGAATCCATCTCCGGGAATTTTTTATTGCTTATAATTCTGCTAAAGACAAGTGCAAAAATTTTTCTGCTCTGATTTATTATATATATGATTAAACTTTTAAGCAGTGTAGGTCCTCAGGCAAAAATCCCTTACAAAGTCTGTAAAGGGTCAGTTAATTGCAGAAATAAAATGGCGCAGAGATTGTACAAAAAATTTTGCATTGAGCTTGATAAAAATGCAATCGAATCGGTATGTGCAACAGAGGATTTTACAACAGCACTAAAAAATACTCTCCATCCTTACAAAATAGCATTCAACGTCAATGCCGAAACCGGCTCTAAGAATAAGGGGGCGTTAACGCCTCAGTTTTCAGTAAAAAATTCCTGTGCAAATTCAGCAGTAATAAGCTGTGAAAGCTTCAATCTCAGCCTGCCGATGAATGATGATAAAAAAATTATCATAGACAAATACTGCGCTGCACATGAGGTACGGCATTTGTTTGACCATATTTTTAACCCTAAAATGTCGCTGGCGAGATGGACAAACCAATTCAATAATCAGCATTATGACACAAATATTAATATCGTTAGAGATAAACTTTTCAATGAATTTGATACTCCCTTAAATATACGGGAACTCGAAAAAGATATAACAGGGCTTCTAAGTTCTGTTCCTGACGAAATTTCAGTAGAAGTTTTACAAAAGGCACGCTATCAATTAAAAACAGAAATTAATGCCTATAAAAACGAATTAAATTATATGAAAAAAGGCTTCGGATATTTTAAAAATTTCAAAAGAATTATCTATTTGAAAATTTCTCTTAAACAAAAGGCTAAGTTTCCGCAAAAACTAAAATTTATCAACAGACTTTTGAGGGAAAAATTGGCAAGCATTAGAAGTGCTAATAAAGAGCTTTTAAATTAATGTAAAGTTTTATAAAATTAAACAGCAAATAAGTTAATTTTATATTATCAGGAACATTATGAGAAATATGAATATAAATATACAGCAATTTAGCCCGAACTATTCCCGATATACACCCAATTTCAAAGGGAAATATGAAGTGGACACTTCTACTGCAATAAGCAGAAATCAAGTGTTTACACTCGGTATGCTGATGAATAATTTCTGGATTTTTGATGCGCGCAGCACTTTTAACCGTATCAGATATAACAGCGTTTACGGAAAAGCAATAGTAAATGTTAATGTTAATAAAGAAGCAGTTTTTGAGAAAATTTTAAAAATGAATAATATTAAATATACTAAACTTGACCAGACAGTTTAAATTTCAGTTCTTGCAAAAGTATGCCTGTCCAGCAGAACCATAAGCACTGAAATATCAGCAGGTTTAACCCCGCCTATACGAGAAGCCTGAGCCAGAGTTTTAGGTCTGATTTTATTTAATTTTTCTTTTGTTTCTGTTGAGATATGCTCCATTGACATATAGTCGATATTATCAGGTATCTTATATTTTTCAAGCTTTCCTGCCTGATCCACCTGAAACTCCTGGCGCTTTAAATAGCCGTCATATTTCGTAAGAACTTCAACCTGTTCATAGACATCTCTTGGAAGATTAAGTTCTCTGGTTGTTTCATCAACTTCCTGAATAATATTATAATTAATATTCGGGCGTTTTAAAAGGTCTGCAAGCTTAATTCCGCGTTCTATATGCTCGCCGTATTTTGCAAGGATTGAATTAACATCTTCAGAAGGTGACAATTTAGCCTCTTTCATTCTTGAAATTTCACGTTCGATATTTGCCTGTTTTTCTTTAAACACATTAAACTGAGCATCATCAATCAAGCCAATCTTATGTCCGGTCGGAGTAAGCCTTGCATCAGCGTTATCCTGACGAAGAAGCAGCCTGTATTCAGAGCGGGAAGTAAGCATTCTGTATGGATCATCAATATCTTTTGTCACCAAATCATCAATAAGAGTTCCGATATAAGATGAACTTCTCGGCAACTCAAGCATTTCTGTGTTATTGAGATAATTCATTGCATTAATACCTGCAATTAAGCCTTGGGCAGCAGCCTCTTCATAACCGCTGGTTCCATTAATCTGACCGGCAAAGAACAGACCTTTAATAGTCTTTGACATTAAAGAATGAGTTGTCTGAACAGCAGGAACATAATCATACTCAACCGCATAAGCAGGTTTTATAACATGAGCTTTCTCTAACCCCGGAAGCGTCCTGAGCATTTTAAGCTGAACATCGGCAGGAAGAGAACTTGAAAATCCCTGAATATACACTTCATAAGTATTCAACCCCTCTGGTTCAATAAAGATATGGTGTGAAGGATTTTCACTAAATCTTACGACTTTATCTTCAATAGAAGGACAATAGCGCGGACCAACTCCATGGATTAAACCTTTATACATAGGAGATTTATCAAGATTAGCTTTGATAATAGCATGGGTTTCTTCGTTTGTTCTTGTCAGATAACAAGGATATTGAGGTCTGACAGGTCTATTCGGCTTAAACGAATAAAAATTCAAAACCTCATCACCTGGCTGGATTGTCATTTTGGAGTAATCAATAGTCCGTTTATCAACTCTTGGAGGAGTACCTGTTTTTAATTTTTTAATGTTAATACCGAGCTTCATAAGTGAATCAGAAAGCCCTATTGCAGCTTTTTCACCTAATCTGCCTGCGCTGTATGATTGAAGCCCGACAAAAATACGTCCGGACAGCGATGTTCCTGTTGTTAATATAATTGAACGGGCTTTGTATTCTATACCAAACTCATCAACTGCACCGCAGACAACGCCATCATTTGTAATTAAATCAGTAATACAAGCCTGACGCAGAAATATATTTTCATTATTCTCAATAATATTCCGCATGCAGTCAATATATTGCTTTTTATCAGATTGTGCCCTGAGAGCCCTTACAGCCGGACCCTTTGAAGAATTTAGCATTTTCATCTGGATATAAGTTTCATCAGCAACCTCGCCCATCACACCGCCAAGAGCGTCAATCTCGCGCACAAGTGTAGACTTTGCAGGACCGCCGATTGCAGGATTACAAGGCATCATAGCGATATTATCAACATTTAAAGTTGCAAGAAGAACCTTAGCTCCAAGTCTTGCACAGGAAATTGCAGCCTCACATCCGGCATGTCCTGCTCCAACTACTATTACATCGTATTCGTTATTCAAATATCCCATACCATCATTATAATACAAACGAAAATAAATGCAGAGTATATTTAAAAACGCTTATCAAACAATAAATAGATCAAATATTATATCACCCGATTATCTAATACATTTAGAGGATATTTTGTAGAAATAATAAAGATTGAAAAAAAATGATTCGATAAAAGTTATACACATATTTTATTTGGAGCTCACAAATGTCAGAACAGATTTTAGTACAGCCGGTAACGGCAGCAGACAGCGAAAAAAGTAAAAAGGCGCAGGAAGCACTTGAAAAAGCCCGTATTGCGCATGAAAAATATTTAATAAGACAGAATAATAATGATTTACAGGAAGCAATAACAAATTATATTGATGCTGTAAAGTTTGATCCGTCAATTCCTGAATCTTATTACCGCCTGGCAGCATTAATGTGGGAACAGGGGCAAATAAGCGTCAACACTGCAATAGACCAGTGCAAAACCGCAGTTTCCCTGGCTCCAAAAAACATGAATGCACATCTATATACAGGTTTCTTTATGAAAATGGCAGAGAATTACCCGGAAGCCATGGATGAGTTTAAATCTGCAATAAAGATGGGCAGACTTAAATCTGCAAGACCAAGACTTGTCTTATCACAGACTATCTTGCAGAAAATCAATGCAGAAAATGGCTCAGTAGTAGATTATATGCAATTTTTATACTACTTCCTCTCCGGAAGCCTTATGCTGGCGTGGGACAGACCGTCTTTAAAAATGTTTTACAAAAATATTTCAGATGACTTTTCTGTATTCACATTTAATACAGTTGGAAAGTTCCTCGAAAAATTTAAGCTCTATCCAGTAGCTGAAAATATTTACAGAAAAGCAATAATTGAAACAAACCACAGCCAGATCTTTTATAATAAAATGGGAGATTTGGCGCTAAAAAATAATGAAATTGATTTGACAGTAGATTGTTACAAAAAAGTACTGGAAGCTAATCCGCTTAACAGGGAAGTACTTGTAAAATTAGCAACCGTATTACAGACATATTTCCCTGAAAACACAGATGAAACAATTGATTGTTACGAAAAACTTCTTGAATTTGATATAGATACAGCTCAAATTTACTATGAATTAGGTCATTTATATCTCAAAAAAGAAGATAAAATCAACTCAATCAGTGCATTTAAGCTTGCTCTTGAAAGAGATACAGAAAATCCTTTTTATAATAATTCTCTTGCATATGCGTTTTCTAAAGCGGAATTGTACGATGATGCTATAGAGTTTTACCAGAAGGCAATAGCGATAAATCCGGATAATGAATGGACAGCAATCGTATGCCAGGCACTCGGAGCAATTTACGGAGAAATAAAAGGAAATATTGAAGCTTCTGTCGCAACATATCAGGCTGGTATAATTTTAGATCCAAACAATTATGAATTACATATTTCTCTTGGTGATATTCACATGGCAGAGTATGATCTTGATAAAGCAATAAGAGCATACTGCGATGCAATTCTGCTTAATCCAGAAGATTACAGAGGATATTTTAAGGCTGGTACGGCTCTATGGGAAAAGGATTACCTTGAAGAAGCCCTTGTTGCCTATCATAAAGCAATTGAATTAAATCCGGAAAATGCTTATGCCCAGAACAACCTCGGAATTTTATACCTTGACGGTCTGGGGGACGCTGAAGAAGCTCTGGAATATTTTGAAGAAGCAATTGCACTAAATGCAAATTATACACTTGCTTATTTTAATGCAGGCAGGGCAAGCCAAATGCTTGATTTTACGAATGATGCTGCTAATTACTATCAAATGGCAATAGACTTAAACAAAGTTACAAATGAACTGGATGAAGAAGATATAATAAGACGGCTTCATAAACTCTTTGAAGCATAGAAAGGAGTAACATATGCGAAACGCAAGCTATAACACCATTTTCCCTGAGGGGGGGGGGGCTTAAACACTTATCTTCCTTTACGAGTGCACATAAAAATGCATTCACTCTGGCTGAAGTATTGATAACACTCGGCATAATAGGAGTAGTTGCAGCAATGACACTACCTTCTGTCATCAATAAATATAGAAGAAATGTTGTTGAAACAAGACTTGCTAAATTTTATTCTATTATGAATCAGGCATTAGCCAGATCCAAGTCAGAAAAAGGTGAATTATTATTTGAGCAGAGAGATTTAACAGATTCTAAATATCTGGAAAGCTGGTACAGGGAGAACGTAACAAAATATATAAAAACCATCTACGAAGAAGGATCTGACAAAAATAATACATATTATAAAGCAATATTTATAGATGGCAGCGGATTTAACAGTTACTTTTCAGGCACGCTCCCGGATGGAACTCCAAGTTTAAATAATTTATATATTTTTTACTGTATAGACTACAAAAACTGCAAAAACGGGCATTTTGACGGAATAAACACCTTTTTATTTATAGGTGATATAGAAAATGCGAGAATAAATACGTATGGTACTAAGCAATCACATGAACAGCTCACAAAAGATTGCGCAAACATTAAGAGAAATTGGGGATGTGCAACTCTTATAATGCAAAACGGTTGGAAAATCCCCAAAGATTATCCTCACTTAAAATAAATTCAACTGTTTTTGCTTTTCAAAATGTTTTCTTAAGAACGATGGGCGGTGAAATTCGGTAAGTCCATACTTATCAATTGCCGCCATATGTTCTTTAGTCAAATATCCTGCATTCTTTGCCCAGCCATAATGCGGGTATTTTGCGTCTAACGCTTCCATATACCTGTCGCGGGTAACTTTTGCAAGAATACTTGCAGCTGCAATAGAAGCTGAAGTTCCATCACCTTTCACAACATACTCCTGAGGAGCTGTAAAGTCTTTAATAAGCTTATTACCATCTACCAGCACCAGAAGATTTTCATATCCAACCTTTTCTATAACCTCGTCACATGCAAGCTTCATAGCCTTTAAAGAAGCATTAAGGATATTTATCTCCTCAATTTCTGCAACCTCAATACAAACAATAGAATTTATTGTTTCGTTTTTAATTATATCGTAAATACTCTCACGCCTTTTCTTTGAAAGTTGTTTACTGTCATTTAAAACAGCAAGTCTTTCTATCAAACTGCCGGAATTCTCAGGAAAACTTACAGCAGCCGCAAAAACTCCGCCGGCAGCAGGACCTCTCCCTGCTTCATCTGTTCCTATTATTTTTTTCTTAAAACTGGTATCAAACTCAAATAAATTTTTACTGCTCTTCAAAGTCATCTAAAATAAATTTCCCAATCTTTCCTTCTCTAAAATCTCTCAATATATAAACAGAAGTTCTTTCTATATCAGGCTGCCCTCCTGCAATAATCCAATTTCGCTTTAATGCTATATTTCCAACTGACAAATCCTCTGCTCCAATTCCATAGTATTCTCTTACCTGTGATGAATATTTCCTATCCAAAATCTCAAGCAGTTCATGCGCAATAATTTCATTAGTATAAGCATTTTCGGATATTGAATTTACAAAAGCTAATTTTTTAGCAGCCTCCTGATCATCCTGCCTCATCGGAATAATTCCCGGAGTATCAAGCAGTTCAAGCTGCGGATTAATACGAACCCACTGCTGCTGACGAGTTACACCGGCTTTTGCACCGATTTTAGTTTTTGAAGATTTGGTAAGTTTATTAATAATACTGGATTTTCCAACATTAGGCATTCCAACAACCATAACTCTTGCAGGACGCCTTAATAAGCCTTTTTTCATCAAAGCCAGAATCCTTGGCTCGGATAAATCAACCGCTTTTTTAACAATTATGCTTAAATCCTTTGAATTTTTGGCATCAGAGAAGATAACCGGAGCATTAAACTTATCCTCAATAATCTTCGCCCACTTTTTCAATTCTCCTGAATCTGCCAAATCAGCCTTATTAAGCAAAATTAATCGGGGCTTCTCACCAAGAAGCCCCGTAATATTTTTATAATTGCTTGATAACGGTAATCTCGCATCAATAACTTCAATCACTGCATCAACAAGAGAAAGCTGTTCTTTTAATTTTCTTTCAGCTTTAGCAATATGTCCCGGATACCAGTGAATATAAGTCTTATCTTTTTTCAATTTTTTCCTTGATACGAGTTGCCTTACCTGAACGTTCTCTTAAGTAGTATAATTTAGAACGTTTTACATCACCGCGTCTTACAACGTTAATTTTTTCAATTCTTGGAGAGTGGAGAAGGAACACACGTTCTACACCAACACCCTGGAATACTTTTCTTACAGTGATAGTTTTATTAATACCTGAACCATGCTTTTTAATGATAGTACCTTCAAAAGCCTGAATTCTTTCTTTGTTACCTTCAACAATTCTTACAAATACTTTAACAGTATCACCCGGGTTTACGTCCGGCACTTCTTTTTCCATATAAGGTTTTTCTAATTCATCAATAATAGGGTTCATTTCCAATTTCCTTTATAATTTTTACTTAATACTATTTGTTTAAATTCCTTAATCGGCTGTTAAATATTTTCCACAAAAATATACCGACGCACGTAAGTATTTTAATAGTAGGACAAAGTAGAAAATTTTGCAAGCAGTAATTAATAAATATTTACT
>ENA-ORTS01001927-ORTS01001927.1-human-gut-metagenome-genome-assembly--contig:-NODE-1927-length-13255-cov-5.088030_pt1 | contig 13255 bp, 9 predicted proteins | sample MGYA00241911_ERZ509186 | MGnify/ENA primary metagenome ERZ509186 (study PRJEB26280, sample SAMEA2338852) | human gut metagenome | biome: human gut; feature: human-associated habitat; material: faeces...
GTCCGCACCCGCCCACGTGAGCTGCAAAAGAGACAGTGCCTTTGCCTTTACAAGCTGCTCTTGTTCCGGCTCTCCGATGATCATCTCCGCGCGGGAAAGCGTCGCGTCTAAATTCTGCAAGTCCTCCGCAAACATGAGCTCGCAGCGCGCGGAAAATCTGCGCTTGAGCTCTTTTTTGATTTCGTCATTGTGCTCTGCCAGAATCAGAACCCGTTTTTGTTCCATCTTCGCCTCCTCACACCAGCCGGATGAGGCCGCCGGATTTTTCGACGCCGGACTCAAACAGCGTCCGGCAGATATTCACCAGATCAAAGAGGTCACTTACCCCCGCCGTCTCATAGCACGAGTGCATCGCCAGCTGCGGAAGGCCGATGTCCGCCATCTCGACCGGCACGAGCGTGCTCGCAATCGAACCAAGGGTCGACCCGCCGGGAATGTCTGAGCGGTTGGCGTAGACCTGCACCTTTGCGCACGCTCCTTGACAGAGCTTGCGGTAGAGCGCGGCGGCTATGCCGCTTGTGGCGTAGCGCTGGTTGGCGTTGAATTTGATGACCACGCCGCCGTTCATGCGGGGGCAGTTGCCTCGGTCGGCGTATTCGGGGTGATCGGGGTGGATGGCGTGGGCATTGTCGGCGGATACCAGAAAGCTGCGGGCCAGGGTGGTCTGGAAAGCCTCCTCGTCCTGGCCCAGGGCCAGACTGATGCGGCGCAGGGTGTCCCGCAGGAATGTGGAGGCCGCGCCCTGCTTGGTGGCGGAGCCCACCTCCTCGTTGTCGAAGATGCACAGCACCGGCAGGCTGCCGCTGTCACCGGCGGAGAGGAAGCCCTCTGTGCAGCCCCAGACGCAGGCCAGGTCGTCCAGCTTGGGGGAGAGGATGTACTCGCCGTGGGCGCCCAGCACCGTGCCGCAGCCGCGGCAGTAGAGGAACAGGTCCTGTCCCAGCACGTCCTCCGGACGGACGCCGGCGGCCTCCGCGGCCAGGGGCAGGATGGCGGCGTCGGGGTCCTCGGCGCTGAACAGGGGAACGGTGTCGATGTTGGCCTGATACTTCATGCCGTCGTTGGCATTCCGGTTCATGTGGATGGCCACGCTGGGGATCACCAGCAGGTCACGGTCTACGTTCACCAGCTTTTCCGCGATGGCGCCGTTTTCCCGCACGAACAGGCGGCCCGCCACGGACAGGGGACGATCGAACCACGTGGCCATCAGCATGCCGCCGTATTTCTCGGTGTTCAGGCGGATGTAGCCGTTGTCCCGCAGCTCCGCGTTCTCCTTGAGCTTGAAGGCAGGGGAGTCACTGTGGGCCGCGGCCATCATGAAGCCGCCGGTCAGCTTCTGGGGTACGCGAAAGGCGAGGATGCTGGAGCTGTTGCGGGTGACGAAGTACCGGCCGCCGGGAGTCAGAGTCCAGCGGTCCCGCTCGGACAGGGGCGTATAGCCCTCCGCAGTGAGACGGGCGGCCAGATTGGACACCACATGGTAGCAGCTGGGGCTGGCGGCGATGAAGTCCAGCAGCGGCTGGACGGAAGTGTGCGTCATAGAGAAGAACCTCCTTTGTCCTCGAAAGATGGACAATTTTGTCGTTGATATTATAGCACACGGGCCACGGGTCTGGCAAGCGCCGTGCGTCCCCGCCGCAGCCCCGCCACGAAAGATGCTTGCCAATCGGCGATCTATCCGTTATAATGTCTACTTACACGATACTATTTACGTGATACTATTTCATTTCAGGAAAGGAGGGGGGCGGTCGTTCCGGCGGAACGGTCCGTGCAGATATATGAAACAGACCGATGAGCTCCGACCGGCTGTCGCCCCTCTGTGGACGCGAGACTTTACCATCATCACACTGGGCAGCGTGGTATCCATGCTGGGCAACGCCATGTCCGGCTTCGCTCTGAGCCTGCTGGTGCTGGACTACACCGAGTCGTCCCTGCTGTACGCCATCTATATCGCCACGTTCACCGCGCCCCAGATCATCGCACCCATCTTCTCCGGCGCTATTCTGGACAGGTTTTCCCGCAAGCGGACCATCTACACGCTGGACTTTATCTCAGCAGGCATCTACGCCATGGCGGCGTTCATTTTGAGCAGGGGCTGGTTCAGCTTTCCGGTACTGGCGGTGTGGTGCTTCGTTATCGGCACTATCAACAGCGTCTATATGGTGGCCTACGAGAGCTTTTACCCCATGCTCATCACCGAGGGCAACTACTCCAAGGCCTACTCCATCGCCAGCGTACTGGAGACGCTGTCGGCGGTGATGATCCCCATCTCCACCTACGTCTACAACAAGGTGGGCATCGCGCCGCTGCTGGGCATCAACGCCGTGTGCTTCCTCACCGCTGCCATCGCGGAGACGCAGATCCGGGCGGAGGAGAAGTACATCGAGACGCAAAAGGCCACGGCGACGGCGGGAGAGTCCTCCGCACGGCGGCTGCTGCGGGACATCGGGGAGGGCTTCCGGTTCCTGTGGAGCGAGAAGGGACTGCTGGCGGTGGCGTGCTATTTCGCATTCAGCTCGCTGGCCGGCGGCGCGTCCCAGGTCATCACGCTGCCCTATTTCAAGGGGGCGTTCCCCAACGGCGAATACGTGTACATGCTGGTGTGGGGCATGATGGTGGTGGGCCGTACCGTCGGTGGGCTGGTACACTATAAGGTGCAGCTGCCTACCCACCGGAAGTACGCCATCGCCCTGACGGTATATATCGTTATCTCCATGCTGGAGGGCGGGTATCTCTACACGCCGGTGCCAGTGATGATGGCGATGTGCCTGTGCAACGGGCTGCTGGGCGTCACCAGCTATACCATCCGCATCTCCGCCACCCAGAGCTATGTGCCGGACGAAAAAAAGGGACGGTTCAACGGGGCGTTCAATATGCTGAACACCGTGGGGAGCCTTACCGGTCAGCTGGTGGCCGGCGCACTGACGGTGGTGCTGCCGCCGAGACTGGTGCTGACGGCGTTCATGCTGGTGACGGCGGCTGCGGCTATCGTGTTCATCGGCGGGAACAAGACGGCGGTCAGCGCCATCTACAACCGCCAGCAGTGAATTTGTATGCCGACGCGGCGGCGGATGATCCGACACGCCGCGACATAGAACGATATACCATCGTAAATCATGCAAGGAGGAGCAAGATATGAAGTTTTCCGAAATGCCCTACGCCCGCCCCGACACGGAGACGGTGAAAAAGCAGCTGACGAAGCTGACGGAGCGGCTGAAGAACGCCGGCACCTATGAGGAGGCCAAGGCGGCCTTCCTGGAGGAGCAGAAGGCGTCTCTGGCCGTGGAGACCCAGGCCACACTGGCATCCATCCGCCACTCCATCGATACCCGTGACACCTTCTACGATGAGGAGGAGAAGTTCTGGAACACCTTCAGCCCTGAGCTGGAGGAGTATCAGCAGGCATGGAAGGCGGCTATGCTGGAGTCCAAGTTCCGTCCGGAGTTCACCGCAGAGTATGGCGACCTGATGTTCGTCAACGCTGAGATCGCCCGCAAGTGCTTTACGCCGGAGATCATCCCCGAGATGCAGCAGGAGAACGACCTGGTGCAGGCATACGAGAAGCTGCTGGCCTCCGCTCAGATCCCCTTCGAGGGCAAGACCTACACCCTGTCCCAGCTGACGCCGCTGAAGAGCGATCCCGACGATGCGCGCCGTCTGGCGGCGTGGCAGGCTGACGCCAAGTGGTCCATGGAGCACGCGGCGGAGTTGGATGAGCTGTACGACAAGCTGGTACACCTGCGCGACAGCATGGGCAGGAAGATGGGCTATGAGGGCTACACCACCTTGGGCTACTACCGCATGAACCGCAACTGCTACACCAAGGAGGACGTGGAGAAGTTCCGCGCCGCCGTACAGAAGTATCTGGTGCCGGTGGCCGACAAGATCTGCCGCCGTCAGGCGGAGCGTCTGGGCAAGAGCTATCCCCTGAGCTTTGCCGATCTGGCGCTGGAGTTCCGGTCCGGCAATCCCTGCCCTGTGGGCACCCCTGACGACATCCTGGCCCAGGGCATGAAGTTTTACGGTGAGCTGTCTCCCGAGACCAAGGAGTTCTTCCGCACCATGCTGGACAACGAGCTGCTGGACGTGCTGAGCACCGAGGGCAAGCAGGGCGGCGGCTACTGCACCAGCCTGGGCGAGTATGAGGTGCCCTTCATCTTTGCCAACTTCAACGGCACCCAGCACGATGTGGAGGTGGTGACCCACGAGGCCGGTCACGCCTTTGCCGACTGGACCAACCGCAAGCGCATCCCCAGCAGCTACATCTGGCCGACGCTGGAGGGCTGCGAGGTACACTCCATGAGCATGGAGTTCTTTGCCTGGCCGTGGGCCGAGGGCTTCTTCGGCCCCGACACCCGCAAGTTCCTGTACAGCCATCTGGCCGGCGCCCTGACGTTCATTCCCTACGGCACCATGGTGGACCACTTCCAGCACATCGTGTATGAGAAGCCCGACATGACCCCCGCCGAGCGCAACGCCGCCTGGAAGGAACTGACCGGCCTCTACATGCCGTGGGTGAAGATGGACGACAGCGAGATCCCCTTCTACACCGAGGGACGCCGCTGGCAGCGTCAGCACCACATCTACTCCAGCCCGTTCTACTATATCGACTACTGCCTGGCGCAGACCGTGTCCCTGGAGTTCTGGGCCATGATCCAGAAGGATCTGGGCAGCGCCTGGGAGCACTACATGGCCTACACCAGACAGGGCGGCAGCCGCACCTTCACCGATCTGCTGAAGAACGCCGGCCTGGAGTCTCCCTTTGATGAGAGCTGCCTGCGGGGCGTGTGCGCCGCCGCCGACCAGTGGCTGGACAGCTATGACATGACCGGTATCCGGTAATGGCGGAGGGCAAAGAGCGGCGGGGACGCCGCGACCATCTCAATGATTTCTATCGCGACGTGTCGGGCAACTACGTCTACACCGGCACCTGCTACGTCTGCCGCGCCGCTGAGAAGGAGCGCACTGCGCTCCTTCGGCGGGTGTGGCTGCTGACGGCGGTGATGGCGGCGGCGGTGGTGGCCGGAGGGTGCATCTCCGCACCGGGTATGGACCGGTGCTTCTACGTGCTGCTGCCCTATGCGGCGGAGGTGGGACTCACCGGCAGCGTCGTATGGGCCACAGTCCGCTGGCAGGCCCGGGAGTACCCCATGCGGGAGTACGTGTACAGGGCCACGGTGCAGGCGCTGCCCGGACGGTGTCTGGGCGAGGCCATCGCGGCAGGCGTGGGCCTTGCGGCGGAGGTCGTATACCTCCTGCTGTCCGGCAGCGGTGGACGCGGCGCACTGGCGGCAGCCTATCTGGCGCTGAAGGCCGTAACCCTTGTGGCAGCACTGTTTGCGCGGCAGCTGGTGCGGCGCAGCGCGTGGGAACCCGTGGGGAAGAGCGGCGAAATCCCGGCAGAATGAGAAAAAAGACTGTACAACAGGCATAAGTATATGGTATAATAAACAAAATGGCCGATAATACCGCAGCGGCGATCGACCGGCCCAAAGGGAGTACTCCCTTTTTCTGCATGCTCCGCATGCAGAGTCCCATTGTGCACCACGGGTATACACCCGTTGCTGCAAATATATCGAAAAGGAGTTAGATCCAATGAAAAAGGCACTTGCATTGATCCTGTCTGTCGTCATGTGCGTGGGTCTGTTCGCAGGCTGCGGCCAGCAGAACGACGCCAACAATGGCGGTGATCAGGATCAGGGCTCGACCGCTAAGACGCTGGTGGTCGGCACCCAGAACTTCGACGGCAAGTTCTCCCCCTTCTTCTACACCAACGATTATGAGAACCAGGTCATGAGCATGGTTTTCGACGCTCTGCTGGGCACCGACCGTGAGGGCTCCGTGGTGCTGAAGGGCATCGAGGGTGACGTCCGTCCCTACAACGGCACCGACTACACCTACTACGGCGTGGCCGACTGCGAGATCGTTGAGAAAGAGGACGGCACCGTTGACTACAACATCACCCTGAAGCCCGGCGTCAAGTTCTCCGACGGTACCGAGATGACCATCGACGATGTCATCTTCTCCTACTACGTCCTGCTTGACCCCACCTATGACGGCGTGTCCACCCTGTACTCCATCCCCATCAAGGGCCTGGATGCCTATCGTTCTGGCATGGACTCCCGTATGAACCTGATCCTGGCTGCCGGCCCCGACGGCTATACCGCCACTGACTTCTTCACCGAGGATCAGTACAACACCTTCTGGGCTGCCTTCAACGCCGCCGGCGTGAAGTTCACTCAGGAGATCCTGGACTACGTTGTGGCTGCCGGTAGCGCCACCGCCAGTGATTCCGTGGCCGCTCAGGCTGCCAACTGGGGCTATGAGCTGGCCGAGGGCGCCACTGTCGAGGATTTCTGGAAGGCCATCGTGGCTAAGTACGGCTATGACATCTCCGATAACGGCATCAACGCCGAGACCGCCGGCACCAGCATCTCCGCCTTCATCGAGGCTGAGATCGGTGACGCCTTCTCCGACTACACCGTCGGCGTGCAGACCGGTGAGTCCGCTCCCAATGTCTCCGGTATCGTCAAGACCGGCGATTACAGCATGACCGTCACCCTGACCGAGGTCAATGCCACCGCCATCTATCAGATCCCCGTGACCATCTGCCCCATGCACTACTACGGCGAGACCGAGAAGTACGACTATGACAACAACAAGTTCGGCTTCGACAAGGGCGACCTGTCCCACGTCAAGTCCGTGACCTCCGCTCCTGTCGGTTCCGGTCCCTACACCTTCGAGAGCTATTCCAACGGCGCTGTGACCCTGGAGAAGAACGCCGGTTACTGGAAGGGCGAGCCCAAGATCGACACCATCATCTGGCGCGAGATGCAGGATGTGGATAAGATCCCCGGCGTCGTTTCCGGCACCATCGACATCACCGATCCTTCCTACTCCAAGGAAGCTGCCGATCAGATCAAGAAGGCCAACTCCAACGGCGAGATCTCCGGTGACGTGCTGCAGACCGATCTGGTCGCCAACCTGGGCTACGGCTATGTCGGCTTCAACGCCAACCGCGTGAAGGTCGGCAATGGCAACGGCGGCGACGAGGCCTCCAAGAACCTGCGTAAGGCTATCGCTACTGTGATCGCTGTCTACCGTGACGTGGCTGTGGACTCCTACTACGGTGAGTTCGCCAATGTTATCAACTACCCCATCTCCGACACCTCCTGGGCCGCTCCCCGCGTCACCGATGAGGGCTACAAGGTCGCTTTCTCCGTGGATGTGAACGGCAATGACATCTACACCGACGGTATGTCCGCCGAGGATAAGTACGCCGCCGCCAAGCAGGCCGCTCTGGGTTACTTCGAGGCTGCCGGCTACACCGTCACCGACGGCAAGATCACCGCGGCTCCCGCGGATGCCCGCATGGACGCTGAGGTCATGGTCGGCGGCAGCGGCACGGGCGACCACCCCACCTTTATGGCTCTGACCCTGGCCTCCGACGCTCTGAAGGAGCTGGGCTTCAACCTGATCGTCTCCGATATGTCCAACTTCTCCGAGATGACCAACGCCATCAACGCTGGTAACGCGGACATGTTCGCCATGGCGTGGCAGGCCACTCCCGACCCCGATATGTTCCAGATCTATCACAGCCAGGGCGGTTCTAACGAGAAGTCCTACTGGATCAAGGATGCCGAGCTGGATGACCTGATCATGCAGGCCCGTCAGTCCACCGATCAGACCTATCGTAAGACCCTGTACAAGGAGTGCCTGGATATCGTGGCCGACTGGGCTGTTGAGATCCCCGTCTATCAGCGCCAGAACTGCATCATCATCTCCAGCCAGCGCGTGAACCTGGATACCGTGACGCCCGATATCACTACCTATTGGCAGTGGTACAACGATCTGGAGCTGCTGGATCTGAAGTAAGCGCCTGATCCGTACATCTGATTTTCCTTAAAGGCCCAAAACCTTTAAGACGGCTACCCTGCGGCTGCAAAGCCGCAGGGTAGCCTATCCCCGGACTTGTCCCGGAGCACCCCAGACACTCTGCGTATGAGTCAGGCGGTTCGACGTCCGTGCCGGAACGACTGCCTGATACGCAGAATCACATTAAAAAGGACAGCGGCCCCTGGCGCGGGGCGGCTGTCGGCAAAACGGAGGGATTGTATGCGCAAATTCTTAGTCAAACGCACACTGCTATCGATTGTGATCCTGTTCTTTGTGACATTCATCATCTACGTGCTGATGCGCTGTCTGCCCGCCTCCTACGTGGAGACCATGGCGCGGCAGCTGTCACAGGCACCCGGCTCCAAGCCCTACGAGGAGTGGCTGGCCCAGCTGAACGCCCAATACGGATTGGATCTGGAGCTGATCCCAGGCTTTTTCGTGCAGCTGAAAAACCTGGTCACCGGCAACTTCGGCGACAGCTGGAAGTACACCGTGCCCGTCATCCAGAAGTTCAACGAGGTCATTTGGGTGTCCTTCATCATGGGAGCTATCTCTCTGGTGTTCGAGCTGCTGATCGCGGTGCCCCTGGGCATCGTGGCTGCCACCAAGCAGTACAGCGTGACTGACTATACCGTTACCACCGTGGCCCTGCTGGGTATGTCTCTGCCCACGTTCTTCTTTGCCACCCTGCTGAAGCTGGTGTTCTCCGTGAAGCTGGGCTGGTTCGATCTGGTGGGTCTGACAGGACGTGATTTCAATACGCTATCCCGCTTCGGGCAGATACTGGATATGGCCAAGCATCTGGTGCTGCCTATCGTGACGCTGGTGTTCATCTCCATCGGTCCGTGGATGCGCTACGTCCGCACCAACATGCTGGAGGTGCTGAACGCCGACTACATCCGGACTGCCCGCGCCAAGGGCCTGTCCGAGAAAAAGGTCATCTATCACCATGCCTTCCGCAATACGCTGATCCCGCTGGTCACGTTTATCGGCGGCAGCCTGCCCGGCCTGTTCGCCGGCGCGCTGATCACAGAGACGCTGTTCGCTATCCCGGGCATCGGCTACATCTCCTACAACGCCATGGTGGCCGGTGATATTCCGTTCTCCATGTTCTACATGACGTTCCTGGCGATCCTGACGCTGCTGGGCAACCTCATCTCCGATATCCTGTACGCCGTGGTTGACCCGCGGGTACGCATCGCTTGAGAAGGGAGGACGTGACGAATGAGTTATTTTAACGATAAGACGGATAAAGATTTGTCCGTTCCCGGCCATGGGCAGGGAATGCCGGGCACCGATGCCCGCCGCCGTTCCTATGAACTCAACGAAAAGTACGCGGGAAAGGACAATACGCCCTCTGAGGATAACACGCCCCAGGAGGATTACTCCCTCAGCGATGACCGCCGCGTCAAGGTGCTGTCCCCGGGCACGCTGGTGGCCAAGCGCTTCTTCCGCAACCGGCTGGCTGTGGTGGGTCTCACCATTCTGGCCGTCATGTTCATCTTCTCCTTCATCGGTGGTCTGGTCAGCCCCTACGGGCAGGACGAGGTGTTCTACCGCGACGACATCCAGATGAAGGAATACGCTGCCCTCAGCGAGAACACCGAGTATCGGTACCTCATCGCGGACGGGCAGGAGTTCGGCGCCATCCTGCAGGCGCAGCTGACACTGCACATGGGCAAGGATGACAGCTTCAGCTACAAGGGTGTGAACTACGACATCACCGAGGAGGGCGACAGCCTGTACTCCGTGTCCAGCGGCGGCACACTGCTGGCGGTGGCGTACAAGGACATCGTGAACCCCAGCGTCACCGGTGAGAAGTTCAGCTTCAGTTTCAGCTTCAACGCCCTGAAGGCCCACGTCACCGGTGAGACCGAGTTCACCGCCGACGGCAAGACCTATACCATGGACGACGGCAGCGTGATGCTCAACGGCGAGGAAGTCGCGTACATCAGCCGCTACGTCATCCAGTCCAAGGTGTCCGGCACCGTGATCTCCAAGGAGTTCAAGGAGCGGGTCATTGAGGCCGCGGGCAAGGGAGAGACCCAGATCGAGTACACCAACGAGAACGGCGAGGTTCGAGAGATCCAGCTGGAATACAACCCTGCCAAGTACCAGTGGTCCATCAAGGAGGGCACCGTCACCCGCGTGTTCGACGCCTACTCCTTCCCCAACAAGGCCCACCCGCTGGGCACCGATAAGAACGGTATGGATATGCTGACCCGTCTGATGTACGGCGGCCGCGTATCCCTGTGCATCGGCTTCATCGTGGTCATCATTTCCGCCACGCTGGGCGTGATTCTGGGCGGTATCTCCGGCTACTTCGGCGGCTGGGTGGATAATCTCATCATGCGTATCGTGGATATTTTCTACTGCATCCCTTCCACGCCGCTGATCATCATCCTGGGCGCGGCCATGGACGGCATGCGCGTGGACCCGCAGGTCCGTATGCTGTACCTGATGCTGATCCTGGGCTTCTTGGGCTGGCCCGGCATCGCCCGTCTGGTCCGCGGCCAGATCCTATCCCTGCGTGAGCAGGAGTTTATGACCGCTACTGAGGCCTGCGGCATCAGCGTGTCCCGCCGTATCTTCCGGCACCTGATCCCCAACGTCATCCCTCAGCTCATCGTCAACTGTACCATGAGCCTGGGTTCCACCATCATCACCGAGGCGACCCTGTCCTTCCTGGGTCTGGGCGTCAAGTTCCCCTTCGCATCCTGGGGCAATATCATGAACGACGTGTCCAACTCCTACGTTCTGACGGAGTACTGGTTCATCTGGATCCCCGCCGGTATCTGCCTGATGCTGACAGTGCTGGGCTTCAACTTCGTGGGCGACGGTCTGCGTGATGCGTTCGACCCGAAGATGAAGCGCTGAGAAAGGAGTGGATCGGAATGGCGAAAAAGCATAACGACGGCTATCTTTCCGCAAAGGAATCCCGCCGTATCTCCAAGGAGAACCGCAAGATCACCAATGAGCTGGAGAAGAAGCGGAAGCGGAAAAACGTGCCGGAGTCCGAGTATCTCACCGAGATGCACGACCCCAACAATGCGGTGGAGTTCGATAACCTCCATACCTACTTCTTTACGGACACCGGCGTGGTCAAGTCCGTGGACGGCGTCACCTTCTCTGTGCCCATCGGCAAGACCGTGGGTGTGGTGGGCGAGTCCGGCTGCGGCAAGTCCGTCACCAGTCTGTCCCTGATGCAGCTGCTGCAGCGGCCCCAGGGTCAGGTGGTGGAGGGCGAGATCCGCCTGAATCTGGGCGACAAAGCCTACGATGTCACCAAGACCCCCGACTCCGTGATGCAGCACCTGCGGGGCAACTTCGTGTCCATGATCTTCCAGGAGCCTATGACCGCGCTGAACCCTGTGTTCCGCATCGGCGACCAGCTGGACGAGGTCATCGCCCTCCACGGCGAGAAGGACCAGACGGAGGAGCAGGTGCGCGAGCGCTCTATCCAGCTGCTGGAGATGGTGGGCATCGCTAACAGCGCAGGCGTTTACAAGAACTTCCCCCACGAACTGTCCGGCGGTATGCGCCAGCGTGTCATGATCGCTATGGCCCTGGCGTGCAGCCCCCGCCTGATCATCGCCGATGAGCCGACCACGGCGCTGGACGTGACCATTCAGGCGCAGATCCTGGACCTGCTGCGGAACCTGAAGGACAAAATCAATTCCTCCATCATGTTCATCACCCACGATCTGGGCGTTATCGCCGAGATGGCGGACTATGTGGTGGTCATGTATGCCGGCCGCATCGTGGAGCAGGGCACGGCCGAGGAGATCTTCGCCCACCCCGCCCACCCCTACACCATCGGCCTGATGGCCTCCAAGCCTGTGGTGGGCCGTCAGGTGGAAAAGCTGTACTCTATCCCCGGCAAGGTGCCCAACCCCATCAACATGCCGGATTACTGCTACTTCAAGGATCGCTGCGAGATGTGCGTGGCACAGTGCAGCGGCGAATATCCCTGTGAGGTCAGCATCTCCCCCACCCACAAGGTCAGCTGCTACCGCTACTACGGCGGCAAGCGGCCCGATCTGGAGGAGCAGGTGGAGCGGGAAATGACCGGCAGCGCCGACAACGGAAAGGAGGGTGAATAAGATGCCGTTCTGGAAAGCAGGTAAGAATGACGATCAGGTCCTCGAGGAGCTGAAAGAGACTCAGAAGCAGAATGCCGACGAGTTTGTCAAGGAGCAGGCATACAGCCAGAAGGTGAAGAAGCCCTCTCTCACCGTGGACAACGATTTCACTCCCGTGGAGTATGATCCCCAGTACATTCTGCAGGTCAACCACCTGAAGAAGTATTTCCCCATCAAGGGCGGCATGGTGTCCAAGACTGTGGGCTACGTCAAGGCTGTGGACGGCGTGACGTTCAACCTCAAGCGCGGCACCACCATGGGTCTGGTGGGCGAGTCGGGCTGCGGCAAAACCACCACCGGCCGTACCATCCTCCGACTGTACGACAGCAAGACCTCCGGGCAGGTGCTGTTCAACGGGCAGGAGGTCTACGATCTGTCTCCCAAAGAGATGCGCGCCATGCGCACCAAGATGCAGATCATCTTCCAGGACCCGTTCTCCTCACTGTCCCCCCGCATGCCGGTAGGCGAGATCATCGGCGAAGCGGTGCGCGAGCACAACCTGGTGCCGAAGGAGGAGTTCGACGACTACATTGACAAGGTCATGGACAACTGCGGCTTGCAGCCCTTCCACAAGGACCGCTATCCCCATGAGTTCTCCGGCGGCCAGCGGCAGCGTATCTGCATTGCCCGTGCTCTGGCGCTGAACCCCGAGTTCATTGTCTGTGACGAGCCGGTGTCCGCACTGGACGTGTCCATTCAGGCGCAGATCATCAACCTGCTCAAGGAGATCCAGAAGAAGTACAACCTAACGTACCTGTTCATTAGTCACGACCTGTCCGTGGTGGAGCACATCTCCGACACGGTGGGCGTCATGTATCTGGGCAATCTGGTGGAGTATGGCGCCACGGAGGATATCTTCCGCAACCCGCTGCACCCCTACACCAAAGCCCTGTTCTCCGCCATCCCCATCCCCGATCCCACGGTGAAGATGAACCGTATCGTGCTGGAGGGCAGCATCCCGTCTCCCGCCAACCCGCCCAAGGGCTGCAAGTTCCACACCCGCTGCGCCAACTGCATGGCCTGCTGCAAGGAGGAAGCTCCTGTCCAGCGCGAGCTGGAGCCGGGCCACTTTGTGGCGTGCCATCTGTACGATAAGTAATGGCGAAGAAGCGAACCTATCAGGACGACGATGGGCGGACCATCGCCGATATGAGCGGCGTAGGGCCGTCGCCCATGCTGTTCCCGCGCATGCCTAAGAAGGCGACACCGCAGGAGCC